>MWVU01000027.1_pt1 | contig 10584 bp, 15 predicted proteins | sample 1047181 | NCBI WGS metagenome assembly MWVU01 (sample SAMN06349987, study PRJNA376086) | soil metagenome | isolation source: TG1-5 sample Antarctic (ecotone) soil | place: Antarctica | reverse complement strand
CGATCAGAATGACCACTACCCCTACGATCTGCGCGTACACCCGTGCCGTCATGTTTCTTCCTCCTCGTATTTGCCACCTAGCTGGCATGTGCTATGTAACTGCATCCAAGCCGGATTACCGTCATTGCCCCTCTTGAGGAACTGCTCCGTCCTTACCCGGTGAGCGGTTATGCCACTCGCGGCCGTATGGTGCCTACCTGCCAAGCTTGTTGGTGCTTGTGCCCGGTAGAGAGCGGGTTGCCTCTATTCACCGAATTGCCGCACGATACGGGGCCGCGAACGCTCTACGAAGCCCCGCCAGGGACCCTGCTATCGCCCTCACAGGACGCCGTGGGCGACGGCGCACTCGGGACAAAGCATGTCGCCCGCAAAGAACGTCAGGTGCCCGTCTCCCGCCTCGACAAGCTCGCGGTGGAAGAACCTACGGCCGCATCCCGCACACGGGGGAGTGGCCTTCCTGACGACCCGGACGGCAGACACGTGCTTGCACTCGCCCAGGGGACCTGCGTGAAAGTCCCTGCACGAGCAGTACGGAGTCGGCACTAAGCGGACGCTGTAGACCGCCGTGCTGGTCCCGGAAGGCACCTTGTAGGTACCGGCACGGAACGAGAGCGCGATGGTCTCCGCGTGCTCTACGTAGAGGGTGAGGGCGCGGTCGGCGCGGGTCTCCTTGCGGGCTGGTGGCGCTGGTGGCGCTGGTGGCGCTGGTGGCGCTGGTTGCGCTGGTTGCGCTAGACTCTGGTCGATCAAGAGATTCTCCTCTTGGTCCGGGCCTCGGGGTGAGTCACCACCTGCGGGGCCGTTTCTTTAACTACCGTATTGTCTCATAATCCCAACCGTGTTTCAATATATATACAGCTCTTTTTTAAAATAGGATATTGGCTTTAGGTTATGCAAAGTCTAAAATAACCAATGTAAGCTAATGGATGGAGGCTTCGTGACGGTAGGCGATAGAATGCGAGAACTTCGGCGCCGCAAGGCCCTTACCCAAAGGCAGATCGCAGAAATGGCGGGCCGAGACAAAGCAACAATCTCCTTAATCGAGTCTAATCACAACTCCCCGCAGCCGGACACCATTCAAAAGATAGCGGACGCGCTCGACGTTCCGCCGGAGGCGTTAACAGATCCATCCTGGAACGCCACGGCCCCCAAAGAGCCGGTGCCGCCGGTGCCGCCGTCGCCGGAGTGGGCCTTGGTAGCACCAAGTAGGGAGTTTAAGGGCTGGATCAAGACGGTGGACGCCCAGGACCTTCACAAGTTTTTTGTTAAGGCAAGTTCGTACTCGCGGGGGCTCAAAGATACGGAGCGCCGGGCTCATTTGCTCTGGCGCGCCCAACTAGGGATAAATGAATTCTTTCGGAGATTCCCGGTCAAGGAGATCATCGGTCAGAAGTCTCGTGGGTCTAACAAGCACGAAAAGTCTGCGTGAAAAAAGGGGCCGCACCAAGGCCCCCCAAAAAAACCACCTAAGGAGAATTATAGATGATTCCTGAACAGAAACCACCGAAAGCCATACGGCTGTTCTTGTCGAGAATATCCCCGAGGAGCTAACCCTGCAGTTGAACTTGACAACTCGAATTCAGCTTGTAAGGGGTGAAGCATCGCTCTATGCTGTTAGATAACTAAAAAAAAGAAGGCGGGAGACCTCGGACCTCAGAAATCTAAGTCTCCCGCACAGGACAACACCTTAAGGAGGCGCTGTATTGGAAGATGATACTTATCGCGAGCCATCCGCACAAGAGCGGGAAGATACTTTCTTAACGCCAAAAGACCTTCAGCGCGAGCTAAAAATCGGGCAGAGCCTCGCTTATCGCCTTCTGAAAAGCGGTGCCATTCCCTCTCTTCGAGTGGGCGGCGTCTACCGCATTCGCCGCACTGAACTAGAGCGTCTGACGGCCAATAGCGGCCTGGAAAACGCATAAAAAGGAGCCCGGCCTCGACCACCACGAGAAAGCCGGACCCAAACCACAATCTGGAGATGATTGTACTTGAATCAAGAACAAAATTCCACCGTTAGCCCTGAACAGCGATTCACAAAGGGGCGGCCCTGTCCGATCTGTGGCGGCTACGACACCGCTCCTCGCGGCCAGAGTGTGCGGTGTCATGGCTTTATGTCCAGCGACGGCGAATGGGCGCATTGCTCCCGCGAAGAGTTCGCCGGCGCCGCTCCCTTCAACGATAAGACCAAAGCTCACGTTCATAAGCTCGAAGGCGATTGTAAGTGTGGCACGTCACACGGAGACCCCGGAAATAACGTGCTCCACATAAAACCGCACACAAAGAAGCAAACCGGCAATCAGACTATAGCCGCGACTTATAACTACTTAGACGAAGCCGGGGAACTGCTGTATCAAGTCGTGCGATACGAAAACCCTAAGACTTTCAAGCAGAGGCGAAAGAATAGCGAGGGCGGCTGGGTGTGGAGCGTCGCCGGGATTAGTCGCGTGCTCTATCGTTTACCGGAGATCGCCGAGGCGGACACGAGTCAAACCGTCTACATCTGCGAGGGCGAGAAAGACGCAGAGCGGCTCGGGGCCGAAGGTCTACTAGCCACCACGAACGCACAAGGCGCGGGAAAGTGGCAGGATGAGTTCTCGGACACCCTCAAGGGCCGGCCGGTGGTGATCCTGCCAGATAACGACGAAGCAGGCCGAAAGCACGCCCGGACGGTCGCGGCCTCGCTGTCCGGCAAGGCAAGGAGCGTCAAAGTAATCAACTTGCCGGGCCTCCAGGAGGGCGGCGACTCATCCGACTACCTCGACGCCGGCGGCACGGGCGAGGAGCTAGAGCAGCTCGCCAAAGACGTACCGGAGTGGAAGCCGGGCGAGAACCCCCACCCCAACCCCTACCCCCCTAACTCCACTAACCCCACTAACTCCCCTAACTTCACTAACTCCACTAACCGGCCCCGGACGATAACAGCCGCTGAGCTCATGAACCTGGAGTTCGAGCCCACACAGTGGGTAGTGCCGAATGTGCTACCGGAGGGGTTGTCCCTCCTGGCAGGCAAGCCGAAAAAGGGTAAGAGTTGGATGGCGCTGGGGATGTGCGAGGCCGTCGCGGCTGGCGGCGTGGCCTTCGGGACGAGAAGCGTGGATCAGGGTGACACGCTTTACCTGGCCCTCGAAGACAACACAAAGCGGTTGCAGAAGCGGCTAAAAAAGGTGCTTAACGGGCGGCCTGCTCCCGATAAGATGCACCTGCATACCGTGTGGCCGCGCCTAGACGAGGGCGGCGCGGAGCAGTTAGACGAATGGCTAACAGAGCACCCGGAAGCGCGGCTTGTGGTGATAGACACGCTGGCGAAGATCCGCAAGCCCGCCAGCGGTGCGAATGTGTACGCTGAAGACTACTCAGCTCTTGAGTTACTACTGCCGCTGGCGGCGAAACATGGCGTCGCAATCGTCGTAGTGCATCACCTCCGCAAGATGGCAGCGAGTGACCCTATGGACGAGATTAGCTCCTCGACCGGACTAACCGCCGGTGTGGACGGGTTCTTGATACTGCGGCGCACACCCGGGAGCAAGGGACCCACACTCTTCGTTGATGGCCGTGATATTGAGGAGCCAACTGAGTACGCACTGCACTGGAACATCAACACGGCTACATGGACTATCGAAGGTGACGCCGAAGAAGTCCACATCTCTAAAGAGCGGGCGGACATCCTGCTAACTCTGAACCGGAGCTCGGAGCCCATGACGCCCAAAGAGGTCTCCGATGCCATGCCGGGCGCGAAGCATAACAACGTTAAGTATCTCATGTGGACGATGCTTGGCGACGGCCAGTTAGTAAAAGACGGTAAGGGCTGCTATTCGCCCACTAACCCTACTAACCCTACTAACTCACGGAAAGCCGATACCTATGGCGAAAAGGATCACCGGGTTAGTGGAGTTAGTGGAGTTAGCGGGGTGTGCGGGCATGGTACGCCGGACGGTTACTCATGCGATGAGTGTGAGACTGATGATCTGTTCGGGGGCGATGTACTGCATAACGCACCCCCTTTGCACACCCCCAACGGCTCCTCAAGGAAAGAAACCCCCGCTTCGTTCCTCGCGGTGCCGGGGGAGAAAATCACGGTCGCGGAACTCCAGGCTCGCCGGGACCAAGAACAAAACGCCGACGTGGGGGAGGTCTAATGCAAGCTCTGCGGGTCCTCTCCGAAGTCCGGCGCCGTAACGTCAAGCTGTGGGCCGCCGGAGACCGCCTCCGCTTCAGCCCCGCGAACGCTCTCACGCCCGAGCTCCTTGAGGAGTTGCGCCAGCACAAGGAAGATATCCTCTCTATCCTGCGCCGCCGCGAAGAAGTCCAGCAGGACACGAGCCCTCATCTCGGCCTCGGGGCTCAGCTTCGAGCCACCCGCGACCGCCACCGCGAGCGCGCTCAACGTAAGGACTCCTCACCGCCAGCCCCAGGAGGGGGCCGCGACCGGCTCGCGCATCGTGACACGGATAAAGCCGAATTCTTCAAAGGCGACTGGCGACAGACGTGGCCGCGCGACTTCGAGGTCTTCAGGGGAGAGAGGCCATGAGTAAGAGCCCACGCTGCGACGCCTGCGACAAGCGCATCCGCCTGAGCCAACACATGTTCATCCTCCGGGACTTCTCGACGGAGCAGATAATCGGCCGCTGGCACGCCGCGTGTCAAGGTGCGGCTGCTAGGTACCTCACCGCCACCGCCGCCGCCTTTCGCGGTACCTACTACCACCCTCCGCGCTGTGGAGACGATCTGAGCAGCTGTGACGGCGGAGCGGTGGAGGGGGCAGCGTGACGACCGCCGTCGTTCGCGTCACGGAGCGGCAGCTACAAGCCCAGGTCGTGCAGCTCGCACAACTCAACGGCTGGCGCTGCTACCACACTTTTGACTCCAGGCGCTCCGCTCCGGGCTTTCCGCCCCTGGTGTTAGCCCGCCCGCCGTGCCTTATCTTCGCCGAACTGAAGAGCGAGAAGGGCCGGCTACGTCCAGCACAAGTAGAGTGGCTAGAGGCGCTGGCCGAAGTCGAGCGAGCACCAGAAGTCTACTTGTGGAGACCCGGCGATTTCGGAGACATTCAATCCACGCTCAGACGAGGAGCTGCGTAAGTATGACCCTCAGAAGCCGCCTCAAGCAGCTTGAGGCCAAGACGCCCGATCAGCGGCCCGAACCGCCGTGGTCGCCCCCGGAGGTTTACGCCGGGCTCCGTGAGGATGCCCGAGACAAAATCGAGCGGGACTTGAAAATAGGGCAGGAGCCACTTTTCTGTATAGACGAAGCAGGCATCATCCGTGCTGTTGACGACGGCTCTTTCGTGCGCCACATGGGCGACTACGTACGCGCCGGCGACCGAAACATAAAGAGGCTGACAGCCGAGATAGCGGAAGCCGAGGCCGGCCTGTCGCTCGAAGAGCTGGCCCGGAACCGGGCCGAGTTAGAGGAGTTTGACGCGAGGACGGACCGGTTGTCGCTGGACGAGAAGATAGAGGCCCTCGAAGCCGAGATCTCGATACTCGAAGCCGAGGAGGGGGAGGGGGGTGGATAGCTAATGGCCCGCTGTCCGGCGATCAAGGCGAATGGCGAGCGGTGCAAGGGGGACGCTATCCCGGGTGCTGACTGGTGCTATTCGCACGATCCCGACCGCGCCGAGGAGCGCAGGCGCAACGCCTCCAGGGGCGGCAAGAGCGGAGGGGGAGGTCGCAGTTCGGGCGAATTGGCCGAGATCAAGGCGCTGCTCTCCGAACTCACGAACCGGGTGCTCGGGGGCGAGGGTGTCGAGGCGCTGGAGACCGGACGGGCGGCCGTGGCGAACCAGCTCGTGAACACGCGCCTCCGGGCCGTGGAGCTGGAGCGCAAGATCAAGGAGACCGATGAACTGGAGGCGCGCATCGAGGAGTTGGAGCAAGCGGCGGGGCACTAAGGAGGGCGCGGCGGTCCCCGGCAAGGGTAAGATACCCCGCTATGGGAGAAGGGCGTTTAAGCGGCGATGAACCGCCGACTAATCAGCGGCTAACCGTACCGGAAGCAGCCTCGTGGCTTGGCATAACCGAGGCTGCGGTAAGAGGACGTATCAAACGCGGTACCCTTGGCTCTTACCGGGAAGAGGGCAACGTGTACGTGGTATTGGTCGGCGATGAATCACGCGGTGAATCAACGGCTAACCGCGCTGCACCGGACGATGCACCGGCTACCGATCCCCGCGAGGAGCTGGTAGAGGAGCTGCGCGGCCAGGTTGACTACTTGCAAGGCATCATCGGAACCCGTGACCGCGAGCTATCGGAGATGCGTCGACTACTTGCCGGAGCCCTGGAGCGTATCCCGGAGATAGAAGCGCCACGAGATAGCCCGCCAGAGCCGCGAGACGGTCCCGAGACGGCCTCGGAGGATGTAGGGGGTACCGAGACACCCGCCGGGGATACAGGAGAACCTCGGGGCCGCTCTAGTTGGTGGCGGAGGTTCTTTGGGTTCGAGTAGCACTAGCGAAGCTGTCACCGGTGGCATTCAATACCCCTTGTTGCTAGGTTGTGCTAGGTTCGTGGCGTAGATCGACCTCTGCAACCGACCCTTGCAACACCGAACTATGCTTGTAGGAATGTCCGAAAACAGTTAATGCCGGTATCTCATGAAGATAGGCACGCTCCGCTAGCTTGATCGGCGAGCCACAACGTGCTCACGCCAGATTAGAGCTTTATAATCTCTGCTTAACCTCGCCTTAACAATCGTTCAGAGTTATGGCAAACGCAAGAAGGTCTTCGGAAGAGGTCCTCTGAGGGGTATTCAGTCGAGCGAAAGGAGCGAAGCGTGGATGTTCTCAATTTGCTCATGCGAGTCTTACGGGCCAAAGCATCAGCGGCGCACACTCGCCTTTGCGGAGTGCGGAGGTCGCAGCGATCTCAAGGCCGGCAGCCCCCGGCATCGCAGGCTCGAGATTGGCTGTCACGAGACCGGGGAGTCCTAGCGGGTGCCGCCAAGCCGCCCCTGGTGGAGGACTTGGGCTTCCCCCAGCTAGAGGTAGTCCGAGACTCCGAGCGGATGCGAAAGGTCTTCCAAAAACACCTGCGGCCCCTCAATGGGAAGACCTACCAGATCCGAGAGTGCCTAGTTTCCCGTGTCTTCCACCGAAAAGCTACCCGCTGCGTTGTGCTGTACACCTTGCACCTTGAGGATCCCGATACGGGACAGGAGTGGAGCCAGTGGGTAAGCGGCGTTATGCAGGCGGGTAGTAAACCTCGGCGGACCTGGAAGAAGCTGCGGCGATCTAGCTCGGGATCAGAGGTCCCTGGTGTTTCCCCAGTTTTCGAGCCATTCTCCTACTTATCCAATCTAAAGATGCTGGTGCAAGTCTTCCCCTATGACCACCAGCTTCCGGCCCTCTCCCTGCTGATGGCGGGGCCACCACCTGAACTCGAGCCTCTGTTGCTCGCCCGGTTCGGGCCGGGCGACTGGCGGGCCGAGGCGTGGGACGTCGAGACGGTTCGGTACAGAGCCAGTTCCAGGTGCACTTTGCGATTGACGGTGCAAGCCCAAGATGCCACGACCGGCCGGGCGGAGGAGAGGTGCTTCTACGCAAAAGTCTACGGTAATGAGGAGAGAGGGGAGCAAACATATCAGGTGCTCCAAGCTCTGTGGAATAGGGGCAACGCAGGAGGCGTGAGCTTCACCGTAGGGAGGCCTATCGCCTATCTGAGCGACCTTCGAACCCTGGTCCAGGAAGAGGCTCCCGGAACTTCTCTCAAGGACAAACTCTTGCGGGAGGAGAATGTGGTCCCAGCGGTACAAAAGGTCGCCCGGGCCCTAGCGGCCCTACACCTCGACCATGTACCTGTGCCGCGGCAGCGGCGCCTATGGGAGGAGGTCCGCCATCTTGAGAAGATAGGGAACCTGCTCCAGCAGGCCTGCCCCTATCTAGAGCCAGAGGTTAAGGAGATCGTCGGCACCGTGGTCGCCGGCCTCGTTGAGCTTCCGCTCGCGCCGACTCACCGCGACTTCCATCCGGACAATATCTTGATCGATGGCGATCGTCTCAGCCTGATAGATCTCGATGTGTTCTCCGAGGCCGATCCGCTACTGGATGTTGCGCGGCTCTTGGTCGGCCTCGCTTTCATGCCGCTCGACTACTCCCTCACCCACGAGCGTGCACAAATCGCTGCCCAGGCCTTTGCAGAAGAATACTTTGTCTACGTTCCAGAGGCCTGGCGCACAAGTCTACCTCTCCACCTCGCCGCTGCCTTCCTCAAAAGTGCCGCCGGACTCCTCCGGAGCCAGCCGGGTCGCCGGCCCGATATGGTGGAGGCCATCATCAAGGAGTCTAAAGACTCTCTGGAGGGTAGGGGATGGTGGCAGAGAAGCCTCGAAAACGGGACCGAAGGATATCTATTCTCATCATTCTCATCATAGGTCCTGCCGGCGCAGATCGTCCGCTGCAACCGACCCTCGCAACACGCTCGCTACACCGCTTGATACCGCTCTCCATGAGCAATCCGCAGGAGTATGCAACCGCTCGCCTCAAAGTCCTGCAACCGGCCGCATTCGAGAATCCGCAAATTACGATTCCCGGAAATCCACCGTGTTTTGATGCTGTGTCCGCGTACACCAAAAGGGCCGGAGCCCTTCGGGGCTCCGGCCAGATGGTTATCTCTAAGCCCCCAGGCGCTTCTCTAAAGCCGCCCGCGCCTTCTCCGAGTCCTCTATGATGTAGGGTCCCATCGGAGCCGAGCCCTCGGTCGCGTAGAACTCGACCCCCTCAAGGACGTCGCCGGCATCTTCGGGTGCCAGCTCGTTAAGGGGCACGCGCCGAATCTTCGGCGGCAGATCAGCCTCGTATAGCTCTCGGCTGTCGGTAATTACCAGGACCTCGCCGCGTTTCGCCGCGTAGATGTGGAGGACCTCGCGATGCAACTCGGCCTCGGTCGTATCGTCTAGGTCGTCGCGCATGTTCTCAATAACCCACAGGCCGTCGAGGTACTCCTCGGGCGTCATACCCTCCTCGCCTATCCACACCTGGGGGTACTCGCGTGCGGCCAGCTCCTCGACAGCGGCCTCTAGGCGCCTCATGGTGTCGGGTTCCATCCATCCTCCTCTCGATAAAGGGCCGGGGCCATGATAGCCCCGGCCCGGCGCCTCACGTGAGACAGGCTACTCTTCAGGGCCTTCAATGCGCCTAAAGAGGGGCTGCTCCCCAGGATCGCGACCCAAGAGTTCGCTAAGGTGTGTCCGGCAAAACCACGCGGGTCTTATCTCTATGTCCGAGCCCCCGCCGCCCGGTCGTGTAGCATCCGGCATCAGGTACTCGGCAGGCTCCCCACACAGTATGCGGTCCGGACCAGTCCCCCCCTCGCAAGGGACGAAGCCCTGATGAGCTTCTAGCTGCTCCAGGATCTGTGCCTGGAGACGCAGTATGTCGATATGAACGTAGTTGATTCTCCACTCCCCTCAAGTCAAAGGCCAGGACCATGATAGCCCCAGCCCGGTGTTACCTCGTCGTGCTAACTCCCCGCCGGCGATGCCTCCCGAGGTGCCCGCCACAGGAAACTCTCGTCGAAGGCTGGCCAGTGCGGATCCTCCAGAGGCTCGGGCTCGGAGGCGGTCGGATGAGGGGATGCGGCTCGACCGGGGGAATGGGGCGTCCGGTAAGTATTATGGCTCTCTTGTGTCCGCGTACAACAAAGGCCCTTGATTTAAGCGCCTCCTCCTAAAGTTGTGGTAGGTTGCCTCGCTAGGGGTCATGTGGGGGCAGGCAAACGTTTGCCTGCCTATGTATACACCGAAACGGAGAACTGTATGGACATAAACGTTATAGAAAAGGTCCTTTTTGATGCGGTTGAAAGAGGTGCACTTAGCGCGGATCAGGTTGACGAAGTGGTCGTCCAAATGCGAGGCGCTGATACAGATTTGGCAGAAGCTCAAGCGGCAACTCAAGACAGGGATAGAAGAGTGGCCGAGGCTTTGGATAGGTTTAACCAAGCCACAAGTTCGGCAGTTCGCCTCTTGAATATGTCAGCTAACAACTAGGATTAGATACGCGTGCTGGGTATTACTCGTAATACTCAGCACCCTTCCGCATAGCCCCGGTCCTATAGGTCTATGCGACCGGGGCTAAGGGAAGCTCGCTGAGTATTACGCGTAATACGAACAACTTAGAGTGTACGAGGGGCATGAAGAAGGCCGAGGCTTTTAGACCCCGGCCCTTCTAGTGGAGGCTTTCTTACGCCCTCGCCGTGGTGCCTCGCCCCGGTAGGAGGAAGCCGACCATGATGCCACCGACACCCAACGCCAGGTGTATGAGGTTGTCGACGATGCTGTAGCCGTTGGGAAGCAGCCCGAAGAGCATAGGTATGACGAAGCCGAGCACGCCTACCAGTAAGTAGACCACTCCCAATCCACCGACCACGTTGCGGGCGAGCCCCTCGTCCCGCTGCCCGAAGCCGACGTAGGCTAGAAGACCGCCCGTGACCAGGTGAATAATGTCCTCCAAGATGTCGATGTTTAGAAGGCCGCCTAGCGACTGGTCACCCAGGATCAGGCCCACCACCCCGATCAGAATGACCACTACCCCTACGATCTGCGCGTACACCCGTGCCGTCATGTTTCTTCCTCCTCGTATTTGCCACCTAG
>MWVU01000026.1_pt1 | contig 10639 bp, 19 predicted proteins | sample 1047181 | NCBI WGS metagenome assembly MWVU01 (sample SAMN06349987, study PRJNA376086) | soil metagenome | isolation source: TG1-5 sample Antarctic (ecotone) soil | place: Antarctica | reverse complement strand
TAGGATGCCGGACAGGGCGAGAGACGCCCGGGACGAAGCTCGAGCGTCCCGGCGGGCCATAGCCGAAGTGTGGATCCGAGAGGAGCTGGGGCTCCGGCTTCACTATACTGCTTACAGAGCGATGTTAAGGAGGCTTACCGTGTCGGGTAGATTTATTGTGGACCCAGACGAGCCACAGCCGATAGATCAGCAGATAGATAACCTCGTGGCCGTGCTGCTACGGGAGAAGCCCGAACTGAACCGGGCCCAAGCGCATGCAGCGTTGAGAGAAACCGTCGAGAGATTGTTGAAAAACGACTGACACGCTCCAGCTAGCCCCCCCTCTCTCTTCTGACCTAGTAGCGATATTTCTGAGCCGGGGTTCTAGCGACGAGCTGGGGCTACGGTCCCTTGGCGAGAGGAGGATGGCATCAACTACCTACACACCGACGTTCTGGCTTACGCAGCAAAAATCATGGCCGCTGTCGAGGGCCACGAGGGGATCAGGTGCGGCTGGCTGCTCGAGCACGCGGGCCGGCCGTGCGGTGAGCCGGCTACGTACCTTGCGGCGGGCAGCGACCTCGTAGCGGACAGCACCCGCGTGGGCGCGCGTGGCGACGTAGAAAGCGGGCCGCAGTGGTTATGCCGGGAGCATCTCGAGCTGATACTGGACGGGCCCCCAGAGGATCAGCCCGTCTTCGGGCACATAACCGGCGAGTAGCACACCAACTTCGAGCCGGGGTCCTACGGGGCTCCGGCCCTTCCTCTTCCTTATTCACCGAGATGCCGAGAGCCCCAATTCCCGGAAACCCGACAGTACATACGTGGCAACGCGGCGCATAACTATCCACCGCGGTGAATGCCGCCGCCGCATTCGACGCTCGTCCCGCGCGTCCTTCGAGAGATTGGTCGGGGTTATCCACAGTCGGATAAAGATACCGGTTCGTGCATAGGCTCCTACTCGAACCCGAAGAACCTACGCCACCACGACCGTCGAGGTTGGTCTGTGTCACTGGCGGGTGTCCCGGGGCCAGCCTCGCCGTCGGAGGCCGTCTCTGGGGCATCTCGCGTCTCTGGAGTGGGGCTGGGTTCCAGCTCCCGGATGGTTCGTGCCTGCTCTGCGTTGGCCTGGGCGAGCTGAGCGATTATCGTGTCGGCGCGTCTACGGGCTTCCCGCTCCTCTGCTAGCTGTCCTCTCATGTACGCCACCTGGTCTAGCAGGGATTCGACCAGCTCCTCGCGGGGATCGGTGGCCGGTTGGTCGGTCGATGAATCACGATTAGTCGTTGATTCCTCGCGCGATGAATCGCCGACCAGGATCACGTACACGTTCCCCTCTTCCCGATAAGAGCGAAGAGTACCGCGTTTGATACGCCCTCTAACCGCTGCCTCGGTTATGCCGAGCCACGAGGCCGCTTCTGGTACTGTTAGCCGCTGATTAGCCGGCGACTCATCGCCGCTTAAACGTCCTTCTCCCATAACGGGGTATCGTACCCCTATCTGCTACCTCGCCGCCCGTCCTGGGGCCGCCTCGCACCGCTCAGAGACGGCCTCTAAGCCCCACGCGACTCCAGGCACAAGCGAACCATCTTGGCGACTACGCTATGCGGGACGCGGCCAGGACCGTGGCAAAACCCTTCGGCCTTGGTCCGCACCGCCTGTGCAACCGCCGGCGGGACCTCCCCGCATTCAAAGCTTCGTACCAGCGCCAACAGGCTCGCCAGGCTCTGCCCCTCCAGAACCGGCTCGACACCGCCACGCTCGCGGTGCTCGCGTTGCGATTCCGAGATGGCCTGAAGCTTAGCCTCGAGCCGCTCCCTCGCACCGTGGTAGTACGCGGGGGTCCCCAGGCGCTGAGAGAGCGAGGTCTCCAAGCGGCCTAGGCGCCGGTCTAGGCTCCCCATCCTCTACCGCCTCCGGGGCTGTTTGTCCGCATCAATGAACGGTTGCTCGTGCACGGCGTTGCGCTTGGCCACAGTCAGCGGATGCGCTTCGCCGGGATCCTCGCCGCGATAGACGGCTCGAAGGCGTTCTGCCTCGTGGAGGAAGGCCTCGAAGGTCGCGGCGGCGGGGAACTTCGCTATTGTGCCATCCTCCTGGAGGATGCTTATCTGATCATCCCGGGTTGCGCATTCGAGGCGACGAATCCAGTTCCTCATGCCCCCCACCGGCCACCTCCTACGTTGTTCGGCTTCTCTGCCGCCTGGCTTTCCTCGATCGCCTCGAGCCGGCCGATAAGCTCGGTTTGCTCCTGGACGCGCAACTGGGTTTCGACAATCCTCGACTCCTCGAGCTCGCGGACTTTGACTTCTGCTTCCGTGGCTTTTATTGCCACGCCATAACACTGTGCGGCCACGGATGCTTTGCCCTTCTCGACCGACCCCGACAGGACGTCGTCTCCGAGTGTTATTAGCTTTCGCTTGAGCCGCGCAAGTTCGGAGCCGGGCTTGCTTCGGCCACCCCTGCTAGCGCCCTTGCGGCGGACATCCGCGTTGGCAGGGTCGTGCGCCCAGCAAAGGCCGTTAGACCCTTTTGCGGGGAGCGAGCAAGGCGACCCGTCCTTTTTGGTGGCGCCGCATTTGCCCACTATCCCCACCCCCCCTTACTTGCCAGCCGCTCGGGTCCGAGCTCGTGTCGCTTTCTTCGGATGAGCGCCAGGTCTTCAGCCCGACCTTCGTAGTCGAAGGACTCGCCGCGCTCGCGCCTCAGTACCGACTCCCGAATCCGGGCCTCAGCGGCCGCGTGCTTCACCTTCTCAAGCCGCGGCCCGCGGTCCTCACGCTCTAGACACATGGCTCACTGCCACGACTTCCGAAGGGGAGCCTTCCGCTGAAACGGGTGCGGCGCTTCGTCCCTCGAGTCGAGGTTGGAAGGGTGTTCTGCAAAATGCGTTTGTCGTTTCTGCATTTGGAAATTATGTTGCTCGCTGACTGGACCCGTGAGTTAAGGGCCGCCCCCGGTCTCGGCGCCGAGGACGGGATAGAGTAGGCCGCTTGCTCTAAGCGTCGAGCCCTATCCAGGCTGCCACGCTGCTCTTCGGTTCGTAGCGGAGCCAGGAACTCTTCGGGAGACACACCAAGCTCCTCGGCCGCGGCGAGGGTGCCTCTACACCGGGCCTTGCCTACCACGCCGCCCTCCTTCATCCCCTTCGCGTACTCGGACGCGAGTACATCGGTGGCGCTTTGCTTAAATGGTCCTGGAGCAGATGCGCGGCGCTGAAATGCCCTCAGGATGCGGGCGCTTTCGTTCTGAGCCGTCAGCAGCTCGTCGCTCGTTGCTGCTTCCAGATTTTCACCTTTCGGCCTAGGCGTGGCCATCTTCGTCAGCGCCTCAGCGCCCCCTTGCAACTCCTCTCGAGTCTCCTGCCAAGCTTTCTCGATTTTGGGAGCTTCTCGCGAGTAGAACTCATCTGCCCGGCGTTGCCTTGCCTCGGGTACGAGGTCTTCATCCTTCTGCAGGCTCTGGTACAACTCCAAAAGAGTGGCGGCGCTGCGGTCTGCTTTCTGCCACTTGTCGCGAACAAGCGGCGCGACGCCTTTAAGCTCATCGCGTGTCTGTTCGTAAGTCAGAGACGCCGGACTCAGCTCCTGGCGCTCTACTGGCTGTTGTTCTGTCATTTAGCCTCGCCCCTCCTCGCGGTATCCGCCCTTGAGATCCGACCGCCAGCCCCGAATCAGCTTGGGGGAGTTGCGGTTCATCCGCCTCACCGTCTTTTCCCCGTAAGGTTTGCTCCGAAGTGCCGCGGTTTTATAGCTTTTCACGTCTGCTCCTTTCGTTCACTTTCTCTTCTCGTCCATCGTTTACTTACTCTTCCTCGGCACACTTAGCCAGCACAATCCCAGAACCGCCGCGGCGAGCGCATGGACTCCGAGGAGCCCGGCAATCGAAAATACCGCTGCGAGCAGGACTACCCCTGAGAAAACCGTGGCCGTGAGCTTCATAAGAGGCACTAAGACGCCTCTTTTTCTGTTCGTATCTCATCAACCATCCTGATGATTTCCCGTGCATCTCCGACCGAACATCCCACACGGGATGCTATGACCTCAGCGCCGAAGCCTTGCTCGCGCAGGCTCACGATTTCCATGCGTTTTGCGCGTACCAGGCGGCGAAACTCACGCTTTCCCCTGCTCCGCCTTCCGGCTCTATTGCTCACTCGCCCCCCTCGGCCATAGGCAGTGCTTCGAGTAGCGCCTGCGCCCTTGCCTCGTGCTCCTCGGATAACTTCCGATGGTTCGAGGCCAGCAATTTTTCGTGCTTGTACCATTGCGCCGCGTGTTCTCGCCGGATTCTCACCTTGCGTTGGTGCTCAAAGGCTTTCGCCCGCTGGGATTCGGCGGTCGCCACAGCCTGGCTAGAACTCACCCGCGTGTTGTCGATCTGCGTCTCAGCTTCTACGCTTTGCAACTGGTCTCCTCTTCCGTGGCGCCGTCCGCTTGGGCCAAGGCGGCGATTACCTTCTCTATTACCGGCTCTCCAACTCCCTTCTGGCGGAGAAGCTCTCTGAACTCCCCAATGTGGATTCTAGGCTCCGCCAGATCGGCCACATCTACCCGATCCGTGGCCGTCACATGGATATTGCGGCCCGGCTCTCCCGGGCCTAGACTTTTGGGAGGATCGGCTCCTCTGCCAACGCAGCAACAGATACCCCCAACGCGCCGGCAAGCTTCTTAAGCGTCGAGTAGTGTGGGTCGGTTCGGCCACCCTGCTCAATCTGCGCGACCGCACTCACGCTCATCCCCGCCAGACGAGCAAGACCATCCTGAGACAACTCCGCACCCTTTCGTGCGGTCCTTACGCGGCTGCCGATGTCCACTCGCGCACCTCCTTTTGATTAGCCAACTAAGCGTAGGGTACCACAAAAAACGCCTTGTGTACTAATACGCGTGTGATAAAATACAGCAATAGAGCCCCGCATTGGTGGATGCCTTCGGAAAAAGCGGGGCTCGCCGGTCCGTAGCCGGCAAACGACCTGAAAAGGAGGCCGCTTGTAATAGCTGAATAGTACCAAATTTAAAGCACGACAGGCGTAGAGAAGCGCGATACGACTATAAGTCGAAGCGCAAGAACATGGAAGGTGGGCAAAGATGCCGATAAAGACGAGTGGATCGACCGGGACCGAGATCCCGACCGGAACCCAAGTAAGCTGGCGAGTAAGGGAAGCCGCGTTCGACCCGAACGGTCGTTATGGACCGACCATCGAGCTCCAGCTTGACATAACCACGGACGAGTACGTCGGCACCAGTGTAAAGTACTTCGCGAAAATCGCCCAGGAGCGTCTCGACAAGGCTGCGAAACTTCGCGGCGAGGGCGTCGATGACGAATTGATTAAAGCCATTCTGCACAAACAAGGCTACAAGTTCGACGAGCTCGACGATCCGGACGAGATGAGCGTGGCGCGCGGCGGCGCACTGTATGCCATTCTCACCGCACGGCAAGGCGACGTAGCGTCGGCTGAGCAGTTCCTGAAGCAGAGCGACAGCTTCGACGAACTCGCCGCTCGGCTGGTGGGAGGCCGGTTCGTCGGGACCACGGGGGTTAGCAAAGATGGTTACGCGCGGTTAGACGCGCGCGAAGATATTTTCAAGGACGTCGCTGTCGCCGAAGAGGACGCCGAGGAGGACTTCGACAGCATCCCCTGGTAGCCCCGCAGAACGTGAAGAGCCCCGCCGATGACCGCGGGGCTCTTCCAACGCCTACCAACCTCTATAAAGGAGTATACATGATTGAGCAACAACAACCCACTTTCTGGGCGGCCCCAGATCTGGCCAAAGCGGGATACTCGGTGTTTCCCGTGAGCCCCGACAAAACACCTAGTGTTGCCGGCGGATTCTACGCTGCTACCAGGGACGTTAGCCAGATAGCTGCGTGGATAGCGGACGGGCGGGCAGATCACGACATCGCGGTTCCGACGGGACTGGTAACCCTCACCGTGGTTATCGACGCCGACACCGCGGAAGCCTGCACGAAGATGGAGGAGCGGTACGGAGCGCCGCACGTTGGGACCCGTCGCGGCGGGCATTGGTACTTCAGGCACCCGCAAGACGGCAAGGTTACCAGCCGGAAGTTTGCGCCCGGTTTGGACTGTAAGGCGGACGGAGGTTACGTGGTCGTACCCCCGAGTCGGAACCGTACCTGGACGCGCGGGATACCCGACCTGGACACCCTGCCGAGACTACCCGAAGACCTCAAACGTAGGCTCCGCGAGGAGCAGACCGGCGGACAGGGGCGTGGCGGCCACGCGCTCCCCGCCGGTCCCGTCGGTCTGGAGATCCCGAACGGCAACCGAAACGGCGAACTAACCAGCCTTGCCGGGACCATGAGGCGGCGTGGAATGGGCGAGGCGGAGATCCTCCCCGCGTTGGAGGTCACCAACCGGCTACGTTGCAAACCACCCCTCAAGGACGAAGAGGTACAGCGGATAGCCCAGAGCGTAGCACGATATGAGCCTGCCTCCGAGCCCTGGTGGGTGAAGGTGGTGGCAAGGGATGACTGAGGAGCAGAAGAAGGAAAAGCAGAATATCCCACCGGTCGCAGATCGCCTCGTCCACTACGTGCAGGCCGACAAGTGGCCGCTGTTTGTCGACCAACACGCCGAAGCGCACACCCTCGTAGGAGGCCAGGCGGTTCCCATATCGAGGACCAACAGGCTGCTAACGAAGCTCCTCTACAAACACGAGGAGAAAGCCCCGAGCAACGATGGTCTTATAGGAGCGCGGCGGGTACTGGATATGCTCGCACACGAAAGCGGGGATGTTCGGGAGCTACACACCCGCGCGGCGTTCCACGAGGGAGCCGTGTTCTACGAGCTGGCCCCCGGTCGCGTGGTCCGGATAGACGAGGAGGGTTGGAAGCTGGACCCCGAGCCGCCCGTCTACTTTCGGGCCGTCAAGAACCTCCAACCACTCCCGAACCCGATCCCCGGCGCGAAACTTAAAGACGTTGCGGAGTGGGTGAACCTCAAGACGGACCGGGATGTACGTCTATTCCTAACGTACGTAACCCTGATAACACTGGCACACATCCCGCGCCCGATACTAGAGGCAACCGGCGTTATGGGATCAGGGAAGACCACGGCGAGCCGTATCGTGAAGCGCATGTTGGACCCGACCGGCAACGAGGCCGTTACGATAGATCGGCGGCACTTCCTCCAAAAGGCGAGTCACTGCTACATTGTGATGTTGGATAACCAGAACTCTCTCCCGGAGTGGTTTCAGGACACCATGTGCCGCCTCGTTACCGGGGAATCGGACTCGAAGCGCGTCCTTTACTCCGACGACGACGACCTCGTATGGTCGATGCAGCGCGCGGTACTCCTCAACGGCATCAACCCGCCGAGCGAGCGCGGTGACGTCCAGGACCGCACGCTGCCGATAGAGCTAGAGCGCCTCGACAGGCGCAAGCGGCTACCGGAAGATGATTTCTGGATGCAGTTCTCCCTCAAGCACCCGGAGCTACTCGGAGCGGTCTTCGACGCACTAGCCGGAGCTCTGCGCGAGCGCCACACGGTGGAACTGGAGGAACGCCCACGCCTTGCGGATTGGGGACTCTACGCGGCCGCCCTTTATGAAAACCAGGGTTGGGGCGGCGCGCAGTTCGCAGACGATTGGCAGCACGTCGAGAAGACCCAGCAACAGGGGACGCTCGACGGCTCCATAGTGGCCCAGGCCGTTATCCTCTACATGAAAGACAAGGACCGCGTCGAGCTGTCGGCCGCAAAGCTACACGCCGCGCTCGAAGCCCGCGCCGAAGACGAGCTTGACTTGAAGGACGATAAGACCTGGCCGAAGACCGGCCGCACTCTTTGGAAGCAGATTCGGGAGGTTACACCGCTCCTCGAGGCCCACGGAATCCGCGCGTACCGTAGCAACAACTGCAAACAGGGCAGGCCAATAGTGCTTAAAACGGACTTCAACGACGACGACCCGGACGCCGATACGGTGAACGATACGGTGAACGATACGGTGAACGATAATCGCCCGGTGAACGATAAAGTGAACGATAATTCCGCCGTATCGTTCACCGATAGTGCCGATAACTACGGGGAAGTGAACGATAATGCCGAAAGTGAACGATATTTTGGGGTTTCTCTCGGTTCACATGCCTTGATTAAAAAGGAGGTAGGGGGACAAGGCGAGAGAAACACGGATTTATCGTTCACACCGTTCACCCACGGCGACGGCCGTTCTCAGCTTGCCTTCGAGGCGCTGGCCGACGAGTCGAGCGGGGTGCGAGAGACGGTCGTCGACTGCCTCGACGGTAAGTACGATAAGGACCACAAGACGGGCGCCAGCGTCTATCAGGGGGGAAGCCTGGGCGTGATTGCCGGCGCGTTGGCTTAGTATCACGGAGAAGCGCGCGCGCCGGGTGCGTGGAAGGATTGGATGGGGGCCGCGTCCCTCCTGGTAGATGCCGTAGCGAACGAGGAGGACGAAAGTGGACACTAAGGAAAAGGCCGTATTCATAACGGCTACCAAGATATGCAGTTGGGGTGGAGGACCCGGATCATGTTGCTCCTGCGGGAGCACGTTCGAGCCGGATGTTGTCTATGAAGAGGGAAAGCCGATCTCGTACTGGGTCTCTATGTGCTGGACAGAGCACGGCAAGCCGACGCCCGACGATTTCTGTTGGGGTTGTGCGAGCCTATTCATGGTCGGCGACTATCGCGGTGGCGCAACCGCTTACCAGTTAGACCTTCCGGAGTTTGCCGACGCGGTCTACCGTGCAGCGCGCAACCTGAAGCGGCATGCCTTGAATCCACAGGAGTCCGACCATCCCGCGTTGGCAGTGGAGCTGATAGACCGCCGCTTAGAGGAGGTGCACAAGCTAGAGGCTGCTCGTGTGGTGACTGGGAGGACCTTCGACCTCGAATGCCGCGATCCCTACAACTACAGGCTCGTGTGGTGACGGGAGCCGGAGGTCCGAGTCGGAGGTCCGAGTCGGAGGTCCGGAGAGAGGCCCGCGGCGCTCCCCGGCCCATCCTCGCCCGCCTGGGGAGCTTGTGAGCGGCTTCGCTCTCAGATAGTGTCACCGAAGGGCCGGGACGCGCCTTAGGAGGCCCGGTCCAACTCCCTAAGCCGATAAGAAGAGGGACCGGAGGACACTAAGCCCCCGTCCCTCTTCTTTAAACCTGATAAAGCTTGCTAGTCGAGATCTCGAACGCGAACGGCTCCTACCAAGTCATTACCCCCGAACTCAGGAAACTTTTCAACCAATTCCTCGGCGCTGTAGGTCGGGTACTCAGTTTCTCCTGTGTAGGGGTTGGGGTGATTCGGGAAGAGCGCTGCAAGCCCCTCCTCTTGGGCGTCTACCACCACCCTAAAGCCGTTGGGACATTTGTAGAGGGTTTTTATAGTGTTCCCTCTTGGGCCATCCTCGACCCAGTCGATCTCTTCACCGCGAAAGCGTAGTATCTCTTCCCGTACCCGTCCTTGGCTATCTTCCCACGACACCGCAACCTCTACTTTGTCCTTCGTCTTAGCTTCGGCCACCATACTCTCCCTTCCTGAAGTCAGGTCTTCGCTAAGTTCCGATACCGTGACCCCTAAGGCCTCGGCCAACTTCTTGAGCGTTTGCGCCTGTGGGGAACTCTGGTTGTTCTCCAGACGACTTAGGGTGTCTTTACCTACCCCGCTCTTTACGGACAGTTCCCGCAAGGTCAAACCAGCTTTCGTGCGCGCTGCTTTTAGTGCGTTCATCTCTCACCTCCTCTCGATTCTTTAGGGCATTATACAGACAAGATATATAATTTCAAATAAAAACCCAAAAAAACATTGACAAGCGTAGGCGTACAGGGGTAGAATACGGGTTAGATAAAGAAACGGCCCCGGCGGTGGTTACACACCCCGAGGCCCGGCCCAAAGGGAGGCAACCCAATGGACACCACAAGGATAGCGCAACCAGAGCAGCACACCACCCGCGAGTGCGGTGCGTGTGCGTCGTGCGGCACGACCACAAAGACGCTGACGGCACCCCGCCCCAACGTGGGGCATGGCTACAAGGGAGAGATGTACTGCGTGGCGTGCAACCCGCGCTTCTTTACCCTGGGCACGCAATGGTCGTGCTTGGAGAGGATGGGGGCGTAGTGGCGCGGGCTATCTTCGCGGGGCTGGCATTAGCTGGCCCCGCTCTCGTGGTCGAGGTCGTGCGGGTGCTGATATGAGGGATGACGAACGGGGAGTGTTGGGTTGGGTTGGATGTGTTGTGGTGATAGCGTCAGCGGCTCTGTCAGCGGTGCTTCTCTTTTGGGCAATCACGAGCATTTTCGAGGTGGTCTAAGTGAACAGACCACTGTGGATCGGCGCCCTGGGGCTGCTTGTGCTGGCGGCGTTGGTGGTCGCGTTCCTCGCCATCCACGCGGCCAGGCCGTGCGAAGGTGTGGACGTGGAGGAGATCTCCGACCACCAACGCACACTGCTGATAGAGCGCGGCTGGCGCGGCATCCCCGGAGACGGCCGCGAGGCCCTTTACCCGAGGGGCTGCGTCGAGCCGGCGCCTAAACAGTACGACGGGACCCTGACTCCGGGGAGCGGGGTGTAGGATGCCGGACAGGGCGAGAGACGCCCGGGACGAAGCTCGAGCGTCCCGGCGGGCCATAGCCGAAGTGTGGATCCGAGAGGAGCTGGGGCTCCGGCTTCACTATACTGCTTACAGAGCGATGTTA
>MWVU01000025.1_pt1 | contig 10696 bp, 17 predicted proteins | sample 1047181 | NCBI WGS metagenome assembly MWVU01 (sample SAMN06349987, study PRJNA376086) | soil metagenome | isolation source: TG1-5 sample Antarctic (ecotone) soil | place: Antarctica | reverse complement strand
AAGGGGCGTAGCCTTCCACGGGCGCGCCTCTTTTGCTTTTGGTAGCCCCTTCGTGTGGCGTAGGGGTGGGCGTAATGCCTTGTGGATATCCACTTCATGCAAGCGGTGGATATCCACCTATGGAAGCACCGCGCGCATGGGCGTGACGCGACCACGAAACACTTGTTCGTCGACGAACAAGTGCAATCTTTTCGGACACCCATTGCATTGCGCGCAGCGTCTCAACTTCAATGCCTGTTCTCCGGAGAACAAGTGTTATCGTAGAAGCCACACGCGCATGGGTGCAACACTGGAAGCAAGCGCGACGGATGCCCTACCGCTCGAAGTCGGGCGCGCGCGTGTCGGCCCGCCCGGCGAGCGCGAGGACTATCAACGCGAGCAGGCAGATGAAAGCGAGGGCAGTTATTCCGATGCCCGTCCACAGTACTAATAACGTCTTCATAAAAAACCACACGCGATGTTTGCCGCGCGTGGTCAATTAAATTACCAACAACCTGCCTGTTCCCCCTTTTGCCTGCGCACACTACCACTGTGAGCGCGTTTCAGCCCTCAATGCATGCCGCAGCATACCCGTTTCAGCACAGGGCAAAAAAGCGGGTCTTTTTTAGTGCCGCGCCAATCTATGACACTTCGCGCCAAGCACGGATTGTCATAGGTAAACCCGCCGTGATATAAGCCCGCGCTCATGGGGAAGGAACTCACGAAAGAACAGGCCGCCAAGCGCCTCAAAATATCCGTGCGCTCGCTCCAGCGTGCGGCGAGCGCGGGCAGGGTGAAGCCCGTCTATCACCGGGGCGCGTCGGGTAAGATGGAAACCTTTTTCGACTCCGACGACGTAGACCGATACAAGGAAGAGTTGTCGCAAGTAGTAGAACCGGAACGAAAGTCTGCGATGGTTGCCGCGCCCACCTGTGACAGCCAAGCCTTGTCACAGGTGGGCGCGGGTTCATACGTCACCGCTTTGCATGATTTTTTAGAGCGCCTTGTATCAGTGCAGGAAAGGCAATTGCCGCCCGGTACTCCCGCGCCAGTCAGCGACAGTCACACGTTATCACAGGCCGCGCCGCTATCAATCGCCGACAAGTTGACACTCTCACTCATGGAAGCCTCTCAGCTTTCGGGACTCTCGCGCAATCACCTGAGACAAGCCATCGAAGACAAGAAACTCCGGGCGCGGATCATCGGCAGGGGCTGGCGGGTGAAGAGGGAAGACTTAGACGCTTACGTGAAGAAGCTATGAAGAGTACTCACTGACCCTGGGGGAGAATAGATCAATCAATACCCACAGCGTCATTGCTCCCGATGTGGCAGCAGCAAAGTGCAACGCTTACCCGCAGAGGGGTTATTGGAGCGCCTGTTATCGCGGCTCTACGTCTTTCCGTATAGGTGTTTCAGTTGCTGGGGCAAATTTTATCTGAGGAGGCCCAAGGAAAAAGGGTCGTGAGTCGGCGCGGTGATGACAATTTCGCCGTTTCGACTTGGATGCTTTTGTTAAGAAACTCTAACGCGCCGGGTGACTATTGACGCGCCGCCAGCAATTAGCATACATTCCGGCGCCACAATATAGCTTCCGGGTGGGCGGCTTGGGCTTATGACTTCTCCCCTAGCTTCCCCGGCCAACTTTCAACTTTCTTCGTGGGCTGTGGTGCGGCGCACGGCACAGAAGGGCGAAGAATCATAGTCCGTTATTCTTCTCCCCGACTTCAGTCGAATGGCGAACTATCACCACCCGCTGCCTCTTTATGATGATCATGAGATCACATCCTCGACACAAGGTGAGCACTCAAATGATTGGAATATTCCGGCGCGATGAAACAGGCATGGAGACGGTTGAGTGGGCCGCCGTCGCCGCGCTGCTCGTGCTCGGGTTAGTCATCGCTTTCAGTCAGCTCGGAGGCATACTCGCGGCAAAGGTTAGTAGTCTGAATAGCAGCCTCGATTCGGCGTCTGCGTCCGGGGGAACCCCACCGGGCGGAAGTAATCCTGGCGGAGGCAACCCGAGCGCGGGCGCCGGTAGCAATCCAGGAGGCAGTGGCGGGGGTAGTGGTGGAGCTACTAGCGGCGGCACCGGTGGCGGGAGCGCAGGGGGCACCGGCGGGGGGAACAGCGGCGGGAATGGAGGAGGCACCGGCGGGGGCACCGGCGGGGGCACCGGCGGGGGCACCGGCGGGGGCGTTGGCGCCAGCGACGCCGGTGGTAAGGTGAAACAAAAGGGTAAATAAGCCGGGCGCCGCCTTTTCATTCATACAACAGTCTCGCCTCGACGCCGTACACAGCCCCCACCCGCTCGGCAACCACCCGTTTTTCCACCAGAGGATACTCAAGCAATAGCCTCTCGTAAGCTGCGCGCGCCGCATCATAGGGATTCTTAGCGGCGGCTACTTCAAGCCCCATCACTGCACATAATTGCTTGGCCGCTGTTTGCGCGTTGTGTAGCTCAACGCTGGTTTCAGTCACCACCGCTTGTTTGCTCTTGTCAAAGTATTCCTTCACCACCACCTTGCGTATCAGGTGAGACAATCCGACCGCTTTGGCCTGCCGTACTACCGGGTTATCCGGCATGATCTCCCCAATGTCCGCCCGCATATGGCTCGCAAGCGTGCCGATCACCTCATCCGTGTGAATTTTAGCTTCCGCGGTGCGTGCCGCGATGCGCGCCTGAATGTCAGGTTTTGTTAGGTTTTCGTAAGCGACCGTCCGCAGTGTTTCGCCGGTGCTGGAATAGCCCGCATCCCTCGCCGCCTGCGTCGCGTTGCCGCCGTTGCTGAGGTAGTTTTCGACAAACTTTTCTTGCTTGGCCGTCAATCTGTTTTCACTCATTCTGTAAATACTCCGGGCGCCTCTATGGATGGATTTTTCACTCTCATAATTTGAAGCATGGGCGTGGCCGTTTTCATCTGCCGCTCTTTTCTCCGGATACCCCCCCCCCGCCTTGCTTACTTTCGTCATTGGCAGAACACAATGACCATTATCAGCCTCAATCTTGAAATGCTGAATGATGGTTCAGCGCATTTATTGACCTGAAGCGCGAGCGGTAGTGTGCCACCCCGCCTTTTGCACCCCTACTGTGAAACGAATAATCTTCGGCGAGCGTGCTGAAAGCCCGAAGATTATGCTTTTTGAAATAGCTACCATAGCTAGTGCCTCAGTAAACGCTTCAGGCGAGCGTGACCATCTCAGCCCGCGCCCGGAGATGCTCAAACACCGCGCCCGCATAGAGCGGGAACGTCGCCGCATGTCCGTCGCGCAAGACCTCCGCCGCAAGCGAGAACTCTTTAACCTCGCCTTCGCCGCCCTCGATCAACGCTTCGCCGGGCAGTGGTGACGAAGCTAGCACCTCGCCGGCGTCCGATAGGATTTCGATACTTTCTGTTTCGCTCATTGATCCCCCTTCACGCTGCACGCGGCCTTTGGCGCTCGCGCTCCGTGGCGCGGCCCGACGCCTCTTTGGAACGCTGCCGTTCTCGGCGTCGGTTTTCGATGTCGAGAGCCAACGCGACGGCCGGGCCGTAAGGCTCGACGGCGGGCGGGCGAAAGTGGCCTACGCCGCCCTCTCTGCGCCATTCCTCGACCTTCTCAAAGTACATGTTAACGGCGCCGGCGAGGTGGGCGTTGGTGCGTTCGAAGAGCGCGTGAATTTCAGCGGTGAGCACTCGCCGCCTGTCCTCACGCGCCCTGCCGCGCGCCGCTGCCGCGCGCAGTTCTGCAACGCGCTCGGCCTCGGCCAGTTGCGCGCGGCTGCTCAGGATACGGGCGTCGAGCGCGTCAACGGCCTCTGAGAGCGCGGTGTAAGTGCTCTGCGCGGCTGTGACCTTGCCGGCATTGCCGTTCACAAGAGCGCCGCGCGCCGCGTCAAGTTCGCCGCGCGCTCGCTCTACATCATCGGCGAGTGTCGCGCGCCTCGCTTCGAGCCGCTTCAGTTCAGCGGTTAAATCTTTTGCGGACTTCATCGTCTGTGTTCTCCCTTCCCAACAACTCGTTAAAGCGCCGCCTCTGCTCGCGCTCTTGCTCCCTTTTCTCATTCGCCACACGGCGAATTTTGTCGTAGATGTTCTCTTGTGGTTCTGTCATTGGTCCCCTCAGTTTTATGCCGCCAGTCGTTTGTACGCGGCGTTGATGCGCTTCATTTCCTCTTCATTGCCCCCATGATCCGGGTGCAGCTTGACGGCCAACGCCCTGTACGCCGCTTTGATTACTTCGGGCGGTGCAGACGGCAAAAGGTGAAGCGTCTTGTATGGATCAACGGGCTTCGGGCGCGGTGGTGGCGTGTAGGGCGGCGGGCACTCTGCCTCATAGTCTTCATAAACCTCGCCGATCCACTCCACGCGCGCGCCGATCATCGTCTCGGCGTAAGAGAGCCAGCGGCGCATGTGGTTCGTGGCGTCTTCGTCGAGGAACCACTTGCGCGTGGCCGGGGTGTAGCTGCGAAGCCCCGCCGGGATGAAAGATTTGAGCGTCGAGACGCAGAGCGAGAAGTCACCACCGCGGAAGGTGACATGGTAGCCGCTATACACTCTACTAATGTGAATGGTTGTCATTAGGCCGCCCCCCTTGCGCGAATTAAATCGAAGGCGAGCGCGATTGTGGCAAGGTCGCAAGAAGGTTCCGCGTTGCACCAAACGAAATTTTGCGACGGGTCGTAGAAAAGACCCGTTGACCCTCTGCCGTTGTGACACACGGCGCGGCAGTCGAAATTCCCCCGCCCGTTGCGCCTCGCCGTCTGGTGCGAACTGATCCGCGATCCAAGCTCCCGCTTGAAGGCTTCAAAGTCGCCGGTCAGGTCAAGGATCGTTTTCGGGGGGCGTGCCGGCTTCGGGCGCGTGGCTTCAGGTATCGCGGGGAAGGCCGCGAGCATTTCGGCCGCCGTGTATCTGCGCGTTGGGTCAAACGCGGCGATTGTGACGCGCTTGTAAGACAGAAGCCCGTCGTTGTAGGCCACGTGATTGAAGCCGGGCAGCCTCATCACGCGGGCCGGGTTTTTTATCTTCGGGTCGCTGCCGTAGAAATGTATCTGCCGCCGTTGCACTTCGCGCCACTCTTCGACCGTCACGCAGGGTGCGGCGAGGTTGAAGCCGTGAACGCTCTTCAAAGTTTCGTTCCGCACGCCCGGCGCAATCGGCGCGGCGTCAAGCTTCGCGTGCTGAGAGGCTAACGTCCCTTCGTCCATCTCGGCGAAGAAAGCATTTATCCGGGTGATCTCTTCGTCACAGTCGCCGCCCGAATTGACGACAAAGTAAATTCCGCGCGTGCGGTTCGCTTCGTGAAGTTCGGCCAGTAGCGCCGGGTCACAAGCGAGCGCCTCGCGATACGTCCGCCACTTGCGCGCCTTGAATCTAGCCTCGTCGGGCGCGCCCTTCGGGCCGAATGCCCGGAGGTTGACCTCTTCGTAAGGGTCGGGAAAGAAGGCGGACAGGAAGTCGTCCAGCGTTGCTTTTGCAGGGTCATCTAGGCGGAGATAAATCTCCGCCGGGGCCGTGCGGGATTCTTCGTTTTTGGCGGGAAAATCGCACTTCTCATTTTGAGTTGGTGGCACGAACTCGGCGTCCGGCGAGGGCCGTGCTTCCGTCGCTTCCGTCGCAAAATCCTCCACAGGAACACCGCTCCCTTTGGCGGATGCGCGCGCGTGCATCGCGATCTCCACCACCGGGGCCAGCATGGAAACAAGTTGCTCGGCCTCGTCGGGTGTGAGCCGTCCGGCGTCGGCCCTGGCGCACGCGATCTCCACCCCGGCGAGTATCTTTTCCTTCGCCCGGGCGAAGCTAATAACCTTCGCCCGAGGGCGCGCGCCGCCCGGCAATTCATCATCCGGTTCGACCCCAAGCTCGTCGAGTATGTCAGCCACTCCCGAACCCGGATTGCCCTTGTGTTCTTTCCCGGCCTCCGATGCGAAGACGTGAGGACGTTGACACTGTTTCCGATCTTGGCACTCGTGTTCCGTCTCACGTCGAAACTTTGCCAGAGCGTCCACGGTCGCCTTTTCAAACCTCGCAACCCGCCCGCCACGCGCGGCATTCTTCAACCGGATGATCTCGCCGAAGATGTCTGTGAGATTGTCCGTATAGCTGGCCGCTTCCGCTGCCCGTGTGTTGTCTTTGAAGCTTCGGCAGTCTTTGAGAAATAAGGGAAGGCGCGTCACACGTTGCAGCATGTGAAGGTACGGCCAAACCTCGCGCCACGCACGCGCAAGATTGTGTTGGCGGCGGGTCTTCTCTTCTTTGTTCATATCGGCGAAGTCAACTGCGTGCCCGCGCCGGGCGCATTCGAGTTGCCACGCTGGGATTTTATCGCGCCGCCGCTGGGATTTTGTCTTGCTGTCCGAGCGGATCAGTGCCCCCATCAACGCCATCGCCACGTGGCTCGCCTTCTGCAAAATCTGCTCGCACGATTCGCCCGGCAATTCTTTTCGCGCCCTCATGTGTACGCTTTCGGCTTCGAGCGCCGGGCCGTACTCACATGCAATGTGTGACCAGAAGGCGATCCACGCGCCGCAGAAGTCGGAAGTGAAGCCGCGCGCTGAGAGCGTCTCCGCGTCGGCCTGGTATTTTTCTTGCCAAGTTTGATCGTGAACGCCGTCTTCGGCGGTGAACCCGAATGGTATTTCTGGAATTTCACTTGCGTCCGGTGTGGTTGGTTGGTATTCTCTCATCGTTCGTCCTCAAAACCTGTCCGCGTCGAAATGAACAGGTTTGTTAAGAAAGCCGCCTGGGACTTGTGCCCCGAGCGGCTTTCAAATTTATGCGGCGAGTGGCCGCGCACTACGGTTTAGAAATTCATCAATAGCTTGCTTCGAGAAGCGGTAGCACTTGCCGATCTTCCACCCGGCCAGCTCGCCGCGCTCGGCAAACGCGCGCACGGTCGGCACGCTCACACCGAGCAGGCGCGCCGCTTCAAAACTACTCAGCTCTGGCTTGCCCGGAATGCTGGAAATTTTCTGCATAAAAAAAATCCTCCACAAGCTAGAGCGGTGCTCTTGCTCTATGGCATGACAGATTGTGTTTTCTCTGGAATGGGGCGGGATGCGGTGAAATAGTAGGGCTAGACAAGTAAGGAAAAACTTGTCAAGATGCCCTCAATTCGACGGCTCCCAAAGCCAGAGAAGACAATCAAAACAAAGCTTGCGGGGTGCTGAAACTTGGTCGTAGAGGCACCTCGCTTTGCTTTATCTAAGTTTTCAAATCTTCACAAGCACACCTTACAATAAGACGACGGCCTGTGAGCGGACACACCACAGAATCATTTCTGTCCGGTTTTTACTTCGCGCCATCTTAGACCTGCCCGCTCAAATCTTTTCCTTAGAGCGTCGTCGGTTAACTCGTATCCGAAGCGGTCGTTTAATCTCATCGCCAATGTTGCGAGCGTGAAGCATTCGCCGCTTTTCTTTAGCATGGCCACGGCTCGTGCAACCACTTCGTCATCGGGCGGCAAGCGGCTCAACCTTTCACGCATCCGCTCCCGCCGCCGCTTCGCGCTGTCGCTTACCGCACTGTCTATCTTTACGAGGGCTGAGGCGCTTGGAGAAAATTCCCCTTCCAAAGAGTCGCGTAACTCGCGGGTGAAGTACGCATCGGCGTGGATCATGGCGAGCGTCATCGCCTCGTCCGATGACTCTTCCAGCATTTCGGATACCTTCTCCCCGACCACCCTGATAAAGAAGCCGAAAATGTTGTGCGCGAGCGCTTCAATTGCGGGTTTTAGGTTGTGCCCCAGAGCTGTACCGACAACAGGCTCGCCGGTCTTAGCGTTTGTTACTAACTTCCGATGCGCCTCCTCGCTCTCTGCCAGAAAAGCGGTTACAAAATTCTCCGGGCTATGAAGGGTGAGTGTGACTAATCCTTGTTCGGTCGGGACAGCGTAAGTGACGGCTCCGGTCGCCGGGTCGGGAATCAGCAGCCAACTGCGATCTAACGCGGCCTGCTGTTTGTCGGGCGGTATTAAGTCCGCCAGTATGCGCCGCGCCCGCTCCTCTTCGACTCCCGGCGTGTGCTCCCGCACGGCTTCTTCGTTCACTTCGTGCCCTTCTTTATCAATCAAGACAAAGCCTTGCCGCGCGGTCGCTATTTAGTGGAAAGTGCTAGACGCGCGACCCCTCAAGGTTAGAGATGCGCCTGTCCAACCCCGCAACGTCGGCTCTCAGTTGCAGCACGTCCTTGTTCATCACGTCGATCTTGCGCCCGACATCATCAAACCTTCTCTCCATCGCGGCGAAGCCAGCGCGCGTCTCTTCGCGCATGCCCCGGAGCATTTCGAGAAGCGTCTCGAGCGTCGGCTTCGTGGTCGGTTCGTTGTCGCTCATCGCGTGCCGCCTTTCTTTCCTTCATTAATCCATTTAGCCACGTGATCTGCGACGTGAAACAGGTCGTTAGGCTTGATCAGGTAATCCTGTGCCCCGGCCTTGATCGCCGCCGCCTTTTCCCTCTCCATGGCGCGGCCAGAGTAGAATAGGATCGGCGTCACGGCGTCGAACTCACGGAGCGCCTCACATATGGTTATGCCGGACGCGTCGGGAAAGGTGTGGTTGAGCAGGTACAAGTCGAAGTGCTCGCCGCCCCTAGCCAGCGCCAAAGCGTCCGCGCCATTTCCGGCCGTCGTCACTCGAAACCCGGCGCGCTCGAGCATGATTGTCATGAGGAGACGTATGTCGTCGTGGTCTTCGACGTACAAAACGTGCCCCCGGGCGGCAGTGCTCACTTCTTACCTCTTCTTACCGTTCATTTGCGAAAGTGTACTCACTACACCTTTGGCGCTAACACTTGCCTTCGGCGCGTTCTTTACTACGGCGCTCGTCTTCGGCGGCGCCCGCGGCGTGGTCTTGCGCCGCCTCGCGCTCGTCCAGTAGCCTCGCTACCATTTCGTCACGCCTGCTGTGCCCTTCGCGCCCGCCCCGCTCCCGTGCCTCGCGTTTCCATTTGGAAAGATCATTGCGCCCCGCGGCTTGCGCCTCTTCGCCCGTGAGTTTATCCGTCACTTCTTCCCTCTCTTCTTACCGTTCGATTGTCCGGGCTTGGCTTTGGGCGGGCGTCCCGCTGTTGGCTTCACAAAGTTTGTTAAATCGGATTCAGGAATAGTCCACACGGGGCCGCGTGGCGTCTCTTCCCGCGCGGCCTTTGGGAACTTGCCCTGTAAGCACCAGACATTCACCGTGACCTGTGCGACGCCCAAGCGTTCAGCCACTTCAGACGTGGTTAGCCTCTTCATGCCGTGAAGTTTAAGGCGGGCTTCAAAATAAATCAAGAGAATTATAAGGCATAGCTTATTTTTCTATTGACATTACTCTAAGGCATGCCTTATAATTCTCTAGGTTAGGACATCACAGAAGAAAGGCAAAAGACAAATGTTCATCCTGAGAAACAAAGAGCAGATCACGAAGGCAATCGAGAACGCGAAAGCCCTTCATCCGAAAGTCCGCATGGTCGAATTCGGCGAGTATGAGGTGAGCGGAAGTCGCGGCAACACGTACACGGTGCTGTGCTACCGCGCGGGCGGCGAGAAGATCGTGGATTGCAATTGCCCGTCGAGAGTCCCCTGCAAACACTCGGCGGCTGCTCTTGCCTTGCACATCTACATGGCCGCGAGAAGAGGCCACTAAACAAAAAGGGCTTACCGAAGTGCCCGCTCCGGTAAGCCCCAACCCCTTCACATTAGGAAAATGAAAGGAACCTGACACCATGAGTATGACAAAGAGATGGGCCGAGACACAAGAGAAGACACCGGCAGAGCGGTTAGAACAAGCCCGCACGCGCGTCCACGCAGCTCTGAGGACCGCCGAAGAGGGGCCGCTCGACTACCAGTCTTCCGACGACATCGCGCGCGCTCTTGTGGGCGTTCTGCGCGAGATGGACACGCTCAAGATGCAACTGATGGTTGCGGAAAGGATTCGCTAATGAGACGCGAAATCGACAACCGGCGCGACGGCGAATACCTCGCCGCCATTCTTGAGCACGAAGAGACGCCAGCAGAGGTCTGCGACTACATCACGGACGTTGTTTTCGAGTTGGCGGGCGAAGTCAACCTTCACACGCCGGAAGTGCTGCGCGTCGCGTGGCCGCTCATCATGGCGCAATACGAGCACACGGACGCGACGATCATGCAGCCGCTTTTCATGGCGATCCGCGCGCTCGCCGGTGAAGACGGCAACGAAGTTATAAGTGCCATCAACAAGACGCTGCGCGAGAATGAAGCACGCGGGCGCGGCCCCAAGCACCTCGCCGACGAGTGGCCGGACACCATCAGCGGAACGGAGGTGGTGAACTGATGCCACAGAGAAGACCGCCGCGAGCCCTCGCGCGACTGACGCGCGAACGCGCCGCACACCTCGCCGGCGTGGTGTGCCCGCACAGCCTCTACCACCACGACGCGGACACCCTAGCGCCGGCGCTCATCGAACTCGTCGAAGGCATCGCCGCCGAACCCGACGCGACGGCGCGCGAAGACCTGGCGCTCTCGGTTTCAACCGCCGCGTACAACAACACGGAGGCTTTCGGCTTTGCTTTGGATGCTTACGTCGAGCGTGCGAAGGCGGGCCAGGGGTAACTAACAATTGTCGTTTTGAATCGGGTAATATATTACCCGATCTAAGGGGCGTAGCCTTCCACGGGCGCGCCTCTTTTGCTTTTGGTAGCCCCTTCGTGTGGCGTAGGGGTGGGCGTAATGCCTTGTGGATATCCACTTCATGCAAGCGGTGGATATCCACCTATGG
>MWVU01000024.1_pt1 | contig 10806 bp, 10 predicted proteins | sample 1047181 | NCBI WGS metagenome assembly MWVU01 (sample SAMN06349987, study PRJNA376086) | soil metagenome | isolation source: TG1-5 sample Antarctic (ecotone) soil | place: Antarctica | reverse complement strand
TTGAAGTTTTGAAACAAATCCGTGAATTGACCGGAAAAGGACAAATGCTTGATGTCAGTCTGCTTTCGCTGATTGATGTCAATTCCTTTTACGGCATCGAATACGAAGAATTTCCGGCGGAAATCGCCCGTGTTGCTTTGTGGCTTACAGACCATCAAGCAAATATGGAACTTTCGGCGGAGTTTGGTTTGTCGTTTGTCCGTTTGCCTTTGCGAAACACGCCGAATATCTTGCACGGCAACGCTTTGCGAATTGATTGGAACGAGCTTGTTTCCACAGACGGCAACCAAACCGAAACAACGCTTTATATTTTAGGCAATCCGCCGTTTGTCGGAAAAGATAAACGAACGCCGGAACAAACGGCAGATATGGAATTTTGCTGCTCGGACATGCCGAATTTCAAAACGCTCGATTATGTTTCCGCTTGGTTTGTCAGAGCCGTGAAGTTTATCGAAAACACACAAATCAAAGTAGCTTTTGTTTCGACAAATTCAATCACGCAAGGCGAACAAGTTGGCATTTTGTGGAGTTATTTACTCGACAAAGGCGCAAAGATTCATTTTGCACATCGCACTTTCAAATGGAACAACGAAGCAAGCGGAAACGCGCAAGTTCACGTTGTTATTGTCGGTTTTGGTTTATTCGATATAAAACAAAAAAGGCTTTTCGATTATCAAACCGTAAAATCTGAATCTCACGAAATTCAAGTAAAAAACATAAATCCTTATTTAATTGATTACTCTGATATTGTCGTAACTTCACGCAGAAATCCGCTTTGTGATGTTCCTGAAATGGTTTACGGAAATAAGCCTGTTGATGATGGAAACTTGTTTTTTAACAGTAAAGAAGAGCTTTCCGAATTTCTTGCTAAAGAGCCAAAAGCAGAAAAATTCGTTCGCAAAATTTATGGCTCGGTTGAATTTATAAATGGAATTGACCGTTGGTGTTTGTGGCTTAAAGATGTGAATACAACCGAATGGCGAAACTTACCTGAAGTTATGAAACGAGTTCAAGCAGTGCGTGAATTTCGATTGAAAAGCACAAAGCAAGCAACTGTCAGGCTTGCTGATGTCCCTTATCTTTTTGCTGAAATACGGCAAGCGAACAAAGATTACATAATCATTCCGCGTGTTTCGTCAGAAAATCGCAGATATATTCCTTTCGGTTTTGTTTCCAAAGAGATTCTTGTAAATGACCGTGTAACAATGTTGCCGAACGGAACACTTTATTCTTTTGGGATTTTAACTTCACAAATGCACAATGCTTGGATGCGCCAAGTTTGTGGACGCTTGAAAAGTGATTATAACTATTCAAACACGCTTGTTTATAATAATTTCCCTTTCCCGAAAGAGCCAACCGACAAACAACGCGAAAACGTAACGCGCACGGCGCAAGGCATTTTAGATGCGCGTCTAAAGTTTCCCGGCGCAACTCTAGCCGACCTTTACGACCCGCTGACAATGCCGAAAGAATTACTCGACGCACACCGCGCCAACGATGAAGCCGTTGATGCCTGTTACGGCAAACAACGCTTCAAAAACGAATTGGAAAGATTAGAATTTCTTTTTGATTTATACCGGAAATATACAGAACCGCTTGCAGTTATCGAAGAAAGAGAATTGAAAAGAGTAAAAAGAGTAAAAAAACTAAATACATAGTAAATTTACAACCTTTTTTTCACACAAAAGACACAAAAATAAAAACATCAATTAAAGAATCTCATAAAGTAACCAATTTTATTGAGGTTTTTCAAATACTTAAAAACGCTTCTTTACAAGAGTTTTGTAATTTGATACATTTGCGCTGTGATGCGCGGAGATGTATCAAGTAACAAATACTTAATTAAACTTGCCGTTGTTGAGTGTAAGCAGATACACCGAAGCGCATCACGTGAGACAAGCAAAGGACACAAATAAGCCACAGGAGATAATTCAGTTATGGATAACTTAACAACAAACTTAGAAGCGCCAGCCGACAACCGAGCGGAAATATACAGAGCCGACAATGTTCGGATTAAACGATTAGTTGACGACTTAATGTATGAAGACGACAGCAAAGAATGTGAAATTCTCGCCGAATTGATTTGCAAAGTATTTTCCGCAACTTATAACGATAGACTTTATGGTGAAGGCTTGTATTACAACGTGATGCGAGAAATCTTTGCTCATCACGAAGCCGGACGCAACGTCTTTGACGGCTGGCTTCAATCTAACAGTTGGCAAGGAACGTAGTTCTATATAGGTAAGGCATCTTTTGAGATTGCCTTACCTATTATTTGAAGGACTTAAAAATATGAAAACGAATTCGGGTAAAATTTTTGCCAAGTCAACTAAAACGACAATTGAACGCGCCGGAAAGATTGAAAGCCTTCACTTGTCGTTTGAAATCAAATGTGAAAAAGCAGCATTGGAAAATTACGTTAGAGAAACCGGAAAGATTTTAACAACTTTGAAATTGGAAAAGGTCAAAACTCTTTCATTCAAATTTGAATTATTAGATTAGTTAAGGAGATTTGTTTATGCACGACGAAGATTTTAACGAGGAATGGAAAGAACTCGAAAAATTAGCAAGAGAAAAGTTTGAAACGGTTTTGCACGAAACTAAAAGAATGTGGTTGAAAGCCAAGCGACCTAATACAAAAAAGAAGGCTTTGCCGATTGTGCCGATAAAAATTTTAATTGTTATGGACGGCTACCAACTGCCGCTATGCCAATCTAACACTTTTGATGTTTTCGGAACTCCGGCGGAATTGGCGCAAATGTTTGAAAATCGCATAAACAAATTTCTTAAAGATTTTGAAGACTCTCCCGCGCAGAGAAACGCACAAAATAGATTGTTTGTAGAGTTGTGCGACAAACACGAATTGTTTCCGAAAGAAATTTACCCACTATTAGAACCAAATTATCCGCAGTTTGATACCAAAGCTAAACGTAGCTTTCGTAGCAGGTTAAAAACTTATTATAAGCGTGTTTCAGGCGCAAAGAGGGCGACAAAAGGTTAGTTTTTGTAAGCCTGTTATTTTCAAATTCGATGGATTCTTAGTTTTAGTTGTGCCTAAAATTTCCATATCGCTAATGAAATTTTAGCGAAATTTATAAAAAGGAAGTAATTAAAAATGAGTAAAGCGACAGTTACAGAATTACGCGAATCGATTGTTGAAGCGGTCAGCATCCTTGACGAGAGCGACGGAAGCAGAACCGGAACGGCGCAAGCGATTGACGATGCCCGTTCAGTTTTGCAAACCGTTTACGGCGATTCGCTCGATGAGGACGTTCAAGGATTTCTTGGCGTTGATTCAGACGAAGACGACGAGGACGAATAATTTTTTCCGGCGCGGCTTGCGTTGCGCCGGAAATTTTTTGTCTTTTTTTGTTGCCTAGTAAGCGGATTGCTAGACAAGTCACAGATGCTTTTTAGACAGCAAACAGATGAACGCAACATAAATACCTGCTAACTCGCAGTTAGCAGCTTGAAACAATCAGCGAAACAACTTGAGGAAATGCAAATGAGTGAAGAAATTAAAGAATCCGACGCGCCGCGCAAAGCTAAACCGACGCGCCCGCGAGCAAAAAAAGAACCTGAAAGACGCGGGTATATTTCCCGTATTATCGGAAATGAACACGAAGATTACGGAAACTATCCTGAAAAAATGATTGGTTACCCGTTGGAAAAATGTCTGACGGATTTTATGAAACGAATGTCATTTCCAAGCGGCGATTATCACGTCGACGTTCGCGGCGGAACGCGCAATTCAATATTAACAAGCTGGAACTTTGCTTTTGTAAATAACGAAAACGGGCAAAAACAAATTGAAGAATCCGAAGTATTTGAGAATTTTGACGAAAGCGACTTTGAGGGAAACGGATTTAATTTTGAACCGGAAAGCGACGAAACAAGTTCCTTAAAATTCCAGCTTTTAATTGAAAAAGAGAAAACAAAAAGACACGAAGCGGAATTGCAAGCTATAAAAGCCGGAAGTCAGAGTGAAAAACAAGCGACCGATTCAGCTTTGGAAAAACTTCTCGACCGAAACGAAAAGTTGATGATGATGCTGCTTACCAACGCACAGAAGCCGCAACAGGACGCGACGTTGCAAGCGATGAATATGCTCGAAAAGAGTTTTGGCATCGTTACAAAAGCGCGAGCGATTTCGGATGAAATTTCACCGCCCGAAACAACGGGCGGCGGAAGTTCATCCCTAATCGCGGACGGCGCGAAGCTACTCGACAGCATAGGACGTAATGCCGGAAGCGTGTTGCCTATGCTTTCCGGCGTGTTGGGCGGAAACCGTCAACCGATGCCGCAAGCCGCGCCGAATGTTTCAACCAATGGAAACGGCGAGCTTAGCGGACTACTAAAGAAAGCTAAAGGAGTTACGAAAAAATGAGCGATGCAATTTTGGACGAAAACGAGACCGAATCCGAGCCGATTACGCCTGATGAGTTTATCCGAGACGGTATGCAGGATTTAATTTTAGGGAATCCGCCGGAAATGTTAGCCGACGAATTTATAAATGAATTCGTTTTACTTGACAGACCGGAGACCGAGCAGCTTTTAATGATGCTCGACGCGCCAACCGAGCAGCTTCTTGAAGCATTAAAAGGTATCGCCGCGCAAAGCTACCAAGTTCAAATAGAAGCGTTAAATACACGCGGCTTTCAATACTTGGACAGCTTGAAAGCCGAAGTCAAAGCGAAGCTAACGGCACTTGCCACTGCGAGTTAATGAATACGGGTAGCGTCAGCTAATAAAAACGCGCCACAGGCAAAATGTGAGTAAAAATAAAATAAAAGGAAGGAATAAAAAAAAGAAAAATCCTAGTTATATTTGAAAATATAATTTGTAAATAAAAAAGGTTTCAAAGTTCACAGCAACGACCAAGAAGCAAAAAACTTTGAAACCTTCCCCAAAAACGAAAATTCCCGACGCTTTAGCGGGCAGTCGGTAATTTTCTAAAAACGACAATGTGCGTCGTTATGGATAATCCTACCATAAACCGCGCATTGTCATAAAGGAAAATGACAATGTTTTTTATTTTAAACCAACCAACTGCGAAAATTTTACCTTTCAGAGCGAAAGCAGATGCGAATTATTTAGACCGCGAGCCGTTGCCGAAATTGTCAGACCTAAAAAAAAAATTTTGCCAGCTATGCGGCGAAAGCAGCGACAGATTAGTTTTTTACGACTCTGATTATATCGGCGACCCGCAAGAAACCGTTGACTATCTCGACGATAAGAAGTGGATAGAAACAGAAGTTTGTGATTTTTGTTTCGCCGTTCTTTGTCCCGATTGTGATTTTTAACTAATAAAAAAGCCGCTTTGTCGGTCGTTGCACATCATTGCACGCCATTGCACAAGCGCAAAATAAAATTATGATTCAACAAATAACCGAGAAATTAAATAACGTAAAGAAAATTCAAAGCGGCGGATTTTCGGCGCGATGCCCGAACCACGCCGACGAAAAAAACAGTCTGTTAGTAAAAGAGCAGCCGAGCGGAAAAATTACAATCGACTGTTTAGCCGGATGCAATTATGCAGAAGTTTTATCTCACTTTGATTTGAAGCCGAAAGACCTTTACCCGAACGGGAACGGGAACGGCAACCGAGCGAAGCCGGAACGCCAACCCGTCAAAACTTACCAATACACAGACGAAGAAAACAAATTGCTTTATGAATCCTGCAGATACGAGCCAAAAGGATTCAACCAGCGCAGACCGAACGGCGGCGGCGGATTCATTTTTACTTTGGACGAAACGCGGCGCGTTTTATATCGCTTGCCGGAACTCGTAAAAGCTGATTTGTCCGAAACCGTTTTTCTTTGTGAAGGCGAAAAAGACGCGGACAACTTAGCGGCAATCGGATTGCTTTCAACAACCAATGCGGGCGGCGCGGACACGTGGCGCGATGAATTTACAAAAACACTTCAACAAAGGCGCGTTGTCGTCTGCGTTGACCGCGACATAGCCGGAATTAAAAGAGGCGACACTTTAGCCGGAAAATTATTTAATGAAGGCTGTCAAGTTCAAATTTTCGACCCGTTCAGAAATGAACCGATTGCAGAAAAACACGGCAAAGACCTTTCCGATTGGCTGGAAGCCGGAAACACGGCGGAAGACCTTTTGGCTTTAATTGACGGCATCGAATTTTACGAGCCGCCGACTGAGGAAACTTTAAATGAAGAAAACATTGAGAGCGACGGAAAAGATAAGCAGAGCGCGAAACTTGCGCGTTTTACAAAAGACCTGGAAGTTTTTCACACCGCAGACGGCGAATGTTTCGCAACTGTAGAAACGGGCGGACATAAGGAAAACCACAAACTAAAATCAAGCAGTTTTAGAGATTGGCTTTCGTATCAATTTTTTAAGGCTGAAAATGCGATGCCGTCAAGTAATTCTTTGCAGGACGTAATAAACGGACTTTGCGGAAAAGCATTGTTTGAAGGCGAGACAACCGATGTTTTTTTGCGAGTTGCTGAAATAGGCGGAAAAATTTATTTGGATTTGTGCAATCAAAATTGGCAAGTCGTAGAAGTTACGAAAGAAGGCTGGAAAGTTTTAGACGATTCGCCCGTAAAGTTTCGACGGACAAAAGGAATGTTACCTTTGCCGACACCACAAACAAACGGAAACATCAGCGCTTTGCGGGAATTTGCCAACGTAACCGATGACGGCTTTATTTTACTTTCGGCGTGGCTTGTCGCTTGTTTGCGTCCTAACCGCCCGTTTCCCGTTCTAGTTTTGCAGGGCGAACAGGGAAGCGCGAAAAGCACGACGGCGCGAGTTTTGCGCGAGTTGATAGACCCGAACAAAGCACCGCTTAGAAGCGCATCACGAAACGAACACGAGCTTGTTATAGCGGCAAATAATAGCTGGATAATTTCTTTAGATAATCTTTCAATGATTACCAATGAAGTTTCCGACGCTCTTTGCCGTCTTTCAACCGGAAGCGGATTTTCCGCCCGAACTCTTTTCAGCGACAACGAAGAAACAATTTTCTTTGTCCAACGCCCGATTCTGCTAAACGGAATCAATGACCTTGTTTCGCGCCCCGACCTTTTAGACCGCGCCTTGCTTGTCAGCTTGCCGCGCATAGAGGAAACCGCCCGAAAACAGGAAAAAACCTTTTGGCTTGATTTTGAACAAAAGCACCCGTTAATTTTGGGCGCATTACTTGATGCCGTCAGCGTTGCGCTTGCCAATATTGAAACCACAACAATTGAGAGGCTGCCGCGGCTCGCAGATTTTACGCTTTGGGCAATCGCGGCGGAAAACGGCTTAGGATTAGAGGACGGCGCATTCTTAGAATGTTATACGGGAAACCGTGAAAGCGTTCACGATTTAGTTTTAGACTTTGACCCGCTTGCCGAATTGATTGTTGATTTTGCGGACAAGCAAGAATCTTGGAAACAAAAAGACCTTTGGACAGGACTTCCAAAAGATTTTTATTTGGCAATCGAAACATTAGCCAGCGACAAACTTAAACAGTCTAAAGATTTCCCCAAAAATGCCAATGCGCTCGGCAAAAGACTTGTCAGAATCGCGCCGAATTTAAGAACCAAAGGCATTGACTACCAGCCGCCAGACAGAAGCAACCGAGCGGAAAGCAGATTTATAACTTTGCGTAAATTTGCATCTGTAAGTAGTGCAGTAGAAACTCTTACGACTTTTTAATAGTTTCTTCGCCGTTGCCATAAGTAAAGATTATGGATTTTAAAAAGTTCTTTAAATGAGCGCTTCTGTTGGTTTGTTGGAACAATTTCCCGTAAATAGTTCTACTAACTGTATTTAATCTTGTTCCAAGAGAAAAAAATCTGTTGGAACATTGTTGGAACAATTGAATCTGTTGGAACAATTTGTTCCAACAACTCTTGGAACAAACCAAGAGAAAAAAATCTGTTGGAACAAGGTTAAGTAATTTCGTCCGAGACTGTTACAAGGAATTGTTCCAACAAACCAACAAATCTTGCTCTACTGTTCTTTTTTTAAAGAAACGGATTTTTAATAACTTTTGCTTATGCCTTGTTTTTAATTTTAGAGAAAAATGACACCGGAACAAGCGAAAATTTTAAGTCAATTTATCCACCGAGTCGCCGGATTTGCCAGCGACACTTTGACCGCTTATGCAGCTTGCGAAAAACCGATTGAAAAAGTTTTACTTCCGGCGCAAAAAACACAAACCGGACTTTTGAACAAAAAAGAACTTGCCGCGCGTTTGAATGTATCCGCGTCAACTGTCAGTAACTTACAAAACGAAGGCTTGCCGATTGTGAAATTAGGAAGGCGGACATTATTTAATTACGACGAAGTTTTGATTTGGGCAAAGGATAAAGAAATCAAAGGACGTAGAAAAACAAATTTGCGTGTAGTAAGATAACCACGCGCACTCAACAACGGCAAAATAAAACAAAAGCGAGGCGCAAAATGTCAGTATTTCAAAGAAATGGTCATTGGTATTTAACTATAACAGTCAACGGAAAGCGAATCAGAAAGGCAATCAAAGAAGCTCGGACACGAAGGCAAGCTGAAAAAGCCGAACAAATTTTACGTGATGAAATTTACGAAAATCGTTTCGGCGATGGCGGACAAAGGAATTTTGCCGAATTTGTAGAAACTTCTTACAAACCGTATGCAAAGGAACATAAACGAGGCTACAACGTCGAACTTTCAATTTTGAAAGTTTTGATTGAAAAATTCGGCAAGCGAAAACTTATCGAAATCACGCCGGAAATCGTTGAAAATTTTAAGCGTGAAAGAGCAGCCGAAATCACGACACGCGGCAAAGCACGTTCAAAATCTACGGTCAATCGAGACGTGGCAGTTTTGGCAGCCGTCTTCAATCTCGCAAAAGACTTCGGCGAGGTGAAAAACAATCCGGTCAGCAACGTAAAGTATTATACAAACCTAAATTCGCGCGACCGCGTTTTGTCCGAAGACGAAGAAACCGTTTTGTTTGAACATATCGACGGCGATATAAATTTCAGCCGACAAGTCGAAATTCTGCTTTATACCGGAATGCGGCGAGGTGAGCTTTTCAAAATCGGATGGCGCGATGTCGATTTAGAGGAAGGCTATATAAACATTCGTAAGGAAACAACCAAAACCGGAAAAGCAAGAATAGTTCCGATGCTTTCAAACGTGCAGAAGATTTTCAGAGAGCTGCGCGAAGCCGGAGACATTCAAAGCAATAGCAAAGTTTTTTTCGGCGAGATGTCAGCCGCGGCAAAGCTAACTTCAAAATTTAGAAAAGTCTGCGACGGATTAGGATTTAATGATTTAACCGTTCATTCGCTACGGCATACTTGGATTACACGAGCCGAAGAAGAAGGCATAAGAGTGTATGCGATAAAAGCAATTGTAGGGCATTCTCAACGAAGTATGACAGACCGTTATACGCATCTTTCAAAAGAGGCTTTAAAAGCGAGTTTAGCACCTTTAGAACAACGTCTTTTCCGCATTAAAAACACAAAACCAAAAACAGACGAAACACTAAAAGCGAGCATATTGGAATTTGAGAAACATATTGTTCCCAAGAGAAAAGTAAATAATGGCAAGACTAACACAGCAGGAAATTAGACAAAATGCTATTGCTTTTGTTCACGAATGGAAAGGCGAAAAACGCGAGCGCGCCGAATCTCAAAGTTTCTGGAATGATTTTCTTTCCATCTTTGGAATCAAACGCCGACAAGTTGCCGTGTTTGAGAAAGCGGTTAAGAAGAATAACCAAAACACCGGCGCGATTGATTTGTTTTGGCGCGGTGTTCTTTTGGCAGAGCAAAAATCATTTGGAAAGAATTTCGACAAAGCTACTTCACAAGCATTTGAATATCTCGAAAACTTAGACGAAAACGAATTGCCGGAATGTGTTTTGATTTCCGATTTTGCAAAGTTTCGCCTTTTCAATCTCGAAACAAAAGAAGAAATCGAATTTCCGCTTGAAGAATTGCCGGACAAGATTCATCTTTTCGGTTTTATTTCCGGTTATGAAAAGCGCGAATATAAAGAGCAAGACCCGGTAAATATCAAAGTTGCTTTGAAACTTGGCGAGCTTCACGATGCTTTACTTGCAAGCGGTTACACCGGGCATAAACTTGAAGCCTTTCTTGTGCGGCTCGTTTATTGTCTGTTTGCCGATGATACGGGCATCTTTTTGCCGCGCAGCAGCTTCCTTTTCTTTTTGCAGGACAAGACGACGGAAAACGGCTCGAATTTGGGCGCGATGCTCACACAGCTTTTCCAAGTCTTAGACACGCCGGAAAGCGACAGACCAAGTTTTATAGATGAAGATTTGCGGGCGTTTCCGCACGTCAACGGCGCGCTTTTCCGCGATAGAATGGATTTGCCTTTCTTTGATAAAAAGATGCGGCAAATCTTGATTGAAGCCTGTGAATTTGACTGGTCAAAAGTTTCACCTGCTATTTTCGGCTCGTTGTTTCAATCGGTAATGGATGCCGACAAACGGCGAAATCTCGGAGCGCATTACACATCTGAAAAGAACATTCTAAAAGTTATCAGCGGACTTTTTCTTGATGAACTCAAAGCCGAATTTGAAACAGTCAAAAACAATCAAACAAGGCTTAAACAATTTCACGAAAGATTTGCGCGGCTCAAGTTTTTTGACCCGGCTTGCGGCTCTGGAAATTTCCTTATTATTACATACCGCGAAATCAGACGGCTTGAACTTGAAGTTTTGAAACAAATCCGTGAATTGACCGGAAAAGGACAAATGCTTGATGTCAGTCTGCTTTCGCTGATTGATGTCAATTCCTTTTACGGCATCGAATACGAAGAATTTCCGGCGGAAATCGC
>MWVU01000023.1_pt1 | contig 11076 bp, 20 predicted proteins | sample 1047181 | NCBI WGS metagenome assembly MWVU01 (sample SAMN06349987, study PRJNA376086) | soil metagenome | isolation source: TG1-5 sample Antarctic (ecotone) soil | place: Antarctica | reverse complement strand
GCCCTTCGGCAAAGCCCTTCGGCAAAGCCCTTCGGCAAAGCCCTTCGGCAAAGCCCTTCGGCAAAGCCCTTCGGCAAAGCCCTTCGGCAAAGCCCTTCGGCAAAGCCCTTCGGCAAAGCCCTTCGGCGCGCAGCGGCGCCCCGACCGTCTCCCTGCCTTCTTTCAAATACCGAGCGGCCGGGTCGTTGTTCCCCGGCCAGGGGCATATGGGGCGGGGCGTCGCGATTCGACTCGCGGACAAGAAACCCCGTCCCGCTCCAAAAGGGACTTTCCCAACCTTTACCCACGACTTCACGGACGTCACAGCCGCTAATGAGAGGAGCGTAGCTACGTGGACACCAAGCCTATAGGGGCGGCCCTCAGTAGAGATATCTCAACGGGTGAGAAGGTCGAAGCAGAGTTGGACGCGTTCATCTCAAAGCGCGACAAAGAGCGTCGTCTCTCTGAGGGCGAACGCGCTGAAGAGGCTGCCTGGCGAGAGTCCGTAAGGCGCCACGACGCCGCCAGGGACGCCGAGCTACGCGAGCAGTGGCGCGAGTACCACCAAGGCCAGGAAGAGCGCCACAGAGCCAACCTCGAAGCGCTCGCGACATATCACGAAGAGCAAGCCCAGAAGTACCTACCGAAAGGAGCATGAAATGGCGAAGGGACTCAAGGACCTGCGGTCGAAGAAAGCAACTAGGAAGATGGCGCGCCCGGCGCACGACTCTAAAGTTAAGCGCGGCCTTGCGCCTGCCTGGCGGCGAAAGGGCTAGATAGATGACAGCGAAGAAATACCTACCGAAAGGAGCATGAAATGACGAAACAACCACCACTGACGGGAGCTACACCAAAGAAGGTTTCTCCGCGAAAGGTTGCCGAGAAAGCGCCGGCGGAGAGAATCTCTAAGGCAACCGACGCGTCTGGGATCGTCCGTTCAGGCGGCAAAGTAGCTTACGAAAGGCCTGTGCGGTAAGCATGAGTGAGAACCTGATCAACCAGGCAGTCCAGCCATCCTACGAAGAAGTCCGGGACAGCGCACCAACTGAAGCACGTACCCTTTGGCAGGCTGCTGATAAGGAGGAGGAGAACCTCCGCACACTCTACGGGCAGCTTAAGGACGATCCGCGCTACACGGAGGAGCACAAAAGTGCGCAGGCCTGGGAAAAGTATGAAGCCAAAAAGCAAGGGATAATTGAGGGCAAGGAGAAGGCGCGGGAAACACTCTCTAATAACGCCCGCGCCTACCAACGCATGAGTCTTCCCTTCCCACCCGAGGAAGGCCCCGTTACCAAGGACAATGAGAAGCTTTTGCTCTCCCAGAATGAGGCTTCTCGTATCGTTCGCAAGCTTGAGAGGATTTCGAATACAAAGGGACCCTTCAAGCAAAACCCGACTAAGGTCTTAAAAGAAGAGTATGAACGGGGCCTTGAGGTTGGGGGTGTGCAGGGCGGCTCGATCTGCCGGGGCGTACTCACAGCGTGTGATGAGTTCGGGGTAGATGTGGACTCTGTAGTGGATGACTTTAGGAAAGAGCGCCACCGCGAACTCTTAGAGGACTCCCAGCGCGCCGAGCTGCTTACAAACCACATTGGCAAGCGTGTCCCGGAGCCACCATTCAAGCCACCAGCGGGAACCACCCGCTCCCTTACCGCTCTCGGGGTCGGCGCTTCAGGCCCTGGAGGACGCCGCCGCGCCTCTTCGCAGCCGGCAAAGGTTAGCCAACGGCACTGGTGAAAACCTTCTACCGAGACAAGCTGGTGCCGCTATGGCACGCCGTGGCAGAGGCCGTCGCATCCTTCTTGGATGAGGCTGAGTACCGGCTTACGCTTGCCTTCTGCGTCCTCTTTGGGAAGATGCCGCGCAAGGTAGAAAAGCGGCAGTGGAACAAGTCACTAGAAGCACCAGTCCTAATAGACGCCTACGACTGGACTAACGACAGGCTTATCTTCTCCGTGCTCGTCTGGCCTCCCCTAGAATCAGCGCCAGAGGATGCTAGAAGCGACAAAAGAGAGCGCGTTGACATGGTGCTTAGCGTGATCTCGCGCGGCTCGGCAGAGAAGGCTATGACCACCCTTTTCGAGACGGACCACGGACTTAGGTGGGATCACAAACGTCAGGTGTGGACGGCCGCCGATGAGTATGCCTACGCGTACACAAGTGAACAGGAGTAAGTATGTTTGAGCGCTACACAAATGAGGCCCGTAAGGTCGTGATATTCGCACAGGATGAGGCCCGTCGTATGAACCACAACTACGTCGGTACCGAGCACCTACTCCTCGGGGCGCTGCGTGAGAAGGGTATTGGGAAAAAGGTGCTCTACTCCCTGAACGTCACCGAAGACGGCGTGCGCAAACAGGTGGAGACCATCGTCGGCTGCGGCGAAGAAGGCACTCGCGAAGCGAAGGGGAGTGCGCCGTTCACACCACGCGCAAAGAAGGTGTTTGAGTACGCGCTAAGAGAAGCGCTTAGGCTGGGCCATAACTACATAGGCACCGAGCACATCCTGCCCGGGCTGGTGAGAGAGAGCGACGGTGTTGCTTTCCGGATTCTCTCTAATCTGTCCGATCCGGAGAAGGTGAGGAAGGCCGTCGTCGCCCTCTTAGATGGTACCCGCGCCACCACCGATAAAGAGCCCCAGATCAAGTGGAACCTGAAGAAGGGCAGCCCTCCACCCGCCATAGTAATCGCCAGGTTACGCAAACTCGCGGAGAAGAAGGAAGAGGAAGCTACGCTCTTCGAAGAGGAAGCTACGCTCGTCGTGCGCAAGGCGGCCAAGGCACTCTCGGAGGCGAATCGCCTGCGGGACGCGCTCAACCTGCTAGCGCAGGTGAAGCCAGCGGAAGCGATACAGAATGAACCAGTTTAATATCATAGATGCGATTTCGCGCCTGCCCGCGAACCAAAGCAAGGCACTAACCGCGCTGCTTAAGACTCCGTCAATCGCTGCGGCATCAGAAGAGTGTGGCCTTTCCGTTGCGACGGTTAAAAGGTACCTTGCGGATGAGAACTTCTCTACCATATACCGCAAGCAACGCATGATGATTCTTCAGCAGACGGTTGCGGGACTAACTGACCTCTCTTCTCTCGCCGTCTCAAAGATTGAGGATGCCATGTCCTCTGGGGATCCGAACACAGAACTTAGGGCAGCGTGTCGAGTGCTTGACTACGCCACAAAGCTAGTAGAGTTAGAGCGCAGGATACGTGATCAGGATGAGATCCTGGAGCGCCTTAGCCGAGTTGAGGAGGCTTCCTCAACTAACGGAAGCTCCAGCTCCGCTACGCGGGGAGGTACACAGTGGCGAACGTAGATGACCGCTTGTCGAAGCTGGAAAAGGGACTCCCACCTGAAGAAGATCCCGAGGCAGACTTAAAGTGGGCCGTTACGTGCGACATCCTAGAGGAGTACTCACACCTTAAGGCTTCTCGGGCGAAGAACTCCTGGCGTGGTGGAACCCCGATGGTACGTATAGAGCCCGAAGATATCCCAGGCAAAATTCTAGGAGAAGGCTACACCCATGGGCAGATGATGGGGCTTGCCGTAAGGCGCGTCTTCGAGCGAGAACACGAACTCGAACCAGACATCCTCGACCGAGAGACCACCGAGATGCTTATAGAGCAGTGGACTGCTGCCATGCGCCAGTACATAACGTCTAATGGCTACGACTGGGACGAAGTGGAGGCGTGAAGGTGGGGGGCGCTCTGACAGCAGCGAACGGACACGGGTCTCTGGTGCGCATTGCCCGTGGCCGTCCCCCCACCTTCTACGTACACCGGGGAGGTGACTGACATGACAGCGAACGGCAATGGGCTTCTGTTATATAGGCGCCGTGAGATAGCCTCTCGCCTGCGGGATGCCGGCGCTGATGCCAAGGCTCGCTCCGCCCGTCTTCGCTTTGATGCTCTCTACGCTGAAATAGAGGCAGATGCCTTCTTTGCGAAGGCCGATGAGTTAGAGGGTTCAGCTTACGAGGCGAGAGATGCCGCGACACAACAAACATAACCCGAGTCCCCCTGCGGCCAAGCGAAAGAAGCGCAAGAAGACGCGGGGTCCTGAAGACGGCCCCAAAAACGCGCTCGTACGGCAGAAGCGCCGCCTTGGCGTGTCGTTCGCCCTAGGCCGACTAAAGAAACTAAAGTTTCCTACCGCCCTAGGGGTCTAATGCACGACGCTACACTAGCACTCGCCACTCTCATATTTGCAGCGATGGCTGGTATCGGTAGCGTGGTGCGCGTACTACAAAACGAGCGTTTTTACAGATGGCATACGAGAGCCGAAAAGAAGAAACGCAACTAGAGAAGGCCAAGCGGTTGGGTTGCGTGCATCCCTACTATTTGTCGTGGGCCGGCAAATGTGACGGCTGTAGGAGGGAGCCCTTGAGCCCGAACCTACCTGACCACTACAATAGAGCTTCCCTTCAGAGCGGCGAGACGCCCGCCTAAGCGCCTTCGGCCACGTCCCGAATGGTCTAGCATCCCCTCACTTTGAGTGAACGAGGTGCTAGCATAGGGCCGTGGGAGAGGACCCTGCAGACCGAGAAGGCCCGACCAAGAGGCGCGTTACGGTCTCCGAGGCAGCCGGGCTTCTAGGCATCACGGCTGAGGCTGTGAGAATGCGCATAAAGCGGGGTACGCTGCGCTCAGAGCGTCAAGCTGGTCGGGTGTTCGTTCTGTTAGGTTCCGACCAACCAACCGAACATACAACCGAACGAACAGAACTAACAGACCCGCAGGGCGAGCTGATAGCACAGCTTAGGAGCGAGGTAGAAGCGTGGCGCGAAGAGGCGCGGCGTAAGGACCATCTACTGGCTGCCGCCCTGGAGCGTATCCCAGCCATAGAAGCCCCGCGAGAATCGCCTGTGTCAGCCGAGGAGCCCTCAGAGGGTGCTGAGCCCCGGCCCCATGCCGAAGGCTCTCAGGAGGGCGCTGTGCGCCCGTGGTGGCGTAGGTTGTTTGGGGGATGAGATGTTGAGCGTAGCGAACGCTGTAGCGAAGCTGGGGGAGGCATAGTGGCAGCAAGGCTCGTGGACTGGGTAGACCAGCCTGTAGATGTGGAGTTCGTGGCCAGGGAAGAGGCAGCTTCGCTAGGGCCTCAGCAGACCCGCTACACGCTGGAGGGCATAGATAGAGGGGGCATCCTGCTCGGCTACGTAGACGAGAGGGATCTCAGCAGCGACTATATGATCTTATTCTTCCCCTGGCACAAGATAGAGCAGATCCACCTGTTGCAGTAGTAGCAGGCGTACACAGGGTCGCGAACCGCACCCGAAACCTGCATCTTTATGCGGCCTGTGGATAACCCTATCGTAGGTTCCCTGGGCCGGGGCGAAAACGACGCGGTCGTCGACGATGTCGGTCTCGCCTATTCACCACAGCGCATGATTATCCGCCCAGGCCGGGACGAACTTCCGAGAACTCTGCTTAGGCGAAGTTCACGGCTAGCGAAGCTGTGAAAGTCCGCATCGAGCCACCCCGATAGGGCCAGGTGCTCCAGAAGGGGGATGCTTATATCGTAGGGTATTATGCGCCTGCCCACAATTGTGGAGTCGGGTACGGCCGGGGCGTTAGGGCCGGCTCGGAGCGCTATCTCTGCAACTCAAAACTACCAAAACTTAAGGGCTATAAAAATGGCGTTGCATCCCCTCCGCCGGCGACGTCGAGGGCGCCGGAGTGCGCGGCCACAAACAGGCGTTGTATCGTGGCGATAGAACGAGTTTCTACAGTCGGCAACGCGCGCACGCGCGAGGGCTTAGGGGATCGGGGCGGGGCAGAGCGGGTTATGCAGGATCTCGTACATGTACTTCTGAGAATACCTTAAAGGCGAAGTTCGTAGAATTTCTATTCCACGCACTCGGGTGAATAAGGGCGGGAGGAAGGGTCACAATGCCTGTGGGACTCGACCCTTCCCCATGCACGCTTCTCTGCACCTTTGCCGGCCGAGAGTTAGCTCCTATCCATTCTAGAAAACCCCTGGCTGCAGGCCTTCGACGAAGCTCGGTGGGACTTCTGCAAAGAATTCGTCCAATTCGTCGAAATACTCTGAAGCTGAGCCTCCCCTAAAGAGAACCACCTTCTCGCAGTCGGGGGCGACCACATCTTTTGTGTCGGCGTGCACCCGGTCGAAGCCGCTGCCGCACGTCACTATGTCCTTGGCTGTGGCCTCTAGGCGTAGGCTGGCAACGGGGATCACGTCGGTGCCCGCTCCCCCAGAGACAATATCTAACGCGACATCGCGCGGCGGGCCGTCAGCCAGAAAGTCGTTACCCTCTTCGCCCACCACCTTGTCGGAGCTCCAGCCGCCGAAGACTATATCGTTGCCGGGACCACCAAGAAGGTTCTTGTCGCCTCTGCTGTACCCTGGTGGATTGGTATCAACCCAATCCTTGCCCGGCCCGCCCAGCAGGGTGTCGCGGCCATTCAGAGAGAAGAGCCTGTCGTTGCCGCCCTTGCCTATGAGGTTGTCGTTCCCGTTGGTTCCCCTCAAAGTGTCAGGGCCATCAGTACCTATCTTGTTGACTGCCCAAGCCACCCCGCTTGCTAGCAGCAGGGCCAAGGCCATAGTCGCCAGCACAAGAGCCACTCGTCGCATGCCTTCTCCTTCCCCTAGACGCTCCCCACCGGAGCGTTTGCGCACAAGGTACCAAAGCTGTGCAGCTGGGGCTACTCCTTCCGAGAACTCCGTAAAGGCGAAGTTCGTAGAATTCAAAAATTCTCGGGAAGCTCGACGGTAGCAAGTCGCAACCGCTTGCCACTTTTTCTCGCACCGTCCGTGGCGACGTGGTCCGGTTATCAGAGGCGGTCGAGCTCATGTACCCAAAAAGGGGACTCCTTTGGGGGCGGGGAGCCGGAAATTGCTACTGTGAACTTCGGAGAATTCCTGTTCCACGCACTTGGGTGAATAAGGGCAAGAGAAAGGACCGGAGCCTGGAGATGCCCCGGTCCCCTCTTTGATTGGCAAGCTCATGTCGACATGAAACCCGCACGGCCCCCCCCCCAATACCCTACGTCCTCTTCATCCCTATCCCCCACAACTGTCACATAATACCCAACGATATGAGCATTCCCTGTTCCGCGTCCCTACCCTCATCGGGGTGGGGCGTTCAGGGGTTCCGGGCCAGCTCCCTCTCGACCTCTTCCTGCACTTCTGAGGCGCGTGTCCCGTCCCCGAGGACCACAGCCGCCACGGCCGCACACAGCGGCTTGAAGTGCTGCGCGGGGTCCTGTCGATAGACCTTCAGCTGGCTTGTCAGCCAGTCAGGCGCATGGGCGAAGAACTCGGCGACGCTGATGAGGTCGGGCTCGTCGAGGGTGGTTTGCCCGGGATCTACGCTAGCGGACTTAGCGGACTTGCCCTTAATAGGGGGGTCCGCCAAGTCCGCTAGCTGTACCTGCTCCATTTGGCCCCGGATCTCACCGGTAGCCTCGGCCCTTCCTGACTTCTTGAGGTTGTTGATCTTGTTCTTAACTGTGCTGCGAGCAAGTCCGGTAGCCTCGGCGATCTCGTCCGGGTAGGCAGCGCCGTCCGCGAGTGCGGCCGCAACCCTGTCCTCGGCGTTCAGGGTGGCTTCCTGTGCGCGGTCTGCTGGCGTGAGATCACGCGTGGCGGCGACGATCATTTCGTCTGAGAACGACAGCGAAACGTCGAATGGTTCGGCCAACACACCGAAGTTCGTCTTCTTGTGTCTGAGACGGACGTTAAGGGTGCGCTCGGCACTGCGATCACCAGCCTCGACCTGGATCAGGCTGCGGCTCAGGTGCTCCTTGTAGGCCGAACCAAACGCACCCTTACTCTGATAACCCTCGCCACCCTGCTGGCGTGCCTGGTGGTCGACCAGGATCGGCGTCACCCCGATTGCCTTGAACGGCGCTATGTAGCAATTATGAAACTCAATCACATCCTTTGCCGCCGCCATGTCGCCCACCATGGCGGGTCCTAGAGAGTCGAGCACCGCCATGACGACTTTGTTCTCTTCACACACAGCCAGGGCGAACTCGACAGCGTCGTGTGTCTTGAAGCCTAAAGCAGAGACATACTTGAAGTCTTCCGGCACGTCCATCTTCATGCCTTCAGCCAGCTGAATCACCCGGCGCTGCTGTTCGTCGGCGTCCAACTCAAAGTCAATGTATAGCGTCGGGCCGTGCACAGAGATCGTGCGTCCGAAGAACTCGCCACTCCCGCCCGCGACCTTCAGGGCCAGCAGCACGGCGAGTAGGCTCTTGGCCGTGCCACCCCAACCGTAGAGTGTGGTGGCGTGGTGACGCGGCACCAGGTCGTCGACGACGAACTCCCTCGGCGGTGGTGTCGGCCGGTTCGCGAACGTCACCAACTCTAGTTTCGGCCCTTCTACGCTAGCGGACTTAGTGGACCCACCTATTAAGGGCAAGTCCGCTAAGTCCGCCGCGCTTTTGCCTATCGGACGGCTCCTCTCCCGACCACCCTGGAAGGTCTCGCCTGGTTCGGCAAGCGCCTTCTGGATGGTCCTAGCGCGGTAGTCGGCGCGCCGACGCCACTTCTCTCGCTGGCCGAGTGCTGAGGCGCTGATCAGCGCCTCCAGCTGTACCGGGTCCTGTGTGTAGAACTTCAGTATGCCGAGTAGCGCCAGGTCGGCGGCCGAGTCGTCTCCACCGTGGTAGGCGTGTACGTCACCGTGGTCGTAGAGCGCTTCGAACTTCGGCGCGTTATCAGCAGCGCGGCACCTCTCGATTATGGCCTCGTCGTCCAGAGGCGATGAAACCGGATCACGGTGATCCGGTTTCGCGTGTCCGTTGCTCTTGGCCTTCGCGGGATCCGGTGCCTGCATCCAGCGCTCGAGCTCGTCGATGAGGTCCTGGTCTTTGCTCCGGCCAGTCACAGGGTTTTGCCCGTGATCGTGAAGAACCTGCCGCGGCTGTACATCTCGATCTCCCCTACGAGATCGCCCTGCCTAAGAACCTTCTTCCTCATCCCGCCATCGCGAACCGTACCTTCTACGATTATGTGCACGCCCCACCCTGAAGGCGAGACTTCGACATAACCTTCCTGTACGCGGGCTATCATCTTCTGTGCCCAGGACGCAATCTCACCCGTCTCGGGATCGCGGCAGTCGTCGAGGTCGATACCGACGAACGGGTCGGCGCTGGAGAAGACGAAGCCGATGCCGTCGAAGATTGGCGCACCGACTGCCTCAAAGTGCGTGACTGCCTCAAAGCGCCCGAGGTTGGCCGGGGTCTTTGTCAGGCCGTCGATCCTGCCGTAGCACTCATAGAACGCCGACCACGTCATCAGGTCGGTCACTGAGGCCCTTTTGCCGTTCGGCTGGTAGGGTACCTTCGTCGGCTTGCTGTCGCGCTCCTCGTAGCGCCAGCATACCCACTGGGGACGCTCGCGAAGTTCTTCGGGGACATTCTCGGCCGAGATAGCCGGTGTTGTTTCGGTGATCATTGCTGTATACTCCTTTGTAGATGTAGTGAGAAGGGCCCCGGGAGTCCCGGGGCCCTTCTGCATTGGACTAGAACGGGATCGAGTCGAAGTCTTCCTCCTCTTCGGCAGCCACCGCTGCCACCACTGCCTTCGTGGGCACAGCCTTCATAGACTCCCAATCGATCATGGAGCCCAAGACCTTCCCGGAGTCCGGATTGGTTTTTGGCTTGACCTGGCAGATCATCTCGAAGCCCTCGAGGTCGGAGGCCTCGAGCTCCGGTATGGACTCGTCATCGAAGTAGTCCGGCTTGACGACCTTGGTAAGCATCCCAAGCTTGGAGTTCTCCTTGTTGGTCCACTCACCGGACTTATCTTTCTCGGTGTTCTTGTACTTGAAGGATTCGAAGAACGTCTCGCCGTTGTCAGAGCCATCCTCGGAGTCGTCCACTATCTCGACGCTGCATTTAAACTGCGGATCGAGCGCGAACGTGGCGCCATCGCTCTTGCGGGTAACGGTGAAGGGCTCGGTGTACTCCTCAACGTCGACGAGCCGGACGTGGGCCCGAAGGATGTCCAGGACCGGGGCTCCGTTCGTCCCGTCGTCTTTCTTGCGGGGTAAAGGCATGTATCTCGCCTTCCTTTCGCTAGTGTGGCACGTATGTGCCGAAAGCAACTTCTCACAAGGCGTATGCGGCTTGATCTTGCCGCTAGTGATATAGTGATCGATTGAGGGCAACCACCCTGCCTTCCTATATGAGAGCCTCCGATTTGCGTCTGCCAAAACGACTCGGGGGCTCTACCTTATTCGACGGGCACGAGTATACACAACTAAGTGACTTGACACAAGTAGGCACAGTGTGTATTCTCTTATAGCTTAGCTAGCTAACTATAGGAGAAGTTTATGGCGCTGGAGAATCTCGGCGAACACATCCGCACTATCCGCAAGGAGCGGGGACTTTCACAGGAAGCGTTGGCTCGTAGGGCTGACGTTTCACTAAATCTTGTAGGCAAGCTGGAACTTGGCCTAGTTTTGAATCCGCACTACGGGACGCTTGCGGGGCTTGCGCGTGCGCTTGGTGTGACGGTCGAGGAGCTCGTGGAGGAGCCGATACTCGTCGGCCCAAAAGCTGACGCCCCGCAGGCCGGGGCAACGGTTTATTCGTTCGAGGGTGCGCCCGCGCCTGCGGTGATCCTCGAGAGATTGCACGACTGGGCCATTTCGGCCAGCCGCGAAGAGGCCGTGGTCCTCTCCCAGTACCTACACCTCGCCGAGGTTCCGGCCAGTTCTCCCGTTGCGATTGGCTATGTGAAGGCAAGGAATGGCGAGGAAGTGGATCACGAACGCGTGCTGAAAGAACTACTTCCTCTGTTTCTCGCGCCAAGAGATACCGCACTCTTTGAGGTGCTACACAGGGAACTTGTGCCGGCTTGATAAGAGCACCTAAAACACACCATCTAACGATGGGCCGGGAGTCGGGTAGCAGTAATGCCCCGGCGGGTTCTTCATGCCCTTCTTACTCCCGACACTATCCAGGTGGGGAGCGCCGAATCGACACGGCGAACGGCAGTGGGCAAAGCCCTTCGGCAAAGCCCTTCGGCAAAGCCCTTCGGCAAAGCCCTTCGGCAAAGCCCTTCGGCAAAGCCCTTCGGCAAAGCCCTTCGGCAAAGCCCTTCGGCAAAGCCCTTCGGCAAAGCCC
>MWVU01000021.1_pt1 | contig 11328 bp, 9 predicted proteins | sample 1047181 | NCBI WGS metagenome assembly MWVU01 (sample SAMN06349987, study PRJNA376086) | soil metagenome | isolation source: TG1-5 sample Antarctic (ecotone) soil | place: Antarctica | reverse complement strand
GACAGGTTCAGACCACTGAACGATAAGAAGATTTAGATTATGAATAGTCAAACTCACAAATTTTATATCAGTCGAGTGTTATTAGTATTTTCTAGTATCCTGCTTGGTTTTCTCACATCACATGCAACCGAATCGGCAATGAACAATCCGAGTACGAATCGAAATCCGGTTGCCGACTTTGACGGCGATGGCAAATCAGACATCTCGGTCTTTCGTCCGTCAGACGGTTTCTGGTATATCTCGAAAAGTTCCGGTGGTTATTCATTTCTCCAATGGGGAAAATCCCGTGACACGCCTGTTCCCGGTGATTACGACGGCGATGACAAGACAGATTTGGCAGTTTATCGCCCAGGTGACTTTATATCCTCTACTGCTGCATATGGCTATTGGCATATTCTCCGAAGCTCGGATAATACTTTTCGTTCCATACAATCGGAGAGGTTTGGAGGTTTTATTAATTATATACCTGTCCCTGCTGACTATGATGGAGACGGTAAAACTGATTTGGCAGTTTATGATTTTAGCGATGCGCTCCCAACGCCGGGTAGTTTCAGGATTTTGCAAAGCTCGAACGATGCCAGAGTTGTTACACAATGGGGAACAAACGTTGATAAACTCGTTCCGGCAGATTACGACGGCGACGGAAAAGCAGATTTGGCTGTTTTTCGTAATGACACAATCTTTCGAGACAGCACTCAGATTGGTGTTTGGTTTATTTTACAAAGCTCAAACAATACTTTGAGAGTCGAACGTTTCGGACTTCCGACCGATAAACTTGTTCCGGCTGATTATGACGGCGACTCGAAAGCCGACATTGCCGTTTGGCGACCGTCAGACGGCTTTTGGTATTATCTTAACAGCAGTAATCAGATGTTTAATGCAGTGCAATTCGGCGCTTCCGGCGATAAGCCGACACCTGCCGATTACGACGGCGACGGAAAAACCGACGTTGCCGTGTTCCGACCTTCGACGGGTTTTTGGTATTTGCTACGCTCGCGTGACGGATTTTCGGCGCAGCAGTTTGGTTTGAAAGACGATATTCCGATACCGAATGTTTTTGTTCGTTAGTTATTTTTAATTTAAGAATAAAAGAAAGCCGGAACGAGTCAAGACAAAGTATAAAGAACTCGCTCCGACACTAGCCGGAGATGCACAAGCTCCAGCTTATCTTGTGGGCGACCGGATATGAACGTTTTAATCAGTCCAGCCGCCATTGCTATCATCAAGGATAAAATGATAGCTAATTTTTAATTCTTTGGTTCTACCCTATAGCTTTCGAGATAGTCTGAAATATCACCAAGTTTATAAAAAATGCGCCCTGCATAGGCTATGTTTGCTGGGTTTTATAAATTTTACGTCCGATAACAGCTCTTATGTAACGCTAAAACCTCACTTTTTCGGCAAAAGCACAAGATTTTGTGCCGTGCTTTGTAAAATGCACTCCACTTTTTAAAGTCAAAACTACAAGATATTGTGTTCGAGTAAAAAATCAATATATTGTGTTGGTTGGTTATAAGACGCGGCAGCACCGCAAAGAATTAAAGGCGAAAAATGAAAACTTGTCATATAAGTCAATTCAGATTGCCAAAAACCGTGAGGTTGTGGCATAAATGACAACAACTTAATCTTTTTACGGAGTCAATTACAGATGAAACAATGCCCACAATGCCAAGCACAAGTTGAAGGCAACGCAAATTTTTGCCCGAATTGCGGATACTCAGCAACTTCCCAAAACCAACCGCCCCCAGTCGTTCTAGTCAAGAAAAAAAGGTCGCTGCTACCTATAGCTATTATTGCCGGATTAATAGGTCTGTGCGCTCTAGGCAGTATCGGTATTAGGAATGAAAACAAAGCAAATCAAAGCACAGTTGCTACTACTACCCCAACAAACAACACAACCACTTCTAATCCAGCAACTTCAACAAACACCGCCGCACCAGCAGCACCAAAAGAACCCATTAGCCCGATGAAATGGAGCGAATACAATAGCGTCTATAACACCCGTAGTAACTCAACCGATATGCAGAAAGATGCCTTATGGAAGAACTTTGAAGGCAAAACTGTTGCGTGGGAAGGCACTGTCGCAGAAGTTAAAGAAGGCACATTCGGCGGATTAGTTTTGAACATCAAGATGAACTCTGATACACTCACCAACGATATTGCTTTAACCTTGAAAGAGAGTGAAAAATCAAAAGCAATGAGTTTGACAAAAGGCAAGAAAATTTCGTTTGTCGGCAAACTAAAGTCATACGGAGGAGCATTCTTACCGCTTACGATGGATGAAGGAGAAATCAAATAATGAGCATTAGAGTCTGCGGAGTAATTTTTACGTATTGGTGCTAGTTTCCCGAAGATACAGATTCTGACCATTAGAGGTTTACTGGACGGGACAGAACGAGCTAAGTATCCAGATTTAATGCAGGGCGGACTGACGTTTAAGAAAGCTAATATAGATACACAGACTACACAGGAAACTTTGTTTTAAAAAGCACTCCGATTAAAGAGCAGTAGTTTTGCGTGGTCATAAAATGTCTGTTGCGGGGAAAACATCAAAATTGTCTGTTACTTCTGCTGATGTCAGCGTGAGTGAGGATAAGTTTTCTGGAAAAAGGTGTTTTTGCAAATTATCTGAGAAGGATTGAAAATTCTGCTCCAAGTTGAGGTATAATGTAGGAGTTTTGGAGGAGTTAAATTTTATGTTTCGTGAAAAGTTTTTAGCGGCTTCGCTGTTTATTGCGTTGATGGTTATTGGTTTGGTTGCGTGTAGCAAATCTCCTGTAGACCAGATTATTGACAGGGGAGCGTTCCTTGTTGCGCAGTCTAAGTGTAGTGCTCTTACCAATGAGTCGCCAGCGTGTGTCTTGGAGGTCTTTGCTATCAGGGCGCGTGACTACTGTGCGAATAATGGGTTGTCGCCTGGGAATCCGAAATGTATTGAGCTTCAAGAGCAGGTTAAGAAGAAAGTAGTTGCTAATTTTGCTCAGAATGTCAAAGATACAGCTGGATATAAACAGGAATTTGGCAATTAAGTTTTGAATTTTTGCCCCCGCAGGCGAGGATGTTGGCTTGTTTGATACGGTTTTAAGTTCAACGGATTATCAGAAAACCGTTATAATTCATTGAGTATAATTCCGTCCCTAAACTGTCTTCCTAATCTCTATATAAGAAAGATAAATTATGAAAGTTACATTTCTTGGCTTGTGCCTGCTGGCATTCCTGTTCACCTTTACGACTCAAACCTTTGCCGTGGATTTTACGGTAAATCTAACTACTGACCAACACGATGCTAACCTTGCTGATGGGGTCTGTGATATTGGCGCAGGAACAGGGCAATGCTCGTTGAGGGCAGCAGTCGAGCAGGCTAATAATCTCGCTAGCGACGATCGTGTTTTTTTTAATCTACCTGCTAATTCGACCATTACATTGACGACTGGTAACGACGGAGATATTTCCATAGGCGGCTCTTTGAATACTTATGGCGCTCTAGAAATAAACGGAACGGGGGCAAACAATCTAACGATTGACGGGGGCGCAGGCACAAACCGCATCTTTAGCTTCAGGGGTGGAAGCAGCACTATTATTTCGGGTGTAACCTTGACAGGTGGTAATGGAACGAGTGCGATACCATACATTATTGAGCGCCCTCGGATAGGTCCAAATGTCCAAGATAGCGGCAATGGTGGAGCAATTTTTTTCTACAAAAGCACACTGACGCTGGACGGTGTTCACGTTACGGGCAACTCTGCAAGTAATGAGGGCGGCGGCTTATATTTCACTTTTGGAACACTCCGCATCATCAACTCGACCTTTTCAGCTAACACCGCAAATTCGTGCGGCGGTTTTGAACTTCGTTCATATTCGACTAATACCTTTGCCACAGTCGTTAACTCGACAATTTCTGGTAACACGGCAGCAAATAGTGGCGGAGGACTTTGCAACTATAATTCCATCTCATTCGCGCTTAATGTAACTATTACTAATAATACGGCACTAGAAGGCGGCGGCATCTATCAGACAGGCAATGCGCTCAAATTCGGCAATACGATTGTGGCAGGCAATACTGCAACAGGTGGTTTTGGTCCAGAAATTTATATACCCTCTCCCGATGGCGTACCATCGTTGGGCGGCAACCTTATAGGAGATTCACCGGGTGATTCTGCTAACGTAAGATTTTATGCAGCTTTACCGGGGATTTATCAGCCGACAGACATTCTCGATACCAACCCACAGCTCGACATACTGCGATATAACGGTGGAACAACCCCGACACACAGGCTATTTGCAAACAGCCCAGCAATAGATAAAGGACTTAATGCTTTTGCTGTTGTCCCTTCTATTAACGACAATTATACTGACTTTAGTCTTTCCAACGGTACACTTTTAGTCTTCGACCAGCGCAGAACACCATTTTTCCGAATTGTTGACGGTAACAACGACGGAACACCAACAGTAGACATCGGCGCGTTTGAAGTCCAACCGGTAGTCGTACTACCAACCAATAAAGAGCAGTGCAAAAATGGTGGGTGGATGACTTTCACTACGCCGCGCACGTTCAAGAATCAAGGCGACTGCATTCAGTTCGTTAACACAGGCAAGTAGTTATTAGCTATTAATAGCCACTTTATCAGAAATATAGAGAAGCCGTGAGCGTTAAAACTTGCGGCTTTTCTAGTGGCAAAAGTTTCAATTTTTACAAACAGCTCCAGCAGATTAGGAAGGTATTACATCGAAGCCATTAGGGGATACACCCATTAATCTCTGGCTAGGTTACTTTACCTTAGATTTTAGGCTGAGATTTGGGATGATGTCAGACCTAAACCTTAGTAGATAAAGGATTAATGCTAAGAATTTTGGTCGCTATACACCATATGGTATATAAATCCTGACTATTCCCCTTATGCTAGTCCAGTATAACTAGATGCCACAGGCTTAGGCAGGTTTTTTTCACCTAGCAGCCTTACAGACAAGAGTTTCAAGGGAAGATCTGCCTCTCCCATAGGCTAAAAGCTGTATTACTGTCTTTACGTTAGTATTTCAGATTTCTAGGAATCTGGTAGCCCAAAATCAAACATCAAGGATTTTGGGATCATGCCATACGGGTTGTAAAATTTACTGGCTCATCCAGCCAGCTTCTCCGGCTTCATTTGTTTTGCTTTACCCATCGGATTGAACCTCCAATGGATTAGCGTTTGTAAAATTTCTCTTGTTTTTAGCCCTAATCAAAGCTAGTATGAAGTACCTTAGAGAAGTTGCCGTGAGTTTTAATTTCAACTCAACGGCTTTTATCACCTCTTAGATGTGTATACTGCACCCCGCTAAGACGAATTGAATTCAGAGCGAGTATTCTAACAATTTGGGAGAATACTTTTTATGGGAAAAGGCAGAATTTGGACTTCCGAAGAGAAGGCGAAAATCGTTGTTCAAGGTTTGAAAGGTCGGGCTGTTGCCGAAATCTGCAACGAATATCAGATTCATCAAACGCAGTATTATAAATGGCGCGAACAATTTTTAGAGAACATTCCGAAAGTCTTTGAGACTAAGGCGCAGAGCAAAAAGGAAGAGCGTCTGGAGCGCGAAAATCAGCGACTGAAAACAATGGTCGGCGAACTGACGATGGAGCTTAAAAAAAACGATTGGTAAAGTTTCAGCGGCGGCGGTCGGCGGTCATCGATGAATCTGACCGAGCGGTTCTGCCAATTATTCAAAGGCTCAAAGCGGAACATCCGTTTTGGGGTTATCGAAGGATTTGGGCATATCTGCGATTTGTCGAGCGACTGTCGATTAATAAAAAGCGCGTTTATCGCATCCTGCGCGAAAACGATTTGCTCGTTAAAGGCGATGAGAAATTAAAGGCGAAGCGGACAGCTCGGCAATCAAAGCCGCGCCCGGACAAACCGAATAACTGGTGGGGCATAGATATGACGAAGGTTTTAACCAAAGAAGGCTGGGCGTATTTGGTCGTCGTCAATGATTGGTTCACGAAAAAGATTTTAGGCGCCTTTGTCGGTTCAAGAAGCCGCGCCGCCGATTGGCTCGAAGCCGTCAACCGTGCCGTCAACCGGCAGTTTCGGGCAGGCATTCGGGAGCAGGAAAATCTTGAACTGAACCTGATGAGCGACAACGGCTCGCAGCCGACCAGCTTAACTTTTATGCGAGAATGCCGCACGCTCGAAATCAAACAGGCGTTTACTGCTTACGCTAATCCAAAGGGCAATGCCGACACCGAGCGGCTGATTCGCACCGTTAAGGAAGAACTCTGCTGGCTGCGTGAATGGTCGTCGGTCGAGGAACTGGAAACGGAGATGGAAAAATTTGTCGAGTATTTCAACGAACAATATCTGCATTCGGCTTTGGGCTACAAAACGCCGAACGCATTTGAAAATGAGTGGTTCAAAAATAATCAAATGACTCGCTCTGCCACAGCTTGATTAACGGGGTGCATTACATGTGCTAAGAATTGGCATAATATAAAGGTTATTCATCTGATGAAAGAACGGTATCTGCGTTGTTGATAAAATTATGATAAATAAAACAACACATATTTTTAATTTTAGTTCACTCTTCAAAACTGTAATTTGCTTAACGTTCATTCTCGGCTGTGCAGCTTCAACAGTATTAGCTTGCCAATGCGCCACCAATAAGCCGTTCCTTGAAATCTTTTCACAGGCTGACTTAATTATCGTTGGTAGAGTGACCAGCTATTACGGCTTAACTCCCCGTCAAAATGCTCCCCTCGCCGCTGACATTGAAATTCAGCGAGTTTTGAAAGGCAATGACACTTCGGAAAAAGTTCGTGTCTTCGGTGATACAGGTGCGTTGTGTCGTCCATATATTAATAAATTTCCGCTTAACACAAATTGGGTTTTTGCTCTCAACTTACTTTCTATAGGAGCTAGTGGTGAATCGCAATACTACATTTCCAATTGCGGAGAATATTCTTTACTCGTAGGAGGAGGAAGGGTATCTGGTCGGATAAACAGTAACCAAATAACGAGTGTGCCTCTAACCAGGCTTATTAGGTCTTTGCGCCGCTGAAGCGTATCATTTTGGGAAGGGCAAACAGAAAGCTTAAGGAAAATTATATACCTAGCTGTTCTATATAGAGTAGTCAAATTTTCTCTGGGCTAATCCAGTATAAGCAGATGGCGCAGGATCAGCAGGTTTTTAGCCTCCTAGCAGCCTCACAGACAAGAGTTTCAAGAAAAGACCTACCTCTCCCCTAGGCTAAAACAGGCTCACCCAACTAACTTTTTCTCTGCCTCTGTTGGATAGCAGGATGCCGCAGTCGCTATGTCTCTAAGTTCCTCATCGGTAACTGGCTCATCTCCAGATTCGCAATATGTGTCTCTAATCGTTATGAGAATGTCGTAAATTTGCTCGGCATTTTCTCCGTTTCCTCTTTCACGGCAAGCCCACTTGAACAGCGTTAGTTCCCTCTCTCCCTCTCTGATTACATAGTCTGAGGTCAGTTGAGCAGGTAATATAATATCCTTTAGCGATTTTTGTACAGCCTGATTGCCCCTGTTCGATGGCTGCGTTCCTGAAGATTGCTCGTTTTCTTCCTCATTAGAGTAGAACCACTCTTCCGGCAATCTAACTGGCTCACCGATTTTATCCCACTCGTATACTGTTCCAGATTTATGCCGACTTTCCGGAGCTACGATAAACCCACCCTCGCTCCTGACATCTATTCCCTTACCGAGAACTCCGGCTGTATTTTTTAAGTGCGTGTTGCTGGCGTAGATATGTTGACCGTTACTACATTCGACGCTGATGCTATCTTCCAAATTAATCTCATATTCTCGTAGTAGCCGGTCAAGAGATTTATCTCCGCCGTGTTTGTTGTCAACATCTACGACGCTGTAGCCCATAACCTTGAATCCGATATTTAGATTGGGATTAGTCCTAAACTCTTCGAGGTAATCATCCTTCATTCCCTCATAGTATAAAGAGTTTATATATTTGTACCTGTGAACCGGATGCTTACCTATATTGGAGCATTTTACGCCTAGCCTACACGAACATTTGACTGTATTTTCTGTGAATATCGGATAATTGGTCGGTAACACGATAAATCCCGAGTCCATATAGAGCTGAATCTTGTCTATATGGCTCATATTATTAATATCTTCTGCTGTATACTCCTGTAATAACGCCCAGTTTATCTCGTTTGCATAAAAGTATTCTGTATCTTCTGGGATATATGTAGCGTAGGTCTCCTCTCTCTCACCTAGTCTTATAGGGTACGTTTTCAGGAGTTTGTGCTTTAAATTCAAACGTTTACCGTTAGGTCGTGTTTCAAGTATGAGAAGTCCCTCACTTATCAGCTTTTTTTTGACTCTCCTCAGTTTAGATCTCCCCACTTTTAGAGCTTTAGCTTGGTTCGCCTCAGACATCCAACATATATCCGGGAGAAAATTATAATATCGCCTCTCAAGACCTCTCAGCCTTTTAATCTTCTCATTTAGTTCCTGTTCGCTTAGCAAATTTTCCATGTTGTATTTTTAGTTCAACTTTTGGGCTTGACTCTCTCTTTAAAATGACTTATCGTTATAGTGGGGAAGAATGTGTGATCAACCAACATCACCACACACCCTTCTTTGCCCCAGAATGGTACTTATTTGCCCTTTGAATTGAAAAAGGATAGTAGGGTAGGGTTGGACTATAAAACGCTCTCAGAATCGATTTATAGCCCTTTTCTTTTTTTATCGTGAGTAGCTTCTCCTATTAAAATCCGAAATCCATTTTTTTATCGTTTCTGTTGCTTTTTGTTCCGACAAATCTATAGCGATAAGGATTTTAATTTTATTCGCTTGGTTTTCGGTTATCTCAAAAATCTCATCCTTCCCGTCCAGTTGAGCAGGTGAGAACTTTTTCGTCAGATTATTCTGGAATTTATCTTTTATCTCTTTTTCTGCAACACTCGCTTCGAGCTTTGTAGCTTCCAGAGACCAGACAGAGCTGACATATCTCAACTGTTTTTGCCTTTTCTCGACATCGCTGGTAATGCCTACCTTATAAAATATTTTGCCTTCATCCGGTTTTATATCTGGATGATTAATTTCAAAGAGGTAGATAAAGCCTTTTGCAGCGCCTTCTTCTGGATTATTTCTGTAAAATACAGGATTCTTTCTGCCTAGACTAGGTCTTTTATGTAATTTCTCGTCAACCGCCTGCTCTAAATTTTTACCTGCTGGGAGACCATACAAAGAGGTTGCACTTAAGCCGTTTGCGAGAGCCACACTTTTTTTACTGGGGTAAAGCTCATCTTCAAACGTTACACTAGTTTTTGTTTTATAAAGCTCAAAACCTAGTGCCTGCTCCACTGTCAGACCTTTCTTCAACGCTCTCCTAACACATTCAGCGTTTTTTCCGAAAGTTTCCGCTAAAGCAGTGATACTTGCATATTCTTCGCCTCTAAATTCAATCTGTTTTCCTACTTTGTTCTTAACATGTTGGTCTTGAGAGACACAGATTTTTTCCTGTTTGTTCCTCTTCTTACCGTATTTTTGCTGGTATTTTACTTGTGAGATTAGCTCGCCTCTTCTGATGGGTAGAATGCCAGCAGCTTGCCCTGGTGTCGCTCCTCTTTTTAGCAAATCCTGCACGGTAGCAATTTGTCGGTTAAATTTCAGACTTATTTCTACCACAGTCAGACTTTCCCCGTTAACGAGGTATTGTTTGCCCCTTATCTTAGGCGTTAGTCTTAATGCTTCTTCTTTAGTCCACCCATAATTCAGTCTCTTTCTAAAGGTGGAATATTTTACATTTAGCTGCCGGCAGGCATCAGCGCCACTTTTATACCTAACTCCGCCAATAATAGTTCCACTGATATCTTCTTCTATAACAGGGGCTGTGTAGCCTCTTCGCTTCCTTTCTGGGATCAAGCAGTCTCCACGACGACCTCGTTGATGCATTTTCTGAACTCCCCAGACAGTAGTTCCTCTGTCTTTATATGCCTCAGCGACTGATTCTAAGCTTGTATAGCCTATTCCCTCGACAATATGTCGTATTTTGTCGTTCATAATCGTAATTTCTCCTTGTATTGCTTACCCGGATTTGTTACGATTCAACAAACGAGGTAGCAATACCTGTTTTCAGGGACAAAAAGCCCTGAGTTTAATTAGTAAGGTGTATTTCTTTAGCGTCGAAACTATTGAGAAATGCACCTTTATTTTTAATTACCTGATTGTAATTAATCTTAATTTTTTATCCACGGAAAATCTTAAAGATCTCCCTCATAATATAGATAATCCTATTATACCACAAAATCTTATATTTAGTGAAGGGTTTGCTGACTTTTGCTTTTCTGAAAAAAAACGCTTGTATTGAATTAAGTACAGATATTGCAACGATTAGCCTTCAAAATACAAAGAAAAATAATTAGTTTTACATACCATTTTTCTTCTGATGCTGCTGGACATTGTTCTAAAAATCTTTTTGGATGCGTAAAAGATAGTCTGACCTAAGAAGCTCTGACCTTCAGGATATGATAGAAGCGTAGCTTACGGCACAATTTATTTTTACATTAAGGGATTAGTTGTTGTATGATTCCCATCATTATTAGAGCTTACTTTTTTGTCTGTACGGTCATACAATATGAAAATAATTGCTGTAGCAAATCAAAAAGGCGGCGTTGGGAAGACGGCGACATCCGTTAATCTGGCTGCTGGTCTAGCATCGAAGGGTTACAAAACTCTGCTCATAGACCTGGACTCGCAGAGAAACGCAACCAGCACGCTTTTGGCGCCGGAAATCATAACCACAACCCTCGCCGACGTGCTGCTCGGCGACAAGAACCGTCAGAAGCTGGAAAATGCGGTTTATGAAACGCCGATAGACAATCTTGACCTTGTTCCCGCTCACATACGGCTTGCAAAAATTGAGCGGTTTATTGAACTCGAAGAACAGTTCAGATTGAAAGACGCCATCAATGAGTTGACCGATTATGATTTGGTTGTTCTAGACTGTCCGCCGACGCTTGGAATGACATTGACGCAGGCGCTTCTGGCAGCTCAGTGGGTCATTGTGCCGATTGCCGGAGATTATTATTCGCACGAAGGCGTGATTGACCTGAATGAATCGCTTTTGAAGGCAAAGCGCGGCAACCCTCAATTAGAAATCCTGGGCTACCTAGTAACCCGCTATGACGCAAGAATGCGTGTTGCTAAAGAATCATTGAAACTTACCTTTGAGAAATATAAAGACAAAGCATTCCAATCCGTCATCCGGGAACTGGCGGCAATCAAAACCGCTCCGGCAATGCGCCTGACTGTCTATGAATTTGACCCTTCCGGCGAAGGAGCGGCTGATTATTCGGCATTCTGC
>MWVU01000020.1_pt1 | contig 11400 bp, 15 predicted proteins | sample 1047181 | NCBI WGS metagenome assembly MWVU01 (sample SAMN06349987, study PRJNA376086) | soil metagenome | isolation source: TG1-5 sample Antarctic (ecotone) soil | place: Antarctica | reverse complement strand
TCTTGAACCCCGCGCTTACCTCGAGGAGCTGCGCGGGCTGCAGGCGGCCGTGACGGCCGCCGTGTCGCAGGCACAAGCTCTTGACGAGGAGCTGAAGCCGCTCGCCGTGGCCGGGGACCTGTATCTCACCGGCGTGGTGTTCAACCTGGAGCGGGCCGAAGAGCGTGCCCTTCAGGCCGTCCGCGCCTGTGAGATCCTGCTCGCAACCGAAGGGTTACCCCTGGAGTGACTACTCCGCCCGCTGCAGCAGCTTCTCACGGGTAGGGGCATGATGCCCCTGTACACAGGGCGGACACCGGGGAGACCACGGGTAGTCTTATGGGTAGACGGCGGGTAGACCTAAGAACGGCGGCGGCGCTGCTAGGCATATCCTCAGACGCGGTGCGCAAGCGAGCAAAGCGCGGGACCATGCCCCATGAGACCGGGGCGGACGGCAAGCTGTATGTGTGGGTAGACACCGGGGAGCCTACCGGGGAGACCGGAGCCTACCCGCCCGGAGACTCTGGCGCGCTCGCCCGGGAGCTTGCAGACGAACTCAGAGACCGCGTACAGTCTCTGGAGAATCAGCTCGACAAGGAGCGCGAAGCCTCCAGTGAGTTGCGCAGGATCATCGCCGCCATGACCTCTCGGATACCCGAGCTTCAGGCTCCGCCAGCACCGCGAGACGCCCCCGAGAACGCCGCTCCGCCCCGTCCCGGTACCGATGCACCAGCAGGCGATACAGAGCCGGAGAAACGATCCTGGTGGCGGCGCTTCTTTGGATTCGAGTAACTCATATGAATATCTATCCAGGCGTGTAGCAAGGTGTGTTGCCGCGTGGCAGCGGGGGCGGGTGAACCACCACTCGGGCCGGTCCTATTGCATAAGGATGCGACCGGGTGAATGCGGGCTTCCGAGAATAACTGCTCTCGGCAGCTCGTGAATAGAGGGAGGGCCTATCGGACCGGTCCGATGCGTAAACAGAGGGCCGGGTCCCTCATAAACCCGGCCCTCCGAGGAGGTTGCCCCTTGTTGTATGCGGGGCTTCAGTAAGCTTGTTAGGTGGGGCTATCTCGCCCCTAGGCGCGCATCGGCGGGGCGCGCCGGTACTCTTCGGGGCTTTGACCTGATGCTCGGGTCGCCGTGGCGTTGCCACCGTTGGTAGTGCTTGTGACAGAAACCACGGCCCTTATGCTTGCCCTCGCAGCCGTCCACGACGCATATCGGGTTATCCGCCGTCTGGGGCGGCGCCACCTTGAGGGGGTCGCCGTAGCGCCGCCACCGAGTATAGTGTTTGTTGCAGAAACCACGGGCCTTATGCTCGCCCTCGCAGCCGTCCATCGTGCAGGACAGATTGCCCGCCGGCCGCCCCCATGGCGGCGCCACCTTGAGGGGGTCGCCATGCTTCCTCAACCGCTGGTAGTGCTTGCGGCAGTACCCCCGCGAACGAGCGGGATCGGCACAGTCCTCTACAGAGCACGGGCCGTCATTGGGTTGAGGGCGCCATGCCCGATCTTGCGGGTCACTGTGTTCAAGCCACCTTCTGTAGTGAGTGTTGCACATCCCGCGCGCATGTAGGTTCACGCCTTCGCATCCCTCTACAACGCAGACTTGAATCGGCATTATTCCTTCTCCTCTCATAGGCGGTCCAGGCGGTCCAGGCGTTCTCTCCGAGCCCGGTTCCTGTCGCGGGCGTGGATCTGCCCTAGCTCGTGTTCGGCCTCGTAGTGGAGATCCTTGATCGCCTGCTTCTCATCGGCTATCAGTTGGCGGAGATCGCCTGCCCCCTGTTCGGCCTGGTAAAGCTGGCGGTACAGGTGCGGCAGATGTTCCTGTATACGCTGTGCCTGTATCAGCGCCTGGGCTCTCCGGTCGACCTCGATAACGCTGTTGTTATGCCTAACTCCGGTCGCGGTCGGCACGTGCGGCTCCTCTCACTTCACGAAGTTGTTGATCACGAACGGGAACTCGAAACCACGGTCCGCCGCCCACGCCGCCATGCAATAGGCGAACACGAGGTCGTCATGCTCGTTCTCGCGCCAGGCGGCGAGGGTATCGTCAAGCCGCGCGTTAGTGGGGAGGCGCGGGTCAACGTTACGCATTTCTTTTACAAGGGTCTCGCTTAGGGGATGGCTCTGCAGCGCCTTCGCTATCCGTACCGGCTTCCGGTCTTCTTCGGCGCCTAAGCCCACCAGCATTCCACGGTTGCCGATGTTAAGCAGGTTTATCCTCGGGACCGTCCAGAAATCGAAGCCCTCAGGCCCGCCTTTGCGGTGCTTGTGCTCCTGTGCGCCAGAGGAGAACCATGTCGGCTTGATCTCGACGAAGTCGTCTGAGTTGGTGTCGATAAGCTGAGCCACCGGGTCCGCCCCGGCGCCGGTAAAGTCCGGGACTAGTGTTATGAAGGCTTTTGGGGCATCCGCTCGAATCCGGGCGATCCGGCGGTGCACGTCTGGAACTACCTCTTTTATGTTGTCCGTGTTCAACTCCCAACGATGCAACATCACGATATGGAAGGCGTCCGGGCGGTGGCGGCGTGTCGGGCGTCCCCAGGCGTCCGTACTATCCCAGTCTAAGTACTGGGTACGACTAAGGGCGCATATCGCCGTGTAGTCCTGGCGGCCGCCAAAGTCGAGACCTAGATAGACTTCGGGTTCTACCTCTTGTGGTCTGCGCTCGCCTATAAACGGCTCTTGTAGCTTCAAGGTGTTACCTCCTAGTCGTAGACCTTCACATCGTCCCATTCGTCAACATCCATAAACCTGGCGATCGCCTCCTCGCTAAAGAACTGCATCGCGTGCTCGGCAAACTCACACAAGTACTCTTGGACAAACCACAGGTGCGGGAGGCTCGCGCGCTCCTGCTCCAGGAACTGTGGAGAGATGCGCGGGCACATGGTGGCTGGGACCTCGAATCTCTGCCATTCGTGCCCCTCCATCCACTCCTCGTGGAACACGCCACGTTTGCCCCACGGTGTAGACAACATGATCAACTGCCCACCGGACACTGCGAGCATCGGCCGTACCGCAAAGTAGAGGCTATCGTCGACGCGGGCGGCTTCGTCGAGGATGAGTAAGGATGTCCCCGAGAATCCTCGGACGGTCCGCTCGGAGCCGGGTAGGGATACGATCCTCGAGCCGTTGGTAAGCTCGAGGGAGAGGCGTCTCTCCCCGTAGGCTTTACGCGGTTCGCCTAGTCTGTTGTGAAACTCTCCGACCTTCGAGAAGAATTCCTGCGACTGGCGCAGCGCGGGTGCCAGCACCAGCACCAGTGACTCGGGTACATGTAGGGCCTGATGCAACGCGAGGAGGGCGGTAGTGGTCGATTTTCCCGACTGGCGTGATGCCGAAATTAGTATGCGTCGCTTATCACTACGTAACAGCTCCTCCTGCCACGGGTCGGGCTCGAGCCCACAGGCGCGGGCGAACGCCACCCGGTCCAGGCCCATGCAGAGATCCATCACCCCGGTCATGACGTCGCCACCACCACAGACGCCAAAGCATCCGCTACGGCCTGACGCGCCTCCGGGTAGGGGCGTAACGCGCCTATGATCACAGTCTGGACGTGCGGGCTTATCAGCACCACCTCTGTCTTGGGGGCGAGGTCTATAAGCTGCTTGATCTTGGCGATCAACTCTATGTTGCCACGCTGCTCCCGGATGGCTTACAGGATGATCCGCCGGTCCACCTCACTCCCGGCCTTCTCGTCCTCGAGGAGTTGCAGGGTCTCGCTCTCGAGGTGTTCGACGCGTAGGAGGATCGCGTCGGCTTCATACCCCTGCATGTCGTCGCGGGCCTGTAGTAGGAGTTGAGGGATATGTTCCTTGTGGCGCTGTACGCTGCTCTTCTCGAGCCCGTATCGCCCCGCTATGGCCCGAGTAGACGTGATACCGACAACGAGGTCTTCGTTGATAGCAAAGCTTTCTTCGTGAGCGCAAACCGTGCAAAATCTAGTCATAGGCCCCTCCCTCCGGTATGCCGGCCACTCCCAGCGCCCGTACGTCCCCCAGCGCCTCGACACGCCCGTACTCGTCGAACGTGACGTACCAGCGCCAGCTCTCCGCGATCACGTCGGGCGGGACCTGATCGAGGGCGTCTAGGGCCTCTTCTATCAGGTACTCGTAACACGCTTGCCGCTGCTCTTCTCTTATCCACGGTGTGGTCTCTATAGCGTCGCGGCGCTCCTCGACACCGCGAAGATAGGTGTGCAGTGCTACCAAGGGGTTCACTGGTTGATTCGGGTCGGGTCGTCTCATCCGCGCGCTCGTTCGCGTTCACGTTCGGCGGCGGCTACCCCAAAGCTTGACTTCGGGGCGTCCTGCTCCGGCCGGCCAGCGGACGCCATACTAGACGCCATGCTAGACATAAACAGTTGCACAAGGCTCTGCTTCCTCTCGCCCTCCATATGCGCGATCTGTTGCCGGAAGCTGGGCTTCGGGGTCTCCTCGGAGGGATCCTCCGCCACCTGCGCAGGCGCCGGCGGAAGCGGGTCGATCACGTCTCGTGCCGCGAGGTGCGCGAGCAACCCTTCTCCGAGAGCCCGGCGCGCCTCGTCTGCATTCTGTCCTAAGTACTGCTCACTCATAAGAACCTCCCATCAATCGTCCGTGATTACGCCGACGGTGCCAGAGCGGGTGACGGTGACGGCCTCGCCCAGGGCGTGTTCCGGAACGTCCTCCCCCAGGGCGTGTTCCGGAACGTCCTCCCCCGCTTCAGCCGCGGCCCGGTTCTGCTCGACCACCGCCCCGATCTCCTGGGAGGCCTGTAGCGCCTCGGAGAGACGAGCCTCAGGCACAGAGCCGAAGCTGCTGCCACCAGCCCCGATCTGCCGTAGGCTCCAGGCGAGGTTGCGGCCCTGAAAGCGTTGGAGGGTTTGCAGGGCGAAGTAGCTCTCCCGCACCTTGCGGCCCTCTGCTAGTGCGGAGAACACCTTGCTCTCGAGCTCCGCGATAGCTCCGAGGATGGTCTCTGCAAGCCTCAAGCTCTGCTCTGGTGCACCCGCCTTTAGAACGCTTTCTATCTCGCCCTCGGACGCTTCCAGGGACCGTCGCAGAGCTTCTAACCTTCGTTCCACGTCAGCCCGCTCTGCCTGCAGCTCGAGGAGCCTTTCCTTCAGCGCGCCGGCTTCAGCGGATACCTTCTTCTCGGCCTTGTCGCCGGTGATCTCGCCGGCGCTCATCCTCTCGTAGACGTCCTGGGCCGTGCGTACGAACGTCTCTTGGAGGGCGTCCGTTTCCTGCTCGTGGCCGTCCAATTTCTGCGTCAGCTCACGTTGGCTTTTCTTCAGCCTCGCCTGTCGTGAGACGGCCTGCTCTAACGCTTCCCAGCCGATCTCAAGTAGTCCACCCGGTACCTGCATACTGTGATCTCCTCTCTCGTTCGCCTGATTCCTCCGGTCCGATGGGCCGGTGGTGCTCGACAGGTCTACCTGTCCACTGGGGATTATCCGTAGTCATCTCGGGGTCATGCCACCCCCTCTACATCGGCCGGGTGCATGAAGACCACGGCGCCGGTGTCGGAGTCCAAGACCACGCCTACGCGGTCACTGAACACTTGCCACAGGCGCCCTCGCCCTTGTCGGGTATGAACGTAGCTATCCACCAGCGGATACAGATCCTCGACGCCTGGGGGATCGGGTACCAGCTCGAGGTCGGCTACTGCTCCATCAGCGTTGCGAACCTCGCGAGCGTGGCGCGCGGCCTCAATCCCGGATTCGGGCGGGGCGGGTTCGGCCTTGACCTTGTGACGGTTGCGGTAAGCCTTGCTCTCGCGGTTGTACTTCCGCATATCCCGCTGATACAGCGCTATCTCGCCGGCGCTATCCCGCTCCCGGTCCAGGGCCTCGAGCCAGTCATCAGTCAGGATGACGTCCTCCCCGACCACTGTTAGAACTCCAATAGCCTCGAGGCGAGTTACGATTCCGTCCCGCCCCTTGCCAGTCTCCGGGTTCTTGCGGCGGGTGAGATCGCGAGCGCGCTTGACGTCCAGGGCGGCCGCGAGCGCCGCTAGCGTCATGGTGGGGCGGCCGTTGACGACGGGGGCGATCTCGACGCGATCCATTACCACCTCGCCTTGCTTCCCGATCCTGATTACAGCGTCCCGCTTCTTGGAGACGCTATCTCGTACCCTGCTCGTCCCCGGAGTAACGCCCCTTCTAGCCTTTCTCGCCGGCGAAGACCACCGCAACCGTGGCGCTGTCAGGGGGGCGCGCGAGTTTACACACCCCCCCTCTTTATCTATATAACTAGCTTGTTGGGTAGAGTGGGGTAAATTCGCGCGGGGGGTAAGCAGGACGATAGCGCCGGACTTGCCGGGCGAGGCGGGCTCGTTGTCGGGCCGGAGGATCCCCCCCATGGTCTTTAGCTTGTTCACGATGGTCTTGCGGGATACGGCGGCGGCGAGGGCGAGTTGCCGGGTGCTTACCTCGACCCTTACCCCGTCCTCGACGAGCGTCCCGAACTTCCGGGCCAGCTTGATCGCGGCTACGTAAATAGAGTAATCGGTCTTGCCGGACTTCCCCTTGTACTCGCCCGCAAGCAGCTTTCCCTCTATCGCCGCGAGTGCCTGGACGGTCTCCGGACCAGGAACCTGGCGCCCTGGGCGGCATGGTTCGTAGCGGAATACGGAGCGGGCGATCTTGCGAACCTGCTCATCAGGTAGGGGCGGTAGGCATCGGGCCTCGTTCACGGCTGACAGGTCGTCCTCGAGCCGGGCGGCGTCCCGTGTACCGTCGTGGAGGCGTCCGGCAATACTGGCGAGGGTCTCGTCTCTCGCCCCCTCGGGGATCGGACCGCCCAGGTCCTCGACGGAGATGCTCTCCCCTCGAGGCTTGCCGCGAGGCTTGCGAGGTTCGTCTCTTAGGGCTTCTAGTAGCTGCTCGGGGGCGTCGGCTACCTCGACGCGGTGAACGACCGTGTAGCCCTCCGACGGTGGCACGATGACGTACCCGCCCTCGCCGCGAATATCTATCCCGGACGGGAGGGTCCCGGTCTTGTTGGCAATGCCCGAGATGTGGGCGAGGTAGAAGTGGAGACCACCGCTAGGGGTGCTAATGGTAAGGGTCTCTGATAGCTCTCGCCTCAATTCCGGCGGCAACTCCTCGAGGGCTTCCATGCGGTCCACGTCCACCACGAATATACCGGACGCCTCGCCGGTCGGCATCCCTATCTTCTCGCCTCCGTAGAGGGTCCAGAGAGCGGCAACGCGTCCCGGGTCGGTTGCCGCGTCATAGAACCCGTTAGGGGTATAGGGCTTCTTGTTAGGCTTGCAGGGGAAGACCGGCTTGCCCTTGCTAGCGTATCCGAGAGCAGCCCGACGGATCCTCGCCCGCGCCCTCTGGTTTGTGTTCCCTGATTGCTGATATGATTCGGTCTGCATGGAGTTGTGCCTCCGTGTTGTAGGGCGGCTGGGCTCGTGATTTTGTGGTTACTCCGAGCCCGGCCGATTATTAGTAGGGCGCCGGCTCTTGGGGCGAAAGATCCCGGCGCTTTTTCTCTTGTCTAAGACGCATCGTCTCTTCTAGCAGTGTTTGGGATAGCTTCCTGAGCCAGGCTGGGTCATCCTCGAGGAATCGCGCGACCGGGCTCCCGCCCTCGAGTAGACGCCTTATATCCTCAAGGTCTCCGTCGGATAGCTCCTCGACGGGCGTCTGGTGATCCAGCCATGCGTCCTCGGGGCGGTAGAAGTCCACCACCTCTACCCCCAGGGCGTTCGCCAGCCCAACAAGCGATGAGAGTCTGGGTAGCTGGTGGCCGCCTTCGGTCTTTACGATCGTGTCCGGCGACATACCGGCCGCCTCCGCGAGCTGTATTTGAGTGAGCCGGCGCCCGCGACGGAGGCGCCGGAGGTTCCTCCCCACGATGTTCTCTGATTCCGTCATGACTTGCCCCCTTCGGGCTGTGGATTATGCGCCTCTATATTATCCTCGAAAATCTCAAATTTATCAACACATAACCCTTGCGCCTGGGTACAAGGCGTGAGACAATGGGGCTTAGATAAAGGAAAAAGTCCCCGCGAGGTTACCGCCTCCGGGGACCCGGACCAAGAGGAGATGCTCTTGACCACCACCAGTGTACAGCGCGAGACCATTACCCGGAAGGCGCTTCGGCTCTACCCCACGCGGACTATCGAGCCGGCCGGCTACGGCCGGTACAGCGTCGAGGGTAGCGACGGGTTCTATGAGGTAGACCTAGGCATCGGCGGCGGTGAGGAGTCCTGCCCCTGCATCGCTACGAAGCCGTGCTACCACATCGCCCTAGCGACTATCTACCGCGCAAAGGCTCGGATGGCGGCGAGAAGGGCACAGGCTGCGAAGACGGCGGCCCGGAGCTCACGCGGCAACCTCGCGGGCCTGGCGGCAAGTCTGTGAGGGCAACACGGCCGGGGCTATCATGGTCCCGGCTCCTTATCGAGAGAGGAGAGGATGCATGACCAAGCTGGATCGCACGACTTTCGAGAGCAGCCGGGCGGGAGAGTACTTCGACGCCCGGCAACTTTCGGCGCTGACCGGAGTCCCACAAGAACAGTTCGCTAGCGTCTGCTTGAAGGAGTTGATCGACAACGCCCTCGATGCTTGCGAGACGGCCCAAGTAGCCCCGGAGGTCGGTGTGGAGGTCGAGCGGGAGGATGGTGTGCTTCGCCTCTCCGTCTCCGACAACGGTCCTGGCATACCGCCTGAAGTAGTGCGCAAGGTGCTCGACTACAGCATTCGCGTGAGTGACAAAGCAGCGTACCGTTCACCGACCCGCGGTGCCCCAGGGCAACGCTCTGAAGACCATCATCGGCATTCCCTACGCCCTCGGGTCGCGCGAGCCGACCGTCGTTGAGGCGTGCGGTATCCGGCACACGATAATGCCGTGGGTTGACCCAGCCGGCGAGGTCCACATCTCTCACACGGAGGTCCCGGCAACCGTTGCCGGGACCTCCGTAAACCTGGTGATTCCCGAAGAGGGACAGGACTTCGACCCACTCCACTGGGTACGCTCTTTTGCGGCTTTTAACCCACACGCGACGTTCCGTTACAAGGTAAAACGGCCTCTTCAAAAGTGGCCGAAATTTACAAATCGACCCGCGGACTACCATTCAAGAAGTACGTACCCTCCGAGCCAACCTCGCCGCATTGGTACAGTCCGGCGTCTCTTCAGATACTCGTATTCAGCTACATAGCCAACGCTAGCAAAGGCGGCCGGGACCTCCCCCTCGGGGAGTTCGTGAGGGAGTTCCAGGGCCTCACGAGCACGTCGAAGGCTAAGGCCGTCTGCTCTCAGCTACCCGCGTTCAAGCACCTCTCGGACTTCGAGGAGGCCCCGGACGCTGTAAGCGAGCTTCTCGCCCGCATGCAGGAATCGTCCAAGGCGCCCAAGCCCGCCGCTTTAGGCTTCGTGGGCGAGGAGCACTTCCGCGCCTTCCTTGAGAGCGTCTACGAGGTAAAGGAGGCCAAGTACGTGCGGAGGTCGGGCTTCCTACCTTCTGGCCTGCCGTTCACCTTTGAGTTTGCGCTTGCCCACCTGGATCAGCCTGGGCACCTGTACACGGCGATCAACTACTCGCCGACCTTTGGTGACCCGCTGGAGGGCACGACGCTTGCCGGCCCCCAGTTCAAGGCGCACGGGATCAGCGGCTTCTTGTCGCAAGGGCATGCCCTGCCGAAGACCGACCGCGCGTGGTACTTCTCGCCGGCGAGCGTAGCGGTGGTGGCCCACATCATCACCCCCGCGCCGATCTTCCTGGACCGGGGGAAGACCCGCCTGAACATGGAGGGCAGCTAATGGCCAAGAAGAACTTCGATGGTGATCCCGGCGGCCTCATCGGTGACGCCATATTCAGCGTAATAAAACCCATCTACAAGGAGGGCGAGAAGGCCAAGAGGTATCGCCGCGCGCCGCGTCGGACGTACTACGCACCTGAGCCAAAGGTCTCTCAGAAAGAGATCGTCTTCTCCGTACTCGGGCGGGCGATCCAGAACGCCGGCGCCTACTTCAGCGCGCGTGACCTTTACTATGCCCCCCGACCGCTTGCCTACGCCCATCGTGAGTGGGAGGAGGGCAAGCGGCTAGAGTACAAGTACTTCTCCCAGACGCTACTCACGGAGTATCAGGAGTGGTACGGTTCCATAACCGGCCTCTGGCGTGACCCGCGCGGCAACCTTCACGAACCACACACCGGGGGCACGGTGCCGATCGGCACCCGCGAGATCGCCGCATACGAGTTCCCCGAGTACTCCTTCGACAAGATCCTCTACGTCGAGAAGGAGGGCGAATGGCCGAAGCTAGAGGCCGCCCGGCTGGCGGAGCGCTATGACATGGCCGTGGCCTCGGCTAAAGGCTACCCCGTCGAGGCCGTACGCGAACTATTCGCCCGTGCCGAAGGCGGCGACTACCAGCTCTTCGTTTTCCACGACGCGGACATCGACGGTTACGAGATAGCGCGCGTCCTGGGCGAAGAGACCAGGCGCATGCCACACCACTCGGTTGAGGTTGTAGACATCGGCCTCAGTGTGGAGGACGCGCTGGAGATGGACCTGGACCCCGAACCGTTCTCACGCAAGAAGCGCATTCCCCACCCGCTCAGACGGCGAATCTCAAGCGTGGCCAAAGAATACTTCGTTGACCGCGAGGAGCGGTTCGAGCTGAACGCCATCCTACCCGACACCCGCCGCATCGAATACATCGAGCGCAAGCTGGAGGAGAACGGCATCCGTGGCAAGGTGATACCGCCCGACGGTCGCCTCGGTGAGCTGTCCGGTGAAATCTACCGTGAAGAGCAGGACGCGTGGATCGACACTATGGTGAAGGAGATGTTCCTGGAGGCACTGAAGGAGGAGTTGGCCGAGGAGTTCAAGGAGCACTTCGAGCTTGATGTATCCTCCGTCCGGGAGAGCATCGAGAAGAAGTTCGAGAACGACCGTGCTCTATCCTGGCGCAATGCCCTCAAGAAGAGATTCGCGGAGCTTCAGGAGGAGCACGACGATGCCCTCAGAGAGGCCGTGCGGATGAAGGTGCGGGCCGCCGTCCTCGAGGCTGGCGGGTGAGCTATGTGTTCCGTCGAGGGTCGTTGCGGCAACACTTCCGCTCACGTGAGCCCAAGTGTTCTTCGGTTTACCCGGCGCGGTGGCGCGCTTTCTTGTGTACGCGTACACCACTCTCCATATCTCCGGTCGGATACCCTTATCGGACCGGCTCCGGGCTCTTCTGGTTGATCACCCGGCTGCAGCCGGCGGGAGGGGTTAAGTCGTGGTAAATGTCGGCTGATCGACAAGTCTACCGAGAGGAGAGGAGGGCACAGTATGAGTGAGGTTCTTGAACCCCGCGCTTACCTCGAGGAGCTGCGCGGGCTGCAGGCGGCCGTGACGGCCGCCGTGTCGCAGGCACAAGCTCTTGACGAGGAGCTGAAGCCGCTCGCCGTGGCCGGGGACCTGTATCTC
>MWVU01000019.1_pt1 | contig 11475 bp, 11 predicted proteins | sample 1047181 | NCBI WGS metagenome assembly MWVU01 (sample SAMN06349987, study PRJNA376086) | soil metagenome | isolation source: TG1-5 sample Antarctic (ecotone) soil | place: Antarctica | reverse complement strand
TCAATTTCCTGGCGAACTTTTTTTAAATCTGCTGCTTCGGGCATCCATAATCCACCGCCTGCAAAACTTTTGCCTAGCTCACAGTGAAAATAATAACCGTAACTGGTTTGAGGCCCATCGTGCACAATACGAGGCGGCAAGAATAGATTTTCAAAATTTCATTCAATTGGTTATAGATGATTTTGAAAGAAAAGACATAAACATTGCTGGCTTTAAAGCAAGAGAATGTATGTTCCGCATTAACCGTGATATACGTTTTGCAAAAGATAAATCTCCCTACAAATCAAACATGGGGGCAAGCATAAAGCAAGAGGGTAAAAAATCTGTATATGCCGGTTATTATTTTCACTGTGAGCTAGGCAAAAGTTTTGCAGGCGGTGGATTATGGATGCCCGAAGCAGCAGATTTAAAAAAAGTTCGCCAGGAAATTGATTACAATTGGAAAGAGTTTCAAAGCATACTATCTGCAAAAAAATATAAAAGCGTTTATAAAGATTTATACAAAGGGGGCGACATTAGCTTAAGCACTACACCAAAAGGATATGAAAAAGAAAACCCCGCTGCCGAATATTTAAAATTGAAAAGCTTTATAGCAGAAACTTCTATTAGTGACCAAGAGCTAACAAAAGCAACCTTACATCGGAAAACAGTTGCTGCTTTTGATGCATTGCAACCGTTGCTGAAATTTATTAATCGTAGTTTGGTTTCAGAAGAATGATATGAAACACTGTCTGTTTTCTATTTTACTGTTTGCAATTAATACGATTGTAGCACAACCCAGAATTGAAAATTTGGTGTTTGAAGGCGCCGGCATTAGAGGCATTGCTTACTCAGGGGCTATACAAGTTTTAGAACAACAACATGTACTTACTGAAGTTAAAAGAGTTGGCGGCACATCTGCAGGGGCTATTATAGCATTAATGATTGCCTTGGGATATAATGCACAGGAAATTACCAGCATCACCGTCAAAACCAATTATAAAAAATTTAATGACGGCAGTTATTTTTTTGCAGGCGGATTAAATCGTATGAAAAATTTTTTTGGCTGGTACAGAGGAAAAGAATTTGAAAAATGGCTTGCTGAAATCATAGATGCGAAAGCCGGTGATAACAATCTAACTTTTACACAAATGAAGCAAAAAGGGTTCAGGGATTTGTATGTTACCGGTACAAGCCTGAACCAGCAACGCCTGATTGTATTTTCGTATGAAAACTTTCCTGATATGAAAGTAAAAGATGCAGTAAGAATATCCATGAGCATTCCTTTATATTTTGAAGCGGTGTTTATTGACAGCACCGGCAATATTATTAAACATCCGAAAAATAAGGAAGGAGTTAATATTATGGTGGACGGCGGATTAGTAAGCAACTTCCCTATAAGATTATTTGATAGCACAAAATATGTTTCAGGAAGCTCAGAAAATATTTTTATTTATAATGAGCAAACACTTGGTTTCAGAATTGATAATGCTGCTCAAATTGCAAACGATTCTACCACTAACACTTTAGCGCCTATGCGTATTACAAACCTAAAGGAATATACTTCAGCTTTTTATAATATTATCATTGAAAACCTGAACCGGCAGGCTCTCACAAAAAAAGATTGGGAAAGAACTGTTTCCATCAATGACGGAAACATAAGTCCAAGGATACGCAGACTTTCAAATGAAGAAATAAAAACATTAATTACTAATGGTGAAAAAGCAGCAGCAAATTATTTAAATAAAAGACTGAACAAAAATTAATACTGTATTAAATGTTTGTAAACTTCGCAGCATTTATCCATATCCTCCTATCCCTAAAATCCAGGCTCAGACAAAATTCTGCTTCAGACAATATTCTGCAATCTGCACAGCATTCGTAGCTGCACCTTTTCGTAAATTATCACTCACAATCCACATGTTCAAAGTATTTGGTTGTGATTCATCCCTGCGCAGTCTGCCGACAAACACATCATCTTTTTCATGAGCATTTAACGGCATCGGATATTGCTGGTTTTGCGGATCATCCATTAATGTAATACCAGGGCTGTTTTCTAATATTTTCCGTACATCGTTAATTTCAAAATCATTTTCAAATTCCACATTCACAGCTTCACTATGCCCTCCAATAACTGGAATGCGAACAGTCGTTGCCGTTATACGGATAGAATCATCCCGCAAAATTTTTTTTGTTTCATTCACCATCTTCATTTCTTCTTTTGTATATCCGTTTTCCAAAAAAACGTCAACCTGCGGAATTGCATTGAAGTCTATTGGGTAGGCATACGCCATAGGGTAGTTTTTCAAATCCTGAGCTTGTGGAAGGGAGTCATCAAGAGCTTGTCGAAGGGCTCTTTCTCCCATCAATTGATCAACCGCTTTTTTACCAGTGCCTGTAACACTTTGGTAAGTGGAAACTACAATTCTTTTGATCTTGTACTTTTTATGCAATGGATTTAATGCAAGAACCATCTGGATTGTTGAGCAATTTGGATTGGCAATTATCTTATCGTTTGCAGTTAAAATATCAGCGTTTATTTCCGGCACCACCAATGGTTTGTCAGGATGCATGCGCCACGCAGATGAATTATCAATAACCGTAATTCCTGCTTCCGTAAATTTCGGCGACCATTCCAGGGAAGTATTGCCTCCTGCAGAGAACAATGCCAATTGGGGCTTTGCAGCAATTGCGTTCTGCATTCCTACAACCGTGAGCTTTTTATTATTGAATTGTATTTCTTTACCCACTGATGCTTCAGACGCAACAGGAATTAACTTATCAACCGGAAAATTTCTTTCCTCCAGTATCTGCAACATTTTTGTACCAACCAGGCCGGTGGCACCTACAACAGCAACTTTCATATTGGCTGCAAAAATAATTCATCCATATTGCATGTAATTTAAAAAACAGATTTATAAAACTTCCGCACATTAATTATCTTACAAATGATGAAAACAATGTTCGTAGTTTTCTTTTGCCTTTGTTGCATTTCAATGAATGCACAGGTAGCAAATCGGTATGATATAGTTATTGATGAAATTATGGCTGACCCTACACCCCAGGTAGGATTACCAAATAATGAATGGATAGAACTTCGAAACACATCTGCAGTTGCCTATAATTTATTAGGATGGAGAATAGGCGATGCATCAGGACAAAGTGGCCCGATGCCCTCTTTTATTTTACAACCTGATAGTTTTGTAATTATTTGTACCAGTAGTGCGGTTGCCGCTATGTCAGTTTATGGACGAACAATATCTGTTACCAGCTTTCCTTCTCTGGATAATGATGGAGATCAAATCTATTTACGATCAGTGCAGGGAACTATTATTCATTCAGTTAATTATACAAGTGAATGGTATCAGAATCCTGTAAAAAGTAATGGCGGATGGACATTGGAGATGATTGATACAAAAAATCCATGCTCAGGAATGAGTAACTGGAAGGCAAGTGTGGATGCAAGCGGCGGCACACCGGGAAGAAAAAATTCTGTTGATGCTGTGAACAATGATCAAACTCCGCCTGCATTAAAAAATGCGTACATAATTGATAATACTACAATTGTTTTAAACTTTAATGAACCTGTGGATAGTGCTAATGCAGCAAATAGTGCACGATACAGCATCAATCCATCAGTGACCATTATAGCTGCAACAACTTTGGCTCCTTCCTTTACGCAAGTGCAGTTAAAATTAGCAACAGCATTAAGTGCATCAACTATTTATACCATTACAGCAACAGGAGTTACCGATTGCAAAAGCAACCAGATCGGCAGCAGGAATTCTGCAAAAGTTGGTATTCCTCAAAATGCAGCTCCCAATGATATAGTAATCAATGAGATTTTATTTAACCCGCGACCTAACGGTGAAGACTATGTGGAATTTTATAACCGCAGTAATAAAATTATAGATGCAGGCAATTTATTTATTGCAAACAGAAACGGGAGTGGTGTGATTAGTTCATTACAAAAATTATCAGCAACACCTTTTTATATTTTCCCCGGAGATTACATTGTTGTTACTGAAAACCTAAGCAGTCTTCAAATGCAGTACATGGTTAGTAATCCTGATGCCGTGTTGGTAGTTTCTTCACTTCCTTCATTTAATGATGATGAAGGAATAGTTGTGCTGGTAAATTTCCAGGGAGATGTTGTGGATGAAGTGCATTATTTCGATGACTGGCATTTTGGATTGATTGCGGACGATGAAGGTGTTTCGCTGGAACGCATAGATCCGGACGCACCATCGCAGGATAAAAATAACTGGCATTCAGCGGCATCAACGGCAGGTTACGGCACACCAGGTTACAAGAATTCTCAATTCAAACAAACGCAGAACATTAATGCTACAGTAGCCGTAACTCCAAAAATATTTTCTCCTGATAATGACGGACGGGATGATATTGCAACAATCCAATATCAAATTACAGATCCCGGCTATGTGGCCAACATCACCATTTTTGATGCATACGGACGTCTTGTTCGCCATCTTGTAAAAAATGCAACTCTTGCTGCACAAGGAAGCTGGAACTGGGATGGGCTTGGTGAAAAAGGCAATAAGCTTCCCATCGGCACTTATATTATTTATACTGAACTATTTAACCTTGAGGGAAAGAAGGAAAGATTTAAAAATGTGATTGTGCTGGCGAGGAAGTTAAATTAAAATGTTATAACTTTGTTCCAACATGAAAGCAAAAATTATCAGGATTGGGAATTCTAAGGGATTAATGTTATCGAAACATTTAATTCAGCAATACCAATTAAACTCTGAAGTGGAAATTATCCCTAAGCGGGATGGTATATTAATCAAACCATCTGAAAAAAATCTCCGTGCAGGCTGGGAACAACAATTTGAACAGGCATTAAAAAAAGGGCAACAGCCTGAAAAAGAAATGCTTGAAGGATTTAAGAATGAATTTGACACTAATGAATGGACATGGTAGTAAAACGATTTGAAGTTTGGCTGGTTAACCTGGAGCCGGTTCGCGGAAGTGAGATCAGTAAAACAAGACCTTGTATTGTTATATCTCCTGATGATACTAATAAATATTTACATACTGTTACTATTGCTGCAATGACTACATCCGCAAAAGATTATCCAACCCGCGTGAATTGTACATTAAAGCGTAAGAAGGGGCAAGTGGCCCTGGATCAAATTCGTTCAGTTGATAAAGGACGATTGATTAAAAAGCTTGGCACACTGGAGGAAGATGTAAATAAAAAAATTTGCGATGTTATATTGGAAATGTTTTCTTATTAATGTATGTCTCAACACTTTGAAAGATTGACACTTATTTACAATCGTATGAGTTGCTATTAAATTACTCAAAATATAACCCAAGCTTCAGCGACGGGCTAAAATTCTTAAAAAAATTATTGAATACAAACTCGGGCTCCAGCAACACATTTTTCATTTGAAAGCCTGGAAGTGAAAATTTAAAAGTATTATTTTCAAACAGCTCTCCCTGACGGTTTACCAAATACCCAATGGAAAAATTCAATGCAAATATGAGATTTTTTGTAACTGCATCTTTCGTATTTTCCGTGTACTTAAATGCTACAAAAGAATTTACGTTAGTAGTTAGTTTTTTATCAGCACCACGGCTGAAATCAAATAATGGTTCCCAGTATAATCTTACATAACGTGTTGCATTGCCATTGGTGGCTTTCCATTCTACCCCAGCCCCGGTGGAAGGGACCCAGGAGCCGCGTACATATTGAACTCCAACAGGTATAAACGGTATCACTTCATTGCGCCTGCCCCATGCAATATTCCCCTTTGATGGTGATATTTTTTTGCTATTGGGCACATCGTACATTGCATAATACCTGCTGTAGGAAGGTTTATTTTTTTTCAGCTTACTATTCTTATCTAAATCATTTTTTAATAATGCCATCCCTTTTGAAAGTTCATTTTCGCTGAACGTGGCAACATCTGTAATATTATTTACCAGCAGCATAATAAAATAAGTTTGATTGAAAACTTGTCTTTTTTCATTGGTGGAATAAATAATTTCTTTACCAGGCGTATGAAGTTTTATCCGCAATGTGTCCTGCTCCACTTTCAGTTGTGTAATATCATCTCCTTTTATCCGGTAAATGTCTGCCCTTTGTGGGTACTCAATAATTCTCACCCGTTTATCTACCGGTGTAAAAACAAAGTCTATCCTGCGGTTGACCAAAGGTTTTGATAAGCTATCTCTGAAAGGTTGCAAAGCATTCCAAACTATTCTTACTATTGAATCCACATTTTCTATTTTAGGAAACTGGCTTATGTTGCTTAACTCCAATACCATTTTATTTCCCTTTCCCAATAAAAACTCAAACCTGGTTTGCAACTTACCTGGTGCGGGATAGTTAAAAAGCCAGTCTGTACTTGTGGTTGCGTAAACGTTTGCCGTGCGGTCATACTGGGCAAAAGCATGGCTTATGATGCTTGTAACAAGCACCAATAACAACATTTTTTTCATATGTATTATTGAGAATTAATTAAATTAAAAAGACTTTTTGGTTTGCTTGCCGGATAAGTTAATGATTGGTCTTTTTCCTCACCACCGCTAAAAGAAACTTCTTTACGAAGAGTAAATCCATAATTATTTTTTTCTGCCTGAGCTGCAATATCAAAGGAAACGGAATTACGATTGACTTCATTAATATGAGCAATTTTAAACCTTGGTTTTTGTGAAGAAATTACTTTATCGGTTAAAATATCACCGGACATATCTACTTTCTTTTCATTAATAATTACAACATCCGGAACCGAAATTTCAGTTTCACTATTCACTAATATTTCCTGAGGCCTTTTAATGTCTTGCTTTTGTTTCACATTTGGCGATTCTTTTTTTGGAAAGAGATTTAAAACTGGTACTTCAATTTTACCCGGGATAGAAAAATTACTGACTGAAGATTGTGGATTTCCATTTTCATCACCTTGATTTTTATTTACATTTAAAGTGGAAGCCATCTTATCCTGATTTGATAAATTATAAAAAAAGAGTACTGAAAGAACAAGTAATAAAGATGCAGCAGCAAAAACAAAAAAATTACTTCTTTTTCGTTTGTGAGGGTTTTGCAAATATGCCTCCAGCTTTTTCCATACTGCTGAAGAATTGAAATGATATTCATCCGGCACTTGTGCCAAAGCATCCAGCTTCGATTTTAATTGATCATTTAAATTTTCTACAGGCATACTCTGAATTATTTTCAATTAGTAGTTGTTGCAAAAAAGCTTTTGCCTTATTAAGTTGAGATTTTGAGGTTCCTTCCGAAATGCCTAACAAAAAAGCAATTTCTTTATGACTATGATTTTCCATTTCGTATAAATTGAAAACTGTTCTGTATCCTAAAGGCAATTGCGAAATCAATTTCAAAATTTCTGCTGCACTAAGCCTGCTTATAATTTCTTCATCCAGAAGCACTTCAGGTACGTCATCCGTAGCAGCTTGTAAAAAACTGTTGTTGCTCCGCAAATACATTAAACACTCATTAACCATAATCTTTTTCAACCATCCCGCCGTAGCAGCATCATTAATATAATTTAGCTTGTTCAGCGAATTAAAGAATTTTAAAAACCCATTCATCATTACTTCTTCTGCACTTTCATCTGTTTTTAAGTAACGGCGGCAAAGTAAAAACATGGAGACAGCATAATGATCAAACAGGTATTTCTGTGCGGTAACACTACCCTTCTTACATTCTTTTACCAGTTGTTGTAATTCCATGAAATGCTAACGTAATATTATAAATGCAGAAAGCAATATTAAGGTTGCCTGGAAAAGAAAATTTTATTAGAATACTCTTTGAGACATAGAGTCTGGAAGGCATACAGGCATGGCAAACTTCGCCAGGCATTATACATGAAAAAAAGAAGTCAAGAAATTTTAGAACTACACCAGCTCAATATCAAAATTCACCAGCTCCTGGAACTGGATCATCCGGCGGTCAATATCTTCTTTAGTTAACTCCCTCAAACGTTCAGTGCCAAATTTTTCCACACAAAAGCTTGCCATGGCAGAACCCACAATTATTGCAGTTTTCATATTCTCATAAGAGATGTCTTTTGTTTTTGCAATATGGCCAATAAATCCGCCGGCAAAAGTATCGCCTGCACCTGTCGGGTCAAAAACATCTTCTAACGGTAATGCAGGTGCGAAAAAAACATTATCCTCATGAAAAAGCAATGCGCCATGCTCGCCTTTTTTTATGATCAGGTATTGAGGGCCCATGGACATTATTTTTTTAGCTGCTCTTACCAGTGAAAATTCATTGCTTAATTCTCTTGCTTCACTGTCATTAACCAGTAACACATCAATTTTTTTCAATACTTCTTTCAAATCATCCAGCGCAGTTTCCATCCAAAAATTCATAGTATCAAGCACTGTTAGCTTAGGTCGTTCGTTTAGTTGGTTTATAACGCTCAATTGTACCGACGGCAACAAATTTCCCAGCATTAAAAATTCGCAATCCTGGTAGCTGTCGGGTACCACGGGTACAAAATCTCCCAACACATTCAACTGAGTTTTCAAAGTATCACGGGTATTCATATCCATGTGGTACTTACCACTCCAGAAAAAAGACTTTTCATTTTCTTTTATCTGCACACCCTCCAGGTCAACTCCTCTATCCGCCAGCAACTGAAGTTCCTGCTTCGGAAAATCGCCGCCAACAACTGATATCTGTTTTATTGGTTTTGTAAAATTGCTGGCACTCCAGGCAATGTAAGTTGCTGCACCTCCAATTATTTTATCGCTCTTACCAAACGGTGTTTCAATTGTATCAAAAGCCATGGAACCAACTACTATTAAAGACATATTTATTAGTTTGAAGTATTAAGATGTCATTGGTCCCTTAGTCAAAGGCCATAAAATGACTGATGACTGATGACTGATGACTGATGACTGATTTCGGCGTGCAAACCTACTATTTTTTGAAACTGCACAATAGACCAATTAAACCTTCCATTTTTTCTGATAATATTTTTATCTTCATAAAAGCCAAACTAAAACAATGAAAAAAGCATTCCGCTATTTATTGATTGTTGTGGGAATTATTGTATTTATTGCCGGGGCATTTGCAGCTTTTGTAGCAATACGTGGCGTTCCGGATTATGATGTAAAAAAAATTGATCTCAAAGTTACCTCCACACCTGAACGCATAGAAAAAGGCCGGCAACTTTCCGCCATGCTATGTAATGACTGCCACATGGACCCAAATACTGGAAAACTTACAGGCCGTAAAATGGAAGAAGTAAGCCAGTTTGGTAATTTATATACCAGCAATATTACACAGGACACACAATATGGAATTGGCAAGTGGACCGACGGTGAAATTGTTTACCTGTTACGCACAGGCATTAAGCCCGATGGCCGGTTTTTACCAATCATGGCAAAGCTTGCAAAAATGTCTGATGAAGATATTCAATCAATCATATCTTTTCTAAGGTCAGGGCACGAATGGGTAAAAGCTGATAATACACAGCAGCCCGAAACAAAATATTCTTTTCTCGCAAAATTTTTAACCAACATCAAAGCTATGTCTCCAATGCCCTACCCTGACGGAGCGGTGCCTGAGCCTGATACTACAAACCTGGTAAAATGGGGTGAGTATGTGGCATTGCACCGTGTGGAATGTTATGCTTGTCATTCCAGGGATTTTGCAAAAAATGATTATACCAACCCTCCAAAATCAAAAGGATTTTTTGGCGGAGGCAACGAATTTAAAATGCCTGGCGGCGCAAAAATATATTCAAGAAATATAACAATGGATGAAGAAACGGGCATTGGTGCATGGAGCGAAGAAACATTTATAAAAGCCGTGAAAACAGGCGTAATGCCCAATGGGCCTGCCCTCAGGCCACCAATGAAACCTTATATTGATTTGACAGACAGTGAAGTAAAAGCAATTTTTGCTTATTTAAAAACAGTACCAAAAGTCAAAAATAAAGTGGACCGTAATTTAGAAAATAAATAAACGATTTTTCAAGGAATTTAATTTTTGTTATCAGCTTCAGTACTGCTATAAAACTTTAGTGGCGACGCTCCGTTCATCAACATCACTTTATTCAACTTGCTTTGTAGCGACCCGATGTATTTCGAAATACAGATACTCATGCCATACTATTTTTCATTTATTTGTTTGTGCGCTAATAGTTAACTGCCATCTATCATCTATCAACTGTCATTTATCTTTGAAGCAGTATGATACATTTTCATTCTTTACTAATAAAAGAAATTCAAAAAGAAACAGAAGATTGTGTTTCAATAACATTTAATGTGCCCGAAGAACTAAAAGATACCTTTCAATTTAAACAAGGCCAAAGCCTTACCCTCCGGAATAAGTTACATGGTGAAGATGTACGCCGAACGTATTCTATTTGTAGTGCACCATTTGATAATGTTTTAAAAGTTGCTGTAAAAAAAGTTGATGGCGGCCTGTTTTCAACATACGCAAATGACGAGCTGAAAGCCGGAGATTTTTTAGACGTAATGCCTCCGGTGGGAAATTTCAATACTGAACTAGACCCATCTCAACAGAAAAACTATATTGCCTTTGCTGCAGGCAGCGGCATTACTCCGGTACTTTCTATTATCAAAACCACTTTAATTATAGAGCCTGCAAGTGTGTTTACATTAGTTTTTGGGAACCGTACCAAAAGTTCCATCATTTTTAAAGAAGAATTACAGGCATTAAAAGATAAATACATTAACCGATTTATTATTTACCATGTGTTGAGCGGAGAAAAAACAGAATCAGAAATTAATTATGGCAGAATTGATAAACAAAAATGTGAATTGCTGTTTGATAAATTGATTGATTTAAAAAAATGCGATGAATTTTTTCTTTGCGGACCAGAGCAAATGATATTTTCTGTAAAAAATTATTTAGAAGAAAGAGATATTGCTGCTAATAAAATTCATTATGAACTGTTTACTATTCCTGGACAAAAACAATCAACAAAAAACGAAAAACGAGAAACGATAAATAACACCGGTCCCAAAGCCAAAGTGAGTGTAAAATTTGATGGAATTTTATTTGATTTTGATCTTGCTTATAACAGCGACAGCATTTTAGATGCAGCATTAAAAGAGGGAGCTGATCTGCCTTATGCATGCAAAGGTGGTGTGTGCACTACTTGTAAGGCGCAGCTAAAAGAAGGCAAGGTAGAAATGGATGTTAACTGGAGCCTTGAGCCCGATGAAATTGCTAAAGGATTTATTCTTACCTGCCAATCTCACCCAACAACAGAAAGAGTGATTGTTGATTATGATACCAAGTAAAAAAATCCTATTAGAACATTTATAATGAACCTTTCAATTTTTCAAAAACAAAACCATGCTCAAAGATCATCCAGCAGCATATATAAAGCAAACTGATCTTTTACAATTGTTGCATAATTTTTCAAAGAAAGAGAAATATGCAGGCGATTATTTTTTCTGTTGTCGGGCAAGTTATTCAAATAAATAATTTCCCGATTTGTATTCTATATTATACAATTC
>MWVU01000017.1_pt1 | contig 11593 bp, 8 predicted proteins | sample 1047181 | NCBI WGS metagenome assembly MWVU01 (sample SAMN06349987, study PRJNA376086) | soil metagenome | isolation source: TG1-5 sample Antarctic (ecotone) soil | place: Antarctica | reverse complement strand
CGCGACATTTCGCACGCTCGACGGCGGTCGTTGGTTCGGAGTGGCAGAGCGACCGCCGAAAGTTGTCGTTTCACTCTCGGATTACAAAAGGAAAACGAGAACGTCCGATAATGGAACTTCACCTTATCAACGGTTTTAATTGTTTTGAATCGGGGGAAAAGGTAAATGGGCAGAGGGAAGATTGAGAAGTTCGGGTTAAAGGCGATTGCCGACGCTCTGCGCGGTTCGGATGTGCAGACGGCGCGTGTTGCCTTGTCGCAGTTCGTCGGCGCGGTCGTGGACGTTTCGGGAAAAGTTCAGAAGCGCGTCAAACGCGACGGACAATGCAAGTTGGTGATTGAGCCGGGCGCGAGTGTTCCCGGCTTCGTCGTTTTTGCCGATTGTCTGACGGACGAAAAAGCCGTTACCGCTCGGAAAATTCGGAAAGGTTCGCTTGTGTCGGTTCGGGGAAAGCTGCTGTCGTTCGGCGCGGTTGCCGTCTGCCTGTCCGGCTGCCGATTGCGGTAAAATTGCACAAATTGCACAACTCCACGCGCGCGGGGACGGGATGATACAAATGAGACAAATGAGACAGTCCAACGCACGCGAGACAACAACTCTACGTGGACGCGGACGGAGGTCGTTAACAAAAGTTCACATTTTGAAAAATAAATAAAATTTTGGTTGGTCGGATTTTGGCTCGATAACAGAGAAAGAGCAGTGACAAGGGCGGCGAAACAAATGAAAAGGATACAAACGATACAATCCTACGCGCGCGAACGGAATGTTTTAATTCGTCGAAAAACTTGCTCCACGCGGACGCGGACGGAATGCGCAGGAACTGGAAAAATCGGAAAGCATAAAGGAACTTGTCTCACGCGGACGGAATCAAACGCAAGGAAATCGCAAGGAAAAATGGACTTGTTCCACGCGGACGGAATTTGGAAACCCCATATAAGCAAACAAACCCCATAGAAGCAAATCAAGGCGAGAGTCAAAAGTAGAGGGAAATAGATTATGGTTGGAAAGAAAACAGGCGGGCGCGTTGCCGGAACGCCGAACAGAGTAACGAGCGAGCTGCGGAAAACACTCAAGGCGATTGTTGCCGGCGAATTGGAATCGTTGCCCGGAACGCTCGCGGAGTTACAGCCGCGTGAACGGCTCGACTTGTTGATTAAATTATTGCCGTTCTGTATGCCGAAGGTTAATCAGATTAGCGGCACGTATGATACGGGCTGGCTTGAATTGGGCGACGAGAATTGATTATTCAAGTGATTTCAAACTGATTAACTGAAAAATAAATCAGTTTGAGATGTTAAGATTTGCTAAGGTTTTGAACTTAACATATCTTAACATTTGAGTCTTAAAAACGACCCTTTTTGAAACGCTTTGTAGTTTCAATCAGTCTCAAAACCGACAATTTTTCAGACGTTAATCTGTTAGATTGACGATTGGAAACGAAAGGTATATGCGTAAATGTAATGTTCGATTGAGATTTTTTCTGACAATGCTGGCTTTTGGTTTAGCATCCGTTCCGTTTATTAACGGGCTTTATGCAAAATTGACTGAAATTTCCGTTGATTTGCCACAGGTAGAATCCGACACTCCGATATACATTAAACTGCCTGCTAAACTCCCTGAGGCTGGAACAATCGTTCAGGATAGAAATTTGTCTGATTATGAATCGGGCGGCAAGTTTTTCGATTGCATCCCGTGGATGAAACCGACGGACCTGCGTGAATGTCCGGCAAACGTGGATAAGGGGAGAAATTTTATTTTGAATCACTGGCAGGCGAAAAAGCGCAGCTATATTGTTTACCAAGCATCAGGCAAAGATAATGGTAATGATGTTTATTTTTTTATCGAACCCGATGAAAACGGCAACTGGCATATCGTCCAACGATGGGAAATAGGATTTCCAACTTACGACGGGCAATATTTTCGCGGGGTAGAATCGCAGGACATCCGCGATGTAAAGCGTAAATCGATACCAAAAGACGATGACCGGATGCCCGGCAAACATTATCTGCAGTTTTTCGATAAAGACGGAAAGGAGATAGAAACTTTATAGCTTTGGTTCATAAGTTTACGTTAGGGCGCGCACAGCGGCTTTCCTACTGTGTCACAAACGCTCGTTTTTGGTACTTCTGAATCACATCTCTAAAATCAATCAATATCTCTATTAAAACAGTTCCATAACTCATCCCATAATCAAAGTTTCAAAACTACAACCTATTTTAGCTTTTGGGATATGGTAAAAATCAGCTAAATTTTGAAGTTTCAAAAGGGAGCGTTTATAGTACAAATATTCTACGTGATTCTTAAAAACTAAAGTTGTATTCAAAGAAGGTATAAACTATTAACTTTTATTACTAGGGAATAGTTTTCTAAATCTCTTACAACAAATTAACAATGATTCATTGAACTCGAAACCTAATTCATCGCAACATTCAGTGAAAAACTTTCTATGTGCATTGCGCCAATATTCAAGTGTTTGGTCTCCCTCTCCTTCATCAAAGGCAAATTCTGCATCAACTTCTCTAAAAAGCAAATGTCGAACTTCAGTTGTAACAATTACGCACTGCGGATTTCCCTCAAAATCAGTAACAATGCTATATCCACCAATAGTGCCACCATCTCCATTATCTGATTCGTGTTCCATCAAACTAGCTGTCGCTTTCTTTTTTCCAGACAGAACTAATTGAACAAGGTTTTTCGCAGTTTCGGGGTTGTTGGCGAAATACCAAACTTCATATGGGTCATCTATTTTTATATTGAAATTTTCTGAGCAGAATTTATGCCAAAAATTCTGAATTAAGTTTGAATTATTCATTGTAAGTAGGTTCTTAAAACCGTTGAAATTAATTATCGTCTCAAAAAAGGTCGTTTATGACACAACAAGAAAGTCGCTGTTTCGCCCTCACGTTCATTGATTTGTTCGATGCGACTTTATAATACAAATAGTTTTTTATTTCCACTGGCTTCCACTAATACTAACAATTCTCCATTCGCCTTTTACTTTCTCCAAAATGTAGTTTCGTGAAAACCCATTCCAACCGCGATTTCCTTTGACGTGAACCAAAGCAAACTGTCCGCTAAAACCAACTCTCGAAAGAATATACAATCCGCTTGATTCGGGATATTTTTGAAAAAACGGTATCCAAGGCTCTACAGGAGTATTAACGTAGATGACTGACGAATTTAGTTTTCTTTCTGCATGAAGTTTTTCTGTTTCAATTCGCCCCCTTTCTAATAACTCATCAACTTCAGTTTGAGAAACTAGATAATATGTTTCGGAATATGCTCCGCTTGGAAATCTTTTCTCTATTATTTCAGAAGTTGAGTTTTTTACCTTAAAGTCGGCGACTAATTTTCTGTATTTTCTGCTCGAAACTAAATCCAATAATTCAACATCAGCTTTAGTTTTGTTCAGAATTACGAAATGAGATTTGTTTGAGTATGTTTCACGATTATATTTGTAAATATCTTTCAGAACTACTGCATAAACAGCATATTCTTCTTGCGTTATTTTCATTTGAGCCGAAACATCGAGACGACAAAAAAGAATCAACAAAATTACAAAAACTATTTTGTGCATACAAATCTGGATTTTACCCGAAAGCATCGAACTAGTTATTAGACCGCAAAGTTGCGGTCTAAATCCGAAATAAGCGTAAATAGCCGCAATTATTGTCTCAAAAAGGGTCCTTTGTGGGACGTTTTCAAAGTATCTCATTTGGAGCGTTTTTGAGGTATTTTGATGGCAGCTGTTCGCGCCAACATCCATTGAATTTTTCAGCACTTCATTATTTATTGAGACAGTATCGGTCCGACAAGTGATTGATTCCAATCCTTGTCAATTAGCATCTCGCCTTTTGGTTGTTTCTTCTGATTTTTCTTAATTTCGTAAGATTCCCCGTTATGGCGTAGAATCAAATAAAGCCACTCTCCTCCACCCCCGCCTTGCTGAATAGCAATATCTCGCCAACCGTGACTCTTAGATTTCAAAATTAGAATCGGTGTCCACGCTTGCTCAACATCCCACAACTTTTGATAACCGTTTGCCATTTGAGAGAAGATAATAATTGGATAACCGCTTGTTCCGCCTAAATCTTGTGTCGGCGTCCAAACTATAACTTCGTTGCGTTCGTCGCCATTCAAGTCAACTCGACGGCTCGCATAAACAAATTTACTCATTAAGGCTTGGTCAGTTAAGTTTTGGTCTTTGATAATTGCTTCACATAGAGCACGCTCATCTTCATTTTCAATTTTTTCACAAGTGTCAGACGGAGAATAGTATTTTATCTCGTCGTCAGCTACGTTTGCATTTGAAACAACGGGCGGAGTTGGCTGAATTGCCAAAATAGGTTCTGAAACGGCAACAGAGTTTCGATTACAGCTTAAGCAAAAGCAAAGTACAGAGAACAAGGTGAGAAATAAAATTGTTTTGCTAATAATTGCAAACATAATTTTCAAGGGAAGCTGAACGGTTGAGGTGACGTAGGGCGAAACCCTCTACTTTACCCTCTACTTTTTCATTTTTTATCTAATGTCTCAAAAAGGGTCGTTTTCTATACTAATACAATTATAGCACCACAACTTTCGGACACTGCCAAAACCTGACTTTTACCTTTTTAACAACAGTTCGCGCTTTGTGTAGTAGTCTATGATTCGTGTATATTGTCAGAATGATAATCTTAAGACTCAGTGAATTATTGACCGAGAGAAACTTGACCGCTTATGCGTTGGCTAAGAAAACAGGCTTGCATCAGTCGGTCATTAGTAAGATTCGCCGCAATGAATCTCAGGCATTGCGACTTGATGTGTTAGACAAGTTGTGCGCGGCTTTGGAATGTCAGCCGGGTGATTTGATTGTTTCTGATAATCGAATTACTACACGAAACGTAGATGCTACACGAAACGTGATTGCTACAGGGAACACAGATGCTACACGGAACGCGATTGCTACACGCAGCGAGAAGCAATTATCTGTGAGTAATTCAGACGGACTTCTTACACTTGCTCAGGTAGCGGAGCGGCTCGGATTGAGTCGCAAGCGCGTCAATGACTACGTGAACAAAGGCAAATTGCCAGCGACCAAAGGGAAGCAAGGTCATAATTTTGTAAGTGAAGCGGATTTACAGGAATTTATTAAGAATCGCTAGGGAAAATTAGGATGAGAGGACACCAAAATAATTCATTGAAATTGTTGCGTGTCTTTTTTGTTTTTAGGGCTTGTAAAAATTTTTATAGCTTTCTTAAATAATTGCTTAAAGTTTTGCGTGAACTTTAAGCCGAAATCTTTGTCTTTGTTGGATTTTTATTGCTTTTTAATTTGAATTCGGTTACGTTTAACACAGAAAAAGGCGAGCTGACCTGCAAAAGTAACTCGCCTCTTCGATATTTGATTATTTAACCAAATCGCAGTCAGTTTATCGCCCACTGCGTTTTGAATTATTAGCTGATTTGGTTCTGATTTGCAAGTAAATTCTCATACGAATCTAACTAAAAGCTAAAAATATTTTGAGTTCCCGGTAACTTTTTATCGGAAACCGTAAAGGCATTAACTTGGGCGATAAAGTTAGTGCCTTTCCTATTTGACCTAATGAATATCGCCTCAAAATGCTATTTCAAACACTGTAATAAACAATCCTTAATTGTTCATCGGCGTAAACTTCTCTGCGTCAAATGCGCGTTAATTTCCGCGAAGGTCCGGCAACTAATCAGACGTTTGGAGGGCAGCAGGTGAAACCCCAACTGATTGTTCCCGGCAATTCTCGCCAACTGATTGAATATTCTGCGTCTGACAAGGCGGTTTATTTAATGCAGGACGGCAGAAAACTCGCCAACTTATTCGGACAATCCGCTTTGCTCAAACACGATGCCAGGTTCATCGCCAGAGCCGATTTGCTTCGGGAAACCTACCGCGCGAAAAACATTTATCACGCAACCGACTTAATCAATTATCAGACAGGCGAGTTATTCGACGGTTACGGAGTTTTAATCAATGCGGTTAATTCTCGATTGTCGAAGGCGTATCTGACCGCATCGGCGCGGCGTGCGAGAAAACGGATAAGGGAGACATTAGCGGAAACGAAATTGTTTGTCGGTGAGCGTTACCGATTTCTGACGCTGACGATGCCTTATCTGAAAGCGGACGCGGCGACCGTCTTAAAAGTAAAAGACAGAGCGTTGACCCTGCTCAAAAAGCGCAGGCTGTGGACTTCCAATATTCGCGCCGGGTTCATCTCGGAAGAAATGACCATTGGCGACAGCTCGACCTTTTACTTCACGCACTTTCACGCTCACGCTCACGCTTTGCTTGTCGGCAAACACATTGACCAATGGCAGATTGCGGACGCTTGGACGGACTGCATAGAGCGAGCTTGTGCGGAGTTCGCGGTTGAATTTCTGATGCGTAATACGGTTAGCAATCGCTTGACTGTGCATATTAAGGACGTTGCGACTTATGCCAAAAAGAAAGGTAAATCGCTCGACGATGCGGTTGACGAACTTTGCAAATATGTCGTTAAGGGCAGCGATTACGAAAAAGTTCCCGTTGCCGAAATTGTCGAAATTGACGAGGCGTTATTCAAACGTCAGATGATTAAATCCTACGGTGATTTTAATAACCAAAAAGGTAAAGGAAATGCAGAAACCGCGAGCAAAGACACTTCACTTGATACTAAATACATAACTGACGGCGCGGCATCGCTCAAGCCGAAGCGAGCGCGGCGACCGTCAATGGTTGAAACCGGCGTGCGGTTGATTCTGGACGGCAGGCGTGACGAATGGTTGCAGATAATTGGCGTAACTATGGAACATCGCCGGGAGTTTCGCGTTGAACAGCTCGCCTGGAAGTATCCGCACGCGACATTTCGCACGCTCGACGGCGGTCGTTGGTTCGGAGTGGCAGAGCGACCGCCGAAAGTTGTCGTTTCACTCTCGGATTACAAAAGGAAAACGAGAACGTCCGATAATGGAACTTCACCTTATCAACGGTTTTAATTGTTTTGAATCGGGGGAAAAGGTAAATGGGCAGAGGGAAGATTGAGAAGTTCGGGTTAAAGGCGATTGCCGACGCTCTGCGCGGTTCGGATGTGCAGACGGCGCGTGTTGCCTTGTCGCAGTTCGTCGGCGCGGTCGTGGACGTTTCGGGAAAAGTTCAGAAGCGCGTCAAACGCGACGGACAATGCAAGTTGGTGATTGAGCCGGGCGCGAGTGTTCCCGGCTTCGTCGTTTTTGCCGATTGTCTGACGGACGAAAAAGCCGTTACCGCTCGGAAAATTCGGAAAGGTTCGCTTGTGTCGGTTCGGGGAAAGCTGCTGTCGTTCGGCGCGGTTGCCGTCTGCCTGTCCGGCTGCCGATTGCGGTAAAATTGCACAAATTGCACAACTCCACGCGCGCGGGGACGGGATGATACAAATGAGACAAATGAGACAGTCCAACGCACGCGAGACAACAACTCTACGTGGACGCGGACGGAGGTCGTTAACAAAAGTTCACATTTTGAAAAATAAATAAAATTTTGGTTGGTCGGATTTTGGCTCGATAACAGAGAAAGAGCAGTGACAAGGGCGGCGAAACAAATGAAAAGGATACAAACGATACAATCCTACGCGCGCGAACGGAATGTTTTAATTCGTCGAAAAACTTGCTCCACGCGGACGCGGACGGAATGCGCAGGAACTGGAAAAATCGGAAAGCATAAAGGAACTTGTCTCACGCGGACGGAATCAAACGCAAGGAAATCGCAAGGAAAAATGGACTTGTTCCACGCGGACGGAATTTGGAAACCCCATATAAGCAAACAAACCCCATAGAAGCAAATCAAGGCGAGAGTCAAAAGTAGAGGGAAATAGATTATGGTTGGAAAGAAAACAGGCGGGCGCGTTGCCGGAACGCCGAACAGAGTAACGAGCGAGCTGCGGAAAACACTCAAGGCGATTGTTGCCGGCGAATTGGAATCGTTGCCCGGAACGCTCGCGGAGTTACAGCCGCGTGAACGGCTCGACTTGTTGATTAAATTATTGCCGTTCTGTATGCCGAAGGTTAATCAGATTAGCGGCACGTATGATACGGGCTGGCTTGAATTGGGCGACGAGAATTGATTATTCAAGTGATTTCAAACTGATTAACTGAAAAATAAATCAGTTTGAGATGTTAAGATTTGCTAAGGTTTTGAACTTAACATATCTTAACATTTGAGTCTTAAAAACGACCCTTTTTGAAACGCTTTGTAGTTTCAATCAGTCTCAAAACCGACAATTTTTCAGACGTTAATCTGTTAGATTGACGATTGGAAACGAAAGGTATATGCGTAAATGTAATGTTCGATTGAGATTTTTTCTGACAATGCTGGCTTTTGGTTTAGCATCCGTTCCGTTTATTAACGGGCTTTATGCAAAATTGACTGAAATTTCCGTTGATTTGCCACAGGTAGAATCCGACACTCCGATATACATTAAACTGCCTGCTAAACTCCCTGAGGCTGGAACAATCGTTCAGGATAGAAATTTGTCTGATTATGAATCGGGCGGCAAGTTTTTCGATTGCATCCCGTGGATGAAACCGACGGACCTGCGTGAATGTCCGGCAAACGTGGATAAGGGGAGAAATTTTATTTTGAATCACTGGCAGGCGAAAAAGCGCAGCTATATTGTTTACCAAGCATCAGGCAAAGATAATGGTAATGATGTTTATTTTTTTATCGAACCCGATGAAAACGGCAACTGGCATATCGTCCAACGATGGGAAATAGGATTTCCAACTTACGACGGGCAATATTTTCGCGGGGTAGAATCGCAGGACATCCGCGATGTAAAGCGTAAATCGATACCAAAAGACGATGACCGGATGCCCGGCAAACATTATCTGCAGTTTTTCGATAAAGACGGAAAGGAGATAGAAACTTTATAGCTTTGGTTCATAAGTTTACGTTAGGGCGCGCACAGCGGCTTTCCTACTGTGTCACAAACGCTCGTTTTTGGTACTTCTGAATCACATCTCTAAAATCAATCAATATCTCTATTAAAACAGTTCCATAACTCATCCCATAATCAAAGTTTCAAAACTACAACCTATTTTAGCTTTTGGGATATGGTAAAAATCAGCTAAATTTTGAAGTTTCAAAAGGGAGCGTTTATAGTACAAATATTCTACGTGATTCTTAAAAACTAAAGTTGTATTCAAAGAAGGTATAAACTATTAACTTTTATTACTAGGGAATAGTTTTCTAAATCTCTTACAACAAATTAACAATGATTCATTGAACTCGAAACCTAATTCATCGCAACATTCAGTGAAAAACTTTCTATGTGCATTGCGCCAATATTCAAGTGTTTGGTCTCCCTCTCCTTCATCAAAGGCAAATTCTGCATCAACTTCTCTAAAAAGCAAATGTCGAACTTCAGTTGTAACAATTACGCACTGCGGATTTCCCTCAAAATCAGTAACAATGCTATATCCACCAATAGTGCCACCATCTCCATTATCTGATTCGTGTTCCATCAAACTAGCTGTCGCTTTCTTTTTTCCAGACAGAACTAATTGAACAAGGTTTTTCGCAGTTTCGGGGTTGTTGGCGAAATACCAAACTTCATATGGGTCATCTATTTTTATATTGAAATTTTCTGAGCAGAATTTATGCCAAAAATTCTGAATTAAGTTTGAATTATTCATTGTAAGTAGGTTCTTAAAACCGTTGAAATTAATTATCGTCTCAAAAAAGGTCGTTTATGACACAACAAGAAAGTCGCTGTTTCGCCCTCACGTTCATTGATTTGTTCGATGCGACTTTATAATACAAATAGTTTTTTATTTCCACTGGCTTCCACTAATACTAACAATTCTCCATTCGCCTTTTACTTTCTCCAAAATGTAGTTTCGTGAAAACCCATTCCAACCGCGATTTCCTTTGACGTGAACCAAAGCAAACTGTCCGCTAAAACCAACTCTCGAAAGAATATACAATCCGCTTGATTCGGGATATTTTTGAAAAAACGGTATCCAAGGCTCTACAGGAGTATTAACGTAGATGACTGACGAATTTAGTTTTCTTTCTGCATGAAGTTTTTCTGTTTCAATTCGCCCCCTTTCTAATAACTCATCAACTTCAGTTTGAGAAACTAGATAATATGTTTCGGAATATGCTCCGCTTGGAAATCTTTTCTCTATTATTTCAGAAGTTGAGTTTTTTACCTTAAAGTCGGCGACTAATTTTCTGTATTTTCTGCTCGAAACTAAATCCAATAATTCAACATCAGCTTTAGTTTTGTTCAGAATTACGAAATGAGATTTGTTTGAGTATGTTTCACGATTATATTTGTAAATATCTTTCAGAACTACTGCATAAACAGCATATTCTTCTTGCGTTATTTTCATTTGAGCCGAAACATCGAGACGACAAAAAAGAATCAACAAAATTACAAAAACTATTTTGTGCATACAAATCTGGATTTTACCCGAAAGCATCGAACTAGTTATTAGACCGCAAAGTTGCGGTCTAAATCCGAAATAAGCGTAAATAGCCGCAATTATTGTCTCAAAAAGGGTCCTTTGTGGGACGTTTTCAAAGTATCTCATTTGGAGCGTTTTTGAGGTATTTTGATGGCAGCTGTTCGCGCCAACATCCATTGAATTTTTCAGCACTTCATTATTTATTGAGACAGTATCGGTCCGACAAGTGATTGATTCCAATCCTTGTCAATTAGCATCTCGCCTTTTGGTTGTTTCTTCTGATTTTTCTTAATTTCGTAAGATTCCCCGTTATGGCGTAGAATCAAATAAAGCCACTCTCCTCCACCCCCGCCTTGCTGAATAGCAATATCTCGCCAACCGTGACTCTTAGATTTCAAAATTAGAATCGGTGTCCACGCTTGCTCAACATCCCACAACTTTTGATAACCGTTTGCCATTTGAGAGAAGATAATAATTGGATAACCGCTTGTTCCGCCTAAATCTTGTGTCGGCGTCCAAACTATAACTTCGTTGCGTTCGTCGCCATTCAAGTCAACTCGACGGCTCGCATAAACAAATTTACTCATTAAGGCTTGGTCAGTTAAGTTTTGGTCTTTGATAATTGCTTCACATAGAGCACGCTCATCTTCATTTTCAATTTTTTCACAAGTGTCAGACGGAGAATAGTATTTTATCTCGTCGTCAGCTACGTTTGCATTTGAAACAACGGGCGGAGTTGGCTGAATTGCCAAAATAGGTTCTGAAACGGCAACAGAGTTTCGATTACAGCTTAAGCAAAAGCAAAGTACAGAGAACAAGGTGAGAAATAAAATTGTTTTGCTAATAATTGCAAACATAATTTTCAAGGGAAGCTGAACGGTTGAGGTGACGTAGGGCGAAACCCTCTACTTTACCCTCTACTTTTTCATTTTTTATCTAATGTCTCAAAAAGGGTCGTTTTCTATACTAATACAATTATAGCACCACAACTTTCGGACACTGCCAAAACCTGACTTTTACCTTTTTAACAACAGTTCGCGCTTTGTGTAGTAGTCTATGATTCGTGTATATTGTCAGAATGATAATCTTAAGACTCAGTGAATTATTGACCGAGAGAAACTTGACCGCTTATGCGTTGGCTAAGAAAACAGGCTTG
>MWVU01000016.1_pt1 | contig 11760 bp, 13 predicted proteins | sample 1047181 | NCBI WGS metagenome assembly MWVU01 (sample SAMN06349987, study PRJNA376086) | soil metagenome | isolation source: TG1-5 sample Antarctic (ecotone) soil | place: Antarctica | reverse complement strand
GTATATGCCTTTCCACGAACCGTATAGATACGGTTCGGCTTTGACACCAGCCTTTGATTCTATTAGAATATACTTACTAAAAAAGGACGAGCATTGTGAAGCCTCCCAAGACTCACGCAATACCCGCCCCTGTTTTGGTACTGACGTTTAAGTGTAGCTCGTCAGTTCCTCTAACGTGTCTGTGACCTGATAAAGTCACACGCCAATTTCGCTTAACAAGGCGGTTTTTGTCAACTGTATTAATTACTGTCAAAAGCTTGTTATGTTGAGCAAGGAGTTAGTGAAATGGCAAAAGCCAAAACAAGAACAATTTACCGCAGTTCTGTCACTGGCAGAATTGTTAAAGCTACCTACGCGAAAACCCATCCTAGAACTACGGAAAAGGAACGGGTGAGCACTGGTAAAGGTAAAGGCAAATAACGGTGACATTCTCACTGTAATAAAGGGGCGGGACTCCCGCCTCACCACTTAAACAGAAGCCCGGCGAGTGCCGGGCTTCTTACCTTTAGACATTCCACATAGAACAAAAAAGACCACAATAGATTGTGGTTAATGCTTTCGTGAAGAACGCCCGCCAAATGTCACGGCGGGCGTTTTCACATCGGAGAGCCGACCACAATAGATTGTGGTTTGATGCTTTGAAATAAGCGCAACCGAGAGAGCCGCCACAGTTCAAACACAAAGCGAGTCCGATAAGCCCTATTATGTCCTGTATCAGGTGGAAAAGAAATCAATACATGACGCGCGGCTGCAATGCTAAGGCACGAGGATGGCAGATTTTTTGTGTGAATAGGAAGTGCCTTACCTTGCTAATCCCCGCGCTCTGGATCATAAATCAGGGTGGTTAAACGGATTGCTTGGGGACGGTGGTGCAGCCAACCGTCTGCTCGAAAGTTCATTCACACAAAATTTCTGACACTCCCTTAGAAAGTAGCTAGCACGGCAGCTACGTGTTGTACAAATCCTTTTGTGACTAACGCTTCCTCTGCTCGTTCAGCTTGCGCTGTGAGATGTCGGGTTTCATCAGGGTTCTTGGCCATTTTGACAGGGTCTGCGTCTTTACTTACGACCGCAGTCACGTAGACCGTAAGGTTCCCCTGCCTAAAGGCAATTGAGCCGCGAAGACCCCATACGAATGCCTCATTACCTAATCCCTGTATCCTACTGTTTGCCTTCTTATCCATTGTAAACTGCCGCAGTGCAGTTACGGCTTCTTTATCGGATTGGTGTCGTATGATGGCAACTCTTACAATGCGGCGCTCGGAAGCCCACTGCCGAATGGTAACTTGATCGTTGCTGGCTGCTTCATCAACTGATGCTGGTTGTATCACGCGGCATTCCCATTCCGGCTTCTCGTCCCGAACTCTTCGTTCAAGCAGTTCGCCAAGCCCGGTCAGATGTGAGAAATGCCTTTGCGCCAATGAGCCTTGGTGCAGACAGAGTAACAGCAACATCGCAAAAAAGACTGCCGGTCTACGCATACAAAAGTCTCCTTACCTTAATACATCAGGAGGTCGGCTTGGACTTCGACTGAACCTCGAACGTGATGGCGGGCGACTCAATCCACTCACCCCCTTCGCCGAAACGGTGTTTGTCCGTCAATTGGTAAGTACCGGGTTCGAGCGGCGCGTACCAATCACTCAGATCAAGCACTTCCACTTTCGTTGACTGAGACGGTTTCAAAGTCACACTACTAACGCTGACGAATTCAGGTTCAGCATCCTTGAGGGGCAAAAGTTTCTCGATATCCTGACGATAGGGCACAAGGGCCCCATTCTTTAATAACTGTGGACGATTCTGATAGTAAGAATCCAGCACTGGTACATGCACAATCTCCGCTGAGTTATTAGTCATTATAAGCTGTATGCGCACCTTCTGATCACAGGTATAAGCAACTCCGCGCCGCTGAAGCATCAGAGCCGGCTCCTCATCAACTTTAGTTTTACCGTTAATGGGCGCGAGGTCTAGCTTGATGATGCCCGCATTTTTAGCCAGCGCGTTCTCCTGTGGCGTATCCACGCTTCGCTCTTGACCCTTATAGGTTGACCATGTACCGGTTAAAATGAGCGCGCCTAGCACTAACAGCCTTTTAGTTAACATCTTGTTACCTCGATAGAGCAGAATATCTTCTTTACTTCAGCGTCCCTATATGATGGCACATCATGTGTCGTAGATTGCAGTTGCTCAAGACCACAAAGGCAACTTTACGGCGTCCCAAATCTACCGCGATATTCTATTGAATTTATAAAGCCACCAACAATGGTGTCGTATTCGCCTGGGTGCGCGTCTAAATAATTCGTCCATCCGTCCCAGCCTTCTTGTTCTGGTGTTCGCTGCAAAAATGAGGTGTAGCAGAGCCGCACATATTCCTGATTGTATTCATGCATGCCCGGATTAGCCAACGCCGGGTTGTTAGAAAAATTCTCCGGCGATTCCAGAAACCCTCTGGCTGTGACGATGCGGTTATTATGAATGCATGTCGTGTCGAAAGCACAGCGATTAATCACACTCTTCCACCCATTCCAACCATCTAATTCCGGTTGGCGATGAAGAATGTCTATATATTGTTGCTGAACAAAGAACCGCGCAGCATCTATAGGGTTTGTGGTGACGGTGGTGCCCGGACAAGGGGCATAGGCCACAGTGGTAACGTTAGTCTGGATCGGCATGACTGCATTACCGTCCCCGGCAGCTAAAGGGCCTGCATAGGTATTGGATAGTTGAATATTGTAGTTCACTGGCGGAAAGGCCGAGTCAAAGGTGACTTGCCCACCCCAATTCCACGCAATGCGTGAAAGCGGGGCCGCAGAGTTCTGAAGTCTTAGCGGTTGCTGGAAAACTGGATTGCCCGGATCATTCCCGGTGAAGTAGAAAACATAAGTCTCAAATCGATCATCAATCATCGTGGCATCATACTCGACCTGATTGCCGGGCGGCGTGCCGTCTAAGCGCGTTGCGGGAGCATCAAAGTCAGTCATCGTCAGGGTATTACCCTCAGAGAAACGCCGCGGTGGGTGCTCGGGGTGATTGTAAGGATTGGTCGTATCCAACTGCCAGCCAGAAGCAACATCGGCTTGCGAAGCTCGCCGAGTGAAACACTGAAAATTCCCATTATTCAACCGCTTGCGGAAGACGCTTACCGCTTGCACAAATTTAATCCCACTCTGCTGTGGGTCTGACAGGTATGTGACAGTGGGGATTTGAGCAGTAGTTGACCAGATAGTCCCATCTTCCATTCCGCCAATCTGATAACAACCTAGCGAGTAAGTCGCACCATTTGCCACCCCGGAGCAGTTCATGTTTCGATTGACCTGATCATTAACTACAGTTCCGGTAAAGTTCGTCAGCGATGGCACTACCACATTCACGTTCATCGTCGCCGTGAGCGTGACACCGTTACGCAGATAATCAACCCTTACGGTGTACGTGCCGGTTTGCATAAAACGGACAGTGGTAGCATTAGCATTGACACCACTCACGAATTGAACTGCGCCGGGGCCCGTGGCGCTCCAGGCATAGCTCCCGCCAGTTAGTCCATCCGGGTATAATGCCGTTGTGAGCGGCACGTCAGCGCCGAGCAGTGCATACCGCGTTGTTGGGCCTTCGAGATTGCCGCCGACGCGCGGACTGCGAATGTGTATCAACTCCGGGCCGATGGGCACGTAGATAATGGCTGCGACTAGTGAGTCGTAGTCCCCAGGATAAGTGGGCACACCCATGGTCAGATTGATGTTGTTATAGCCGGGAGCAGTGTAAATGGCGAAATCGATATTAAAGTCGCGCGAGTCCCACAAGCTTCCATCATTCGCTGGGCCATTATTTGCGGATGGCACAGAAGTGCCTTGAAAGACCGGTCCGGCGTTAGTTAAGACCTGCCCGTTGATCAACATTGCCGGCTCTGTCCCGGCCTGTCCATCAGCAACTATCAACTGTAAAAAGTCTCCAAACACGTTATAGTCATAAATAGCACCGAAGCTAACATTCCAGCCGCTCTGATCGTAGGCGCTGCCCCCGTTAGAATCGTTGCCGCCGAAAACAGTTACATCATAATCATTCGTCGAACTGGCATCGTTGTAAAAGACTATCAGGGTGGCTCCGTTAGGATTAAAGGTGCCAGTACCGAAGCCGGTCAAGAAGTATGATTTGTTAGGGTTCGGCGCGACTAAATTGGTAACATCGGCGTAATAGGACTGACTAACAAGGAAGCCCCAATTATTATCATAAGACGTGCCCATAGGAACCCCGAGCACGGTGATGCCGTTGACTTGCACATTTCTGTTGGCATTAGGATCATATGAGTTAGACACACCGTGCCAAAACAGGTAAGCTCTGTTCACCGTCCCGCTAAGTCCGCCCACGCCTAGCGAGCCATTACCTACGTTCCTCAAGCCACCCACAGATGAACGCCAAACATCCGTACCTATGACTCTGGTCAAAGAGGATATGTAGTTTGACGGTGTAACCGTCTCGTCGACTGCTGAACTTCCTGTCGGCATGCCATTTTGGCCAGATGCCGGAGAAAGCAGCAGCGCCAATATGATTGTGCCTAATAAAAAACGGAGAGGGGGTGTCATGAGGCACCGGGTAGTGGAGGTAATCTGCATAGCACATCCTTGAATCGTCTGTTGGTGTGAGATTAACGAGTATAGAAACTTTGTTAACGACGGGCCGTGCGGCTATGACGAGCGCAGCATAGAGTTTCTATCAATGGCTTGTCAAGATTGTTTGGGGTTGGGGAGTGCCTAAATCAGACCTGAGAAGAAGTTCTGTGATGTAGGTTCGGATCGGCGGGTACTGCTGACTGTAAGCCTGGTGACCGTTCCATCACCAGACGAACATCTCAACTGCACGCTCTGCAACGCTTGGATGCATTTCGAGAAGCAGCACGAACGTCCCATCAACCGCGCCAACGTAGTGGCATAGTTCGGCATTATTATCTTTCCCCTACAAAAGCCGCAACGGTCTTACAGTTCTAAAGGTGCGAAACCCACGAAACTAAGGTGCGAAATATATTGTTCGATTTCGCACCTTATGTTAAAAAACCCCTTTATGAGCCTAAAGAAAAAAGATGCCGCCGCGATTCTCGGAATATCCACCCGCCAGATTGAGAACTACGCCCGCGCCGGACGCATCACCGTTCGGAAGGAGCGGGGCAAGACCGGCGATATATCAGTCTATGATGAGAGCGAGATACAACAACTGAAAAGCGAACTGGACGCGAAGCGCGGAGTGATTCAGGCCGCAGTAGTGCGCGAGCCAGCACCAGACGGCGGCGAGGCCGAGCCGAACGGCAACGGCCACAGCCCCGAAAGCTCCGAAGCCATACGCGCCTTTGCTTCGCAGCTTTCGCGCCTCTCTCCACAGGAGTTTATAGCCCAACTCGCCGACGCGATCTTGACGCAGGCAGAGCAAAGGCAGCAGAGGCAGCTTGAGGCAGGGCAGGAGCAGGGCGAGCAGGATCAGAGCCAGCAGAGGCCAAAGAAACGCCAGCACGACCCCGACCAGCCGACTATCAACGAGCTTGCCGCCAAGCCTCTTTTGACGAGAGCCGAAGCCCAACGCTACACCGGCTTGAGCAGGCAGCTACTACGCGAGGCCGTCACGTCAGGCAAAGTCGCCGAGGTAAAGCTAGGCCATGCGTACCGGATGAAGCGAGCCGAGCTAGATAACTACGTCGCCGAACTGTGAGCCAGAAACTACGTGACCAGAAGGCGAGCAGTTACGGGAGCGCAAGGGGTAGGGGTGTAGAATCTACGCCCCCTGTAGATTTCGCAATCACCACGTACTTACGGGAGCGGAATCACGTACTTACGGGAGCGGAATCACGTACTTACGGGAGCGGAATCACGTACTTACGGGAGCGGAATCACGTACTTACGGGAGCGGAATCACGTACTTACGGGAGCGGAAAAAAGGCTTAAAGTGATGAAAGCACTTGCCTTATCAGACCCTAGACTGTATTAGACTATTTTAGACAACAACAACAGGGAATTTGTTGTTGCTGATTTCTTCTTTCCAGAAGGGCGACCAATGGACGAGCAGCTAGAGCTAATTCCACAGAACACGATCAGGATTGAAACCGCGCTCTCTCGCTTTCCAGTTCACAAACTGGCGAAGCAGCGAGGCGGCATCATCATTGACATTAGCGAGACGACCAACACCGGAGCGATTAAAACCAAGTGGCAAGTTGATTACAGCCAAATGCACGGACAGCCCGGCGCACTCGCTTACAAAGTGGACACCCTTATTATCAATCGAAGGATTGACGACGAGCGCCCATCAATCCCGAAGGGAATCAAGCTAGGAAGTCTGAGCGAGCTTTGCCGAGAACTAGGGATGCCAGCGAGCGGAAAGAACACGAACGACATAAAGAAAGCCCTCAAGCAAAATGCTTTTGCAGGCATCACGGCCAAACTCAGCTACAAAGCGACGGACGGCACAGAGCGCAGCATCGAAGCAGCCTTTACGCGGTATAGCGTCATTTTCACAGGCGAGAGGTTTCCTGACGGACGCAAGGCCAATGCTGTTTATATTCTTCTGAATGATATTTATTTGAAGGTGCTAAACGAGGCGAAGACCCGCCCCCTCGATTATGATTATCTGCGCGATCTTCCGCCGACCGCACAACGCTTTTATGAGTTAATCGGCTTCCAGATTTACGCTGTCCTAAAGCATGAGCGACCGCGCGCTAGGCTGTCATATTCCGACTTTTGCACCCGCGCCCCACAGACCCGCTATCTGGATTGGGAGCACGTCAGAAAGCAGATGTATAAGGTTCACGCCCCGCACCTTAAATCTGGATACTTGGCAAAGGTCGAATTTCAGGAGCAGCAGACCGAGCGCGGAGAGCCGGACTGGATGATGCTTTACACTCCTGGTCGAAGGGCGCAAGCCGAGTTTAGAGAGGCCAGCCGGAAGCCCCGCATACTGCCGCGACCACAAGCCGCGAAAGCCACGAAACCGAGCCGCGAAATCCCCGCAGCCTCACCACCGGCCATGACCGAGCCGCCCATCGCGCCGATCAGCGAGGCCGACGACGCCACCGAGCAGCTTGTGAGCCGGTTAATCAGCTTCCACGTCTCAGAGACAACGGCCAGAGAATTAGTCAGGGATTATCGAAAATCAGTCGAAGTGCAGTTGCGAGCTTTGCCCCACCGGAACACCGGCAAAATCAAAGACCTCGCATCATGGCTGATAAAAGCCATTCGAGGGAATTACGAACTGCCAGAAGGGTTGAAAAACACCCTAGAGAAAGAGGAAGAAGTAAAAAGGCAGTTAGCTAAGAAAGAGGCGGAACAGGTACGGCAAACGCTCAGGGAAGCCCTACAACCGGCCTTCTACGCATCGCTCAGGGCGAGGGATAAACAGCTTGCAGACGAGCAGCCAGAGGCGTACAGAGCCTTTTTAGCTAAAGAGGCAGGGGAGCGGGCAGAGATTGAGAAGAACCACGTCTATAAGCCCAAGCTGAAGGCAAAGCTCTTAACCGATTTTGACCACGAGGAAAGCCATCTAGACAGGCTCAGAGAGTATTTCAGCGAGCCGACGCTGGACGGGTGGCTAGAGCAGAATCCCAACCTTAGTTAGACAACCGCTCGAAAGAAAGCAGATGGTGATGAGTTGTCGGACAGTAAATTTTGCGGGGACAGGATTTGATATTTAAAATTCACCCGCCGAGAAAGTCTCGCCGCTTTTGAGCCTGCTCCCGTTCGCGTATTGTTTTCTCGACCTGTTCATTGAATAGTTTCTGCACTCTCTCCTGTAGCTCGCCCTCTGATAGATTACTGCCCTCTGGCATTTCCACCGCAAGGTGCATGTGCGGCTCACTATTACCGCAGTTGCACTCATCCATCTGAAAAGCCAAATCAAGCACCCTCTGCTCTGTGTCCGGGTCGTTTAAGTCAATCTTTTTGTCACCAAAGATTTCGCCCCGCTCGATCATCTACTGCAACTTCTTTTTCATCATCTACTCCCTACGCCCGTTAGCCATTGACCAAAATTATTTCCCGCGCTGGCGTGATTCACGCTCAAGTTGTGTCACCAGTCGCCGCACCGCATAATTCATCGCCTCGTTGACAGCCTCTTTCGTCATGCCGGTTTTACTCATTAGCTTATCTAGTCGCTCATGCAGGTCGGCAGCCAACTCAATTTTGTAAGACTTAAATTCCGGTTTCGCTTTTAGAAATCGGTCAAGCAGCGTTGATTGTTTGGTGTTCCCGCTTGTGGCTTCTGCGGTCATTTGTTTTTCTCCTTTTAGCACTAGCCAACAAAATTTAACTACTGCTATAATAACACTATGGCAACATTTGTTGTCAATAAAATCAATGGCGGCAAGTTGGGGAAGGGATGACAGGATACGTATTGTGCCGTCACTTCGCTTCGCTCCGTGACAAGCACAATACCGCCTCTGCGCCTCTGGCGCGTCGGCGTCCTGCCCCGCTCGGTGCGGGGACTAAGGCCAGCTTCGGTGACACATGAGTAAATCCAATACACCGCCTGCCGACGGGCAGAAGAAGTCAAATCGCACGCGCAAGAACGTCTCCGTCAGGCCGACACTGGAGCAACTGGAACAACTACACAAGCGCGCGGCCAACTTCGGCTACGGCTCACTCTCGAAGTACCTCATTGAGCGCGGGCTGCATGAGGGGGAAATGATCCAGAGCGTTGACCGAGAGAAACTGGAAAGGCTGCTCTACGAGGTGCGAAAGGTCGGCGTCAATATCAACCAAATCGCCCGGCAAATGCACAAAGGCTACGGGGAATATTCACAGGCGCACCTTGACGAAGCCATGCAGCAGGTCGAGCGCGTAGTCGGAGAGGTAGCCGAAGGGTTAAGCCGATGAGCGTAATGTTCAAGATGAGTGTGGGACGTAGCGGGAGTGGCGGCGCGAACATCGGATACATCACACGCGAGAGAGCCACGCAGAAGGAGAAAGAGCGCGTCTGGACTCGCAACGTCCCGGAGTATGTTGACGGCAAGGGTAAGGAGGCAAGCTACAAGGAGCGCACCGCCAATCTGCGCGAATACATGCGCCAGCTAGAAGAAGATGAACTAGGGAAGCCATGCAGGGGCAATGGTAAAACTCGAACGCATTATCGCGTCGTCTATTCTTTCGATAAGGAGGTGAGCGACGAGAAGGCGAAAGAGATGGTGAGCCAACATCTCGCGGAGAATTTCCCGAAGGCTCGCGCCGTCGCCGCGCTCCACCGCGACACAGACAACGCGCACGTTCACGTCCAGATCGCCGCACGGCAAACCGACAACCGCAAAGTGCAACTCAAGAAAGAAACCTATCGCAGTCTGGATGAGCGTTGGGCAAAAATTTACGGGCGTGAATTTGGACGAGCGGACGAGTTGGAACATGCCGCGAAGAAGAATCGGTGGCGCGCGTGGATGAGACAAGCGCATGAAGCGAAGCAGCGCGGCGAGAAGCCGCCGCCTCGACCCAAGCGGGTTGCACATGAGCGTAACCAAGTACAAGAGCGCGTCACAATGTCGCGTAAGCAATATGGATTAGAGTATGCCGACAAACCAAGAACTACAGGACATCAACGACCATCTGCTGACAGAGAACGAGCGACTACAAGAGGAATTGCAGAACGCAACACAGTCAACCTCTCAGGAAGAACTACGAACCCTCTACGACGAGATTCAATGCCTGAGCGCGGAGTTAGCGCAGAGCGAACGCGAACGGTCACACGCCCAACAGATGCTCGACTCGCTGACGAGCGCGCAACAGAGCTTGGAAAAGATTCAGGCCGAGAAGCAGGAAGTCCTGCTCGCGCGTTTGGAAGAGGAGTCGCGGAAGATGGCCGCAGAGCGCAAAGAGTGGGGCGCGCAGTTGAAAGCGGAGCAGCAGAAGGTCAAGACCGCGCAGACTACAGCCGCGAAGTTCCAACAATCAGTTCAGGAGGAACAGAAACAAAAGTCCACTTTGCAGAGACTCCTCAACGAGTCCCGAATGAGTGGGCAGGCGAAGGACTCGGAGATCGGACGCTGGCAGGACAAGTACGAGCAAGTCTCACGCAACCTTCAGAGGCTTCGAGAGATACCTTCCCCTCCCGCTTGGATCGAACTGTCGGACTCGGTGACGGGAATCCTAGCCAAGCCGGGCTGCATCCTCACCTCATTCCTACTGACGATCTTAGTGTGGGGGCTGTACCTCGTTCTCAGCTTGATTTGGCCGTGGATAGCGCCCTCCGACCCTATACCACCGCTCGGCAGGTAGAACAGGACAACGCGCTGGAACACGATCTCACCAACCAGCAGGGGACTGAACTCGGACGCGAAGCGGCAGGAGAATTAACGCAGGAAATAGAGCAAGACATAATCTCTCTACTCGAACTATAACCATGCGTGCGGCAACAGCCCGCACATATTGCTTTGCAGCGTCGAAAATTGGGATTGTGGCGACAGCCCGTTACTTGAACTTGACCCGACCTTTCAGGCCATTGAAGGCGAGCAGTAAGCTAGGCTAGAATCTACGGCATGAGAAATTTAGAGACTGTGTTGAATGAGGCGTTAAAGCTACCGCCCCAAGAACGCCGACAACTAGCCGCCCGTCTTTTAGATGAAGGCGACACCATCAATGCCGACCGGCAAGATGAAAGACTTGAGGCGATGCGCGCTGCCGCCAGCGATGAATTGTTCCTCGCCGATCTGACGGCCACGATGGAAGATTTCAGACACGCCGATCAGGACGTGCAGCCCGCATGAGCGTCGAGCGTTGGAGTGTGTAGCTCGCCAATCTTGATCCGGTCGTTGGCTCCGAGCAGGGGCGGACGCGCCCGGTGCTCGTCGTCAGCCAAACTTCCCTAAATGACATTCTGCCGGTCGTCAACGTGCTTCCTATCACGTCGCGCAAAGCCGGTCGTCGAATCTACCCGAACGAGTCCCTACTGCCGGCAGGGACGGCGGGACTCACATTAGAGTCTATCGTGTTGTGCTACCAGATCAGGACGCTAGACAAGCGCAGACTAGGGCGCGTGTTCGGGACGGTGAACGACGAGTCGCTACGGCAGGCGATAATTGACGCGCTTACTTATCAACTCGATATAGAGAGTTAAGATTATCTAATCAGCACGGCGAAAAAAATTGCAGGGCTATTATTAGTTTCAGGCTCGCTCGATAAGCTGGATGATCTAGAGCGGACTTATAACGAGGCGCGAGGCAATCTTGTATCAGAACTCGTCTCTTAGACAAGAGTTACGGCCATACCAACGCGCAGACGGTCATCAAGAACCGCTCAACAAAGATCGCGCTTCACGGTCTGGACTACAACACCGCGAAATAAGTTTCCGATATGTTAGGTAAGAGCACCGTCGTTGCGAAGCGTCATAGCTTTAGCTTTTCTCCCACCGGCCTAATCGAAGTTAGCAGGCACGAAGCATAGAAAGATGCTACTAACGCTGGACGAGGTTATGCGCTACCCATGACACTTAAAAAGGGATACCACGACGAGCCAGCCAGCACCGCGCCCGCGTCGTCATTCAGCGAAGCAACCACTAGAGACTTCCCTCCCTTCGTTCTAGCTGGTGGGACGGCGACCGGCGACGGCCTAGACCTCGCGGGCAAAGCGCAGAACGAGGCGATTGATATTTTGTAAGATAGTGTTCTTGGAGTTCTTCGTGGTATTTGCACGGGACTTATCACTTATACGAAAGGCTACGGAATAGATTCCGTAGCCTTTTGACTATACCACAACATATTGTATATGCCTTTCCACGAACCGTATAGATACGGTTCGGCTTTGACACCAGCCT
>MWVU01000015.1_pt1 | contig 11868 bp, 15 predicted proteins | sample 1047181 | NCBI WGS metagenome assembly MWVU01 (sample SAMN06349987, study PRJNA376086) | soil metagenome | isolation source: TG1-5 sample Antarctic (ecotone) soil | place: Antarctica | reverse complement strand
GAAAACGCAATCTTTAATGTAGCCGCCTGAAAATCCGCCGCGAGTAAAAAGTCTTCCGCCTGTGGCCTCATAGTCGGGCAAACAAAAATCATTGATTGCGTCCACGCCGTTCACATCGCCGAGTGTAACATTGAAAGCATTGCCCGCTGCCACAGCCGCTTCGATGGCCGTGATGACCGCGTTGCGTTTGGCAATCAAAAGTTGCGCAACCTTAACTTGAAAGCGCACGTTCTTTCGGGCAACGTCGGCGAGTTGGAGATGAAGGCCAAAGTTTAAGTCCACCGAAGCCTTGCCTGTATAGCGTGATCGAAGGGCTTCCGCGCCGCCGACATCAATACGGCAATCTCTTCCGCCGCTGTCCACAAGCGCGATGCCTGCAATCGAACCGGATGCCCAACGCGTAGATGAAGGAATCGGCATTTTTTATAACCTCTACCTAAGACTTGTGAATTGACATAAGGCCGTCGCAGTTGAATGCGACGGCCTTTGCTTTCCGGCCATAGACTTTACGATTTGACAGATAGTCCAGCCTATTCGTTGACCGGAAAAACTTGTGAACCTAATTTCAATCGCATCTGATCGCTCAAGGGCGGAACGATGGTCATGCTCACGCCTTCGCCGCTGTGGTCGTGAAGGCACGCGCGTTGACTCTCTACGATCAACTCCTGTTCGGGCGTGAGTTCAAGATGTTCATGCGCGACGCCATCCAAAAACCCGACTGTGCCGAAGACTTCGATGTGCTGCTCGATGCACGTGCAAGCGGCGGGCATAGCCTTACGCGCGTGCGCTTCGTCTTCCAACTTCTTTACTCGACTGTTGATGTTGAAATTCATTTGACCGCCCGCAACCTTTCTGCCGGAACATCGTCGGGTGTGCGATCTTCTTCGAGCGCGGCAATTCTTTCCTCAAGCTCCGATGATGCCGAACGATCAAGGATTTGAACGGCTGCCGCCAACTGTATGCTGGCGGGCAACTCCGTGTCGCGCATGAGTGCGACCAACTTCGTCGCCGCTTCAGTGGACGCCGTTTGAAGAAGGCCGTTCGAGTGCTCGGTTACTTTGCGCCGCGTGTCTCTGTACGCGCGAATGAATGCGGCATCGGTGCGAAGCCACCGCCGCAAAGTTGACTCCGGCACGGATGCAGAGCGCGCCGCTTGCGCGATGAACGGATGCTTCATCAATGCTGTCAGCGCGTGCTCTTGCCGTCGCGTTAGTTGTCCCGCCGATCTAGCCATTTCCGTTCACTCCAATCGGAATCAAAACTGTTCGTAGGGAACATCTTTGTTAATGGCTTCGAGGCGCGCGGCTTTCTCTCGCGCGTAATGATCGCCGCGCACGGAAGGCCAGACCGATGCCCACGCTTCGTCGGACATGTTCGGCCACAGTGTGCGGTAATGCGCCGACAACTTTACTTCTTCTTCGCGGGCTTGCTGCTCGTCTGCTTTGCGAATTATTTCTTGCTCGCGTGCGTGCTGCGCTGCCAACTTTTCTTTGCGCTGTTCACGATCACGCGTCTCTCGCTCGCGCTGCGCACGCTCGCGGTATGCGTCGCCTGCCGCCGACGCTAAATCTATCTTGCGGCTGATGCCCACAGGCGGCGTCAAGAGTTGTTCGAGGCCGCCGAATTCTGCATAACACTCGCGCATCTCCGGCGATGCGGCGTTGATCTGTTGCGCAAGCTCATCGTATTCACGGTACGCGCGCAGCTCCGTCACTGACATTTTTTCTATTTCTGCTGACATGATAAAAATTTCCTTTCAAGGTTTAAGGGTTTGAGACGACGCGCTCCGCATAGTCAAGCGTGGAGCGCACATAATCAGGGCGAAGCCGCGCCTTCTCACGCAACTTGCGAAACTCCGCTTCAACATCGGCGCGCATCCATCCGCGACCAAGCGCGAGAACGCACCAATCCTTATCGGCAACACTTAAATCAGGGCTGCCGTCTTTCCGGCGAGTCTTGCAATCCGCCTTGCATCGTTCGTAGCTCGGAAACGCGCGCGGACGCTTCTCGGAACTGCGCCGCGAAGAGACGCGCGTAGGCTCTTCGGGCTTCGCTTCCGGCGCAAGCAGTCCGGCCACGTCAAGAGCGTCAAGAGACGTTCGTTTCGCTGGCGTGTTGGTGGCAACGATGCGCGGAAAATCTTTCGGCTTGTGAACCAACTTAAAGTTTCGACTGCCGGGCAAGCGGAACTTGCCGCCGCTTCCTTTGTTGGCTTTGCTCGCTTCCTTTAGCTTCGATAGCAGACGATCACACGCCGCGCCGCGCTCTTCGGAAGTATCGAAGGCAAGCCACGCGTGATAGCTATCCGGCGATGTGCAATAGGCGATGACCACATGACCGTACAGAAGCTTGACGGTTTCAAGGTTCAAGTCATCCACGAAGAGCAAACGCTTGTCAGTGATGCGCACGTCAAGGCTTTGCTTGCGCGCTTCGCTTCGCTTAAGAAGCTCCGGCAGAGCATCGCGCAGACCAATGGCACTATAAGTTTTCCACTTGCCCGCAAGCTCTGATTTGCCTTTCAACTCACGGAGAAACGCCACATCGAAACTATCCACGCCGACGCGCGCGAAGCAGTCAACTGTTTTGAGCGCATGGTCTAGTCCGCCGACGACGGAAGACGTGGAGACACACCCCCCGATGACTTTTGACGCGCGCAGCTCGGCCTTCGCAGCTTGAGTGGCGGCGGCAGAAGAAGAGTTCGGGGGGTGTGTCTCCATCTGTCTTGGAGTGTCCACTCTCTTATCTTTCCTAGTGGACAAAGCCGGAGCCGGAAGTGCCAGCGCCGAATTTGGCTTTTTGCCGACAAAATTTTTCACGGCACAGGCATTTTCATTGGTCGCCGTCGTTCCGACCTGAGACGTTTCCGGTATAGCTCGGCCTTCCGACTTCCGACATTCTTCCAGCATTTCGAGCGCGAGTTTTTCGATGAACTTGCGCGGATTGCCGCCGTTCTCTTCGATCATCTCCGTCATCTTTCGCGTGTGCGTTAAGACGGTGGCGCGGCTGCGGTTCAATTCATTTTCGGCGCGAAGCTTTTCCTGCCGCTCTGTTTGCTCCGGCGTAAGTTCAAAAGGCTGCGGCGCGTCCGTTCTCTTCTCGCGCATCTCTTCCAACAATTTGAACGCGAGCCTGCGCCGCTCGCGCGGTCTGGCTTGCGCAACTTTTTCGATTAGCGTCCAAACGTGGAGCCGGTAGAGCGTGCGGAATTTCTTCTGCCCTTCTTGGTGGCCGTGTTCCAACACCTCAAGAAGTTTGATTCCGGTTCGCTCATAGAATCTTTCCGCGTGCGCGCGTCCGCGTTGCGCGAATTTGCGAAGGCTTGTATTCGAGCGTTCGATAATCTCCGCATCGGTCTCCGTCTCGGCAGCAGTTCCTTTGTGCATCGCTTCACCGAGTTGCAAGTCGCTCGCGCGGTATTCGATGAAGCCGCCGCTTACACCGATGTGAGCGGAGATGAACGCTTGCAGGAGAATTGATGCGCCGCTCGGTGCAAGGGCATCGTTGACGGCCTTGACGCTTTCGCTGATGTGCTTCCGTCGTTCAAGCTCATTGACGGTTGCGGAAAAGTTTGTCGGGGCATCGCCGTCCGCGTACAGGCCAACGCTCGCGCCTGCATCGGCGTTGCTTGTGAGCGCGTCGAGGGCGCTGCGTAGTGTGCTGGTGGCGTTCATCTCGTCACCTCGCTTTCAACATCCACGCGGTGAACAAGAAAGTATCTTTTAGCATCGCGTCGAACATTGCCACGCGCGAGCAAGTACGCAAGCGCGGCGTCCGTTTCGTGAAGCGAAAGGCGGGATGCGTTGGCAAGTTTGAGAATGTTCGCGCGTGTAAGTAGGAAGGGCGTCGTGAGTTGTTTATAAACTTCGAGCGCGTTGGCGAGCGTGAGCGGCGACGCTTGGCGATTGTTTTGATTGTTGCGCTCTCGCGCAACTGAATGTAAACTCATTGACATGTAGCACGCTCCTTATGCGTGTAAGTAAATGAGATCAGCGCGGACTCTAGGGTATCGTTTCGCTTCCGGCTTTTCTCTGAATGATGACGAAGCACTTTGAGGCGGGCTAAACTTCAAAGTGCTTTTCGTCGTTTAGGCGTCCGCGCTTTTCTTCACGCGCCGCCGTTGGTCTAAGTCTGCGCGCCGAATATCGCGCGCGCGCAAGTACGCTTCCAAATTTATTTTCGGGAACATCCACGCGCATGTCGCGCGTGTCTTCGGCTTGATCTTGATAGCTCGGACAAGGCCGCGCATCGCATGGCGTTGCAGCGTGCGCTCCGGCACGCCTGCAAGGGCGCACGCTTCGTCTGTCGTGAGCACATCGCGCACCTTAAATTTGCGCGGAATCCGTCGCAAGATTTTCTCGCGTTTGGGTTGTTCGTTTCGTTCGCTCATGGTTGTTTTCTCCGCTGTTGTTCTTCGGACTGTCGCCAGCTTTGCACACTCCGAAAGAATGCGCAAGTGTTGAAAATCAACGACTTAAAAAGGCATGAAACTGCTTTTTGAATCTTAAAAAGGCACATTTCTGCCTTTAGCACTATATCTTGTGTTTTGGCTGGATTTCACGCCATTTTGAAAATGAACTTGTGGAAACTGCAACAACATTGAGCATTTTCGCGGCGTCTGATAATTGCTATTATGTTACGAATTGAGTTAAATTGTTGCGAGTAAGGCACTTAAGCCGCTTTTTGGTGCTTTTCTATGCGGCCTTGCTTTTCCTTTTGGCCGTGTAAGGCTCTAGGACAGCGTTTTCCGTGAAAAAGGTAGGTGAGCATAGGCCGCGCGCTTCCGGCTCGATCTGCGAAGCGTGTGCGCGAGAGATGAGGCCGTCCATACGCGCCACTTCACACACAAAAGCGCCGCGCGATGCCGGAAGGTAAACGGCGAAGCGCGGCGCTTTTGGAGCATTGACATGGCTACCGTCGAAAAGCGTAGCACGCTCGAAAGATAAGCGACAAGCGAGCCACGAAGAGACGCGCGCGTAAGGCTTCGCGGCTTGCTACTCTCCGCTTTCAATCGGCTGCGTGACTCCTGTTTCGGTTGCTACGCGCAGAGCCAGAAAAGCTTCTTTCAGAGATGAGCTAACCGCGCTGTCCGGCTCGCTCATCACAAGAGTTTGATACGCTTCCAAGAATTGCATACGGATGCGATAGAAGAGATGCAGGAAGTGGCGAAGGAAGCCGATGCAATCGAGTATTACAAATTCAACGCCGATCTTCCCGTGTATGGTTGCCGCATATTCTTGCACGTCCGCATCAATCTTTTCGGTAGTGATGAAGATGTAATTATCCACGCTCTGCGATGCGGCGGCGAGCTTCAGCACGGCAATGTCAATATCTCCGCGCGCGACTCGCTTTGCTTTCATCTCATAGACGGTTACAGCGTCGCCGTCATCCTTCAGAACTATTTCCACGTCGCCCAATGCTCCGGTCTGACTGTCGGCGGCGTTGTGGCCTTGCAATGGCAGATGATTCTCTCCGAGATACTTCTGCGCTGCTTGGTATGCTGCCGCGATGACCAGCACAGGCAAGCGCGAAGATTTAGGCAAGGCCATGTGCTGCGCTATCAGCGCGACAATGTTTTCGGCGGGCAATGATGAATCGTTTTCGGAAGGCTTCAGCGAAGCTACAAGAGTTTTAAGCCGTTGCCGTCGCTCTTCCTTTACAATCAGCAGCCAGCGAATTATCTCCGCCAACAAATCATTCGCCGCGACGGAGTTGTTATGAACTGCGGTTATTAAATCCACCACGTTGAGATACAACTGCTTCGGACGGCCAACAAGCTGCACGCCGGGTTCGATGATGGTTTTTTTGGTTCTAAAGGCAGGCGTTAAAAAGCTGGTTGTCGAATTGACAGGCAAGTGATGTTTGAAAACGAATGGCGCAATGTGCGACTCATCGAAGTGGCGTCCAGAATAGATGCCCGCGCCGCCGATCTCCGTATAAGGCTTGCGAATATCAAGCGACGCATCCGAAAGCTTCGCCCCTAGACACGCGATCAGGAAACGAGTTCCGGCTTGATTCGAGCAGCGGCATATATATTCGATACGCTCCTGTATGTCGGGCGGCTTGGTAAGAAGTGGCTTGTCGAGACTCTTAGACGCGCGCTCGAAAGCTAGATTAAGGATGCTCGCTGGTGACGGCGGCGGGGGCTTGGTTGACATTCGGCTTTCTCCTTGATTTTGAAGTTAATCCACAAAATTTCCTTGCGTGTGGTTTTCACGGAGTGAATAATTTTTTCTTTCGATTCGACGCGCTGCCAATCACTATAAAGCTCATCCATCAGCGGGCAATGATAGCTTGAGAGCGCAACTTTGCCTTTGACGTTGCGGAGAACTTCGGCAAGCTCGCGGTGCTGATTATCGGTCATCTCGTTAGCGTATGCGTTTGTATCGCCGCGCGAACCGTGAGGATACGGTGGGTCACAGTAGAAGAGTGTCTCTGCGCTGTCATATCGCTTAATCACTTCGATGGCGGGAGCGTTTTCGATTTGCACGCGTAAGAGTCGTTGCGCTATCAAAGGCAAGTCTTCCACCGCGCCAAGCCAGCGCGAAACAGCACCAGCCATGCCAGCGCGACTCGTCAACAGGCAATGCGCCCAACGGCCAGAGCTTGCCTTCTGTGCAAGTCCGGTTCGCACTTGGCGCGCGAGAATGTAGAAGCGGCGAGCGCGCTCAAGATCGCTGATGCCCTGCTCGTTTGAAATGGCGCGCTCGAACTCTTCCCGCGAGAAAGGTGTTAGACCGATGGCTTCAACAAGCGCATCCTTATCTTCGCGCAACACGCGGAAGAAGTTCACAACATCGCTATGCACATCGTTGTAGGTTTCGACAGGCGACGGCGCGCGGTTAATTAGCACAGCCGCTGAACCACCGAACGGTTCACAGTAATGCGTGGCCTTCGGCAGCAAAGGCAAGAGCCAATCCAAATGACTATACTTTCCGCCGTACCAGCCGAAGGCTATCAGCTTCCCCATTCACTTCATCCTCGCTCGTTACAACTTCCGAATGAAGACATTAAGATCATCACGCTTCACACGCCACGCGCGCCCGATGATGCGAGCCTTCAGCTTGCCTGCATCTATCGCCTCGCGCAAGATGCCGCGCGAGAGTCCGGTCAACGTGTACGCTTCCGCGAGCGTGAGCAAAGGCTTTGCCGCGAGGTCTGCGATTGAAGGCGAAGGTTGGCGGGTGTTCGCGTGATCGCGCGTAAAGCCGAGAGCTTCGAGCGTCGTTATCAGACGGTCACTAGCAGGCACGGATAGCCCCGAAGGTTGGCTGTTCGCGGCTTGCAACGCAGTGATCGAATGGTCTGGATTATCAAGCTCCGCCTTGAACACGGCGACGGCTTCCGCATCATAATCGGCTTGCTTGCCTGTGCGCCCGCGCACGTATTTGACTTCACCGAGACGGCCTTTGCTGGCGTAAGTTTCGACTTGCCGCGTCGTGATGCCGAGAGCTTCCGCGACTTCTTTTTTGTTCATGCCGGATGCTTATATCACAAGCCACGAAGAGACGCGCGCGTAAGGTGTGCGCTGCTCGCGCGCGAGGGGCATAACGAAAAGGCCGCCGCAGTTCCCGTGCGACGGCCTCTCGCTTTCCAGCCATAGGCTTTACGATCTGCCGGATAGTGCAGCCTATTCGTTGACCGGAAAAACTTGTAAACCTAATTTCAATTTCATAGCTTCGCTCAAGGGCGGAACGATTGTCACCTGTACGCCGCTGTGACCGCGCTTGCACGCTTTTTGCGAATCAATGATCGCCTGCTGTTCGGGTGTGAGTTCAAGATGCTCGTGCGCGACACCTTCAATAAACTCGACTGTGCCAAACACTTCGATGTGTCGCTCGATACACGTGCAGGGTTCGACGTATGCCGCCTCTTGTGCAGTCGCGCGGGCTTCGAGTCGCGTGAGCTTCGAGTCGTAATTCATGCGAGCTTCAATCCTTTTCTCGGCGGCTGATGCCCTTCGCCGAGTCTCGTTTCGAGCGCCGCAATGCGCTCTTGAATGTCCTGTAGCTCTTCGCCCCTGAAGGCGAGTTCAAGCACACGCGACGCGGCGGCAAGTTGGATTGTCGGCGGCATCTCGGCATTGAGCGCAAGTTGAATCAACTTCGCTGCGCAGAGCGGCGCGCCCGCTTGCAGATTAGTGGTCGCGCGCTCCGTCAACTTGCGTCGCGCGTGGCGAAGTTCCACAACAAACTCCGCCTGCGTCATCCACCGATGCGCCGTTGATTCCGGGACGTGCGCGGCTGCCGCTGCCTTCGCAAGACTCGTATGCTGAAGCATCGCGGCGATTAGTTGCTGCTGCCTGCGGGTAAGTGTCTGTCTCATACAAACCTCTCAAAAACTCTCGTATGGCACATCGCGGTTGATCGCTTCGAGGCGCGCGGCTTTCTCGCGTGTGTAATGATCTGCGCGCACGGAAGGCCAAACATCTTCCCAAGCCTTGTCGGACATCGAAGGCCACAGGCTCCGGTAGTGCGCCGACAGTTTCAACTCTTCTGCGCGGGCTTCCTTTTCATCTGCGATGCGGCGCGCGGCGGCTTCCGCTTCCACTTCTTTTGCCATCTTCGCTTTGCGCGTTTCTCGCGCGCGCGTGTCCCTTTCCAGTTGCGCACGCTCGCGGTATGCGTCGCCTGCTTGCGACGCTAAATCAATATGGCGGCTGTCGCCCACAGGCGGCGTCAAAAGCTGTTCGAGGCCGCCGAATTCCGCATAGCACTCGCGCATCTCCGGCGACACCGCATTGATCTGTTGGGCAAGCTCATCGTATTGACGCGTCGCGCGAAGCTCCGTCACCGACATTTTTTCGAGTTCTGCTGACATGATAAAAAATTCCTTTCACTTGTTAAGGGTTGAAGATGATGCGTCGATTTTACGCGCCGCCTTATGAACTTCGGCAGCCGTGCGCTTGTGTGCGCCGCGCTCGGCGGCGCGCAATGAAGTTTCGATGATGTGCGCGACAACTTCCGATTCAGCGAAGCCGCGACGAAGGCAGGCAAGCGCAAAAGCATAATCCGTCCTGCTTCGATCTTCGTCACCGTTGTCTTTGAATTTAATGTAGCAGCTTCGCTCCGGCCACTTTTCCGGCGAGAGCCGCGAAGAGCTAACAGCGCGCGTCTCTTCGGGGCAAGGTGGAGCTTCCTCCAACTCCGGCGCGAGTAATCCGGCGCGTTCAAGTTCGGCTTCGGAAACTCGACGGCCAGCATTGACATGCACAAGGGAAACGCGCGGCGGCTCTTTTCCTTCAACGCAATGCTTCGGCTTTCGATTGATCGAGTCCGGCCAACGCATCGCGCCGCTCGCGCCGCTGTCGGCTTTCTTCACTTCCAAATTGAGTTGGCGATAAATACGCTCGCGCACACGCTTGCGCGTCTCTTCGGTTGTGCCGTTCGGCAAAGCGATCCACTCTTGAAAACTTCCGGGCGATGTACAGATGCCGAGAAAAGCGAACGGCTCAAGGCGTCGGCGATTCTCCGCATTCAAATCATCAATCTGGATAACCGCGCCGCGTGGCCGAAGGATGAAAGACTCTTCGCGCGTGGCATTGCGTTCCAGATAGAAGGGCAACTCGGAATGCAGCGCCGCGCCGCTGAAACTCTCATATGGAACATCAATGCTGCGCTCGCCTGTTGTTTCGTCGCGCTGAAAGACTTCAAACTTTTTCACGCCGACACTCTCGAAGGCCGCGATGGTCTGCACCGCTTGCGATTCAGTTAAGGCAGATGACACAGGGGGGGGATTTTCGTCCCCCCCTGTGTCAGTTTTTAGCACCGTAGTATTCTCTTCGGCTTTAGATGCTATTTTCGACTTTTCGCCGCCTTTGTTCTCTACCTCGACACCATCTATACATGGTGTCCGGCTTTTGCTAACTGTTGCAGTCGTAAGAGATGAGTCAGCAGAGGTGTGTCGGATTCGACACACCTCCTGCGCGGCAAGCTGGCGTCTCGCATCGTTTGGTGAGATGCGGCCTTCGGTGTCCGGTGGAGTAGGCTTCGGAGCACTGAATTTTGCTTCGGCCTGCTCGATTATTTTGGCGGTGAGTTGGCGAACATAGGCCATCGGGTCGCTGTGCATCGTCTCCGCTTTTTCGGCGGCAAGCAACGCTTTCGTGATCGCGGTTTTCTCATCGCGCTTTTGCAAATCATTCAGCGAAGGCTCTTTCACATCGAACCGATTGTTGAAGGGCGGCAGCTTCATCATTTCGGAGAGCGCGGCGTTGACGGCATTGCCGACGCGTTCCGAGTTCGGGTGATTTTTTGTTTGCTCATAAGCGGCGGCAAGTCCGTCGAGGCACGCAATCTCAAACTCCGTGTCTTCGTACTCGTAACCTTCCGCGCCTTTGGAACGGCCACCGGGCAGCACCGTGCAAAAAGTGATGTGCGCCTCTTGCCATGCGATGAGGCTTTTAAGCAGCCGTCGCACTTCCGATTTCTTAGCATCGAATGTGCGCCCGTCGCCGCGTCGGAAGAGAAGATAAACGAGCGTGGCGTAGCTCGCTTTGAATCTTGTTTCGCCGCCGCTTGCAGCAAAGACCGCGCACACTAAAGCGCGAAGCTTCAACGGCAATCCGACTTGCGCGAAGCCGCTGCTTGTGACGTGATGAACTTTAGAGAAAAGTTTTTTCGTTTCGCGTAGCTGCTTTGCATTGTCTTCGATAGCAAGAGGCCGTTTCGCTTCCGCGAAGAATTTAGCGAACGCGCCTTGCGTCGTGTGCGTCGGTGCGGGTGTGCTCATTTGCTCACCTCACTTTCCAAGTCAACACGATGGCAGACAAGCGGGTTTCTCGCATCGCGTCGCATGTCGCCGCGTGCGATTAAATCGGCAAGTGCTTGATCGGTTTCGGCGAGCGTGAGCTTTGCAACTTCTGCAATGCGTTGGATGTTCTTGCGCGTGAGTAGCGGGTGAGCCGGAAGTATTTGCAACAACTCGCGCGCGATGGCAAGGCGCAGCGGAGATGCTGGAACTTGAATTAGATCATTGCGCTCTCGCGCGAATGATTGTAAATTAGCAGACATATGGCACGCTCCTTTGCGTGTGAGTGAGTGAGATCGGCGTTGCTCTAGGGTGTTCGCAACAACCACGACGCAAATCTCGAATGATGACGGAGGCACTTTGAAGCGGGCTAAACTTCAGAGTGCCTTTCGTCGTTTAGGCGTCCGCGCTTTTCTTCACGCGCCGCCGTTGGTCTAAGTCTGCGCGCCGAACATCGCGCGCGGCGATCCAACTCTCAAAATCTATCTTCGGAAATCTCCACGCACGACGCGCGCGCGAATTCGGCTTGATTTTGATTGCCGGAACTTTTCCCGTCACTGCGTACCTTTGCAAAGAGCGTTCGTGGATGCTCGACAGCGCCGACGCTTGCGCAGTGGTCAACACGTCGCGCTTCCGAAATTTGCGCGGGAGTTGGCGTAAGATTTTTTCTTTCATCATGTTCTCCGGTTGTTGTTGTCGTTGTTCACTTCCGACAGATTGTACACACTCCGAAGGAATGCGCAAGTGTTTGAAATCAAAGGCATAGAAGTGCCTTTTCGAGTGTTAAAAAAGCAGAAATCAGCAGAAACCTGCTTTTACCACAAGATGTAGTGGTTTAGCCTGTATTTTTGGAGTTTCCGGCGAAAAGCAGCGTTTTTGCTGGAGCGCGGCGTCTGATCATCTCTATTATGAAATTATGCGCTCCGTTCGCCGTGTGCGCGTGTGCGAGTGAAAAAGGCTAGTCTGCTACCTTTTTACGGTAGAAAACGCGTCTGGCGAAGCGTGTGCGCGAGAGATGAGGCCGTCCATACGCGCCACTTCACACACAAAAGCGCCGCGCGATGCCGGAAGGTAAACGGCGAAGCGCGGCGCTTTTGGAGCATTGACATGGCTACCGTCGAA
>MWVU01000014.1_pt1 | contig 11887 bp, 6 predicted proteins | sample 1047181 | NCBI WGS metagenome assembly MWVU01 (sample SAMN06349987, study PRJNA376086) | soil metagenome | isolation source: TG1-5 sample Antarctic (ecotone) soil | place: Antarctica | reverse complement strand
AAGGAGAAACTTTTTATAAAGAACTCGAACAAACCTGGCTGGAATTATCGCATGGCGTAAATGCATTAACTAATAAAAAAAACACATCAGATAAATAACATACTTCAACAACAATTTTACAATGAAAAAGATCATAAACATAAAATTATCCGGCAGTGTAATTCCTATTGAAGATGCAGCATACGAAAGCTTGCAGGAATATATTGAAAGCCTGCGCCGATACTTTGTTCACGAAGAAGGGCGGGATGAGATCATTAATGATATTGAAAGCCGCATTGCAGAGTTAATGGATGATAAGGTAAAGAAAGGTGCAGCAGCTGTTACTGAAGCAGATATACTTACCATTATTGACTCTATGGGAAGGGTAGAGGATTTTGAGCAGGCAGACCCAACGGAAGGAGCAGCAGCATCTCCAAATTCGCAAGGAACCGGACCATCTCAGTCGTATACAGAAGCAAAAAGACCACGAGGAAGATTATACCGGGATGTAAATGATAAAATTTTAGGAGGTGTTTGTTCGGGTATTGCAAAATACCTGAATGTTGATCCTGCAATCGTAAGAATTTTATTGGTGTTGCTGATTTTTGGAGCCGGTACAGGTATTTTATTATATATAATTTTATGGATTGTTTTACCTGCACGTCCATTACCGGGTACTACTGGCAAGCGGTTATTCCGCAACCCGGATGATAAGATAATCAGTGGCGTTGCAGGTGGTATTGCAGCATACTTTAATAAAGAAGCATGGGTTTTCAGGCTCATTTTTGCCGCCCCGCTTTTATTAAATATTGTTTTTGGAATTTTGAATGGAATTTTCTTTGCTTTTGACAGAGATATATTTCCAAATCTATTTATAGGTTCTTTTACCGGCACGTTTGTAATTACATACATTATTTTATCTATTATTTTACCGGAAGCAAAAACACCATTTGAAAAAATGGAAATGAGGGGAGAGAATGTTGACGTGAACAGGATTCGCCAGAATGTAAAAGATGAAATGAATACGCTTAAAAGCCGTGCACAATCTTTTGGCGCAGAGGTAAGGTCCTCTGCACAAAATTTAGGGGCACAAGCACGGGAGTTTGCTGATACACGCGGCAGGGCCTTTGCTTCGGAAGCGGCACAGGCATCAAAACCTATAGCAAGCGGCATTGGTTATATTATAGGCTTGCTTTTTAAAATCTTTTTATTTTTTGTCCTTGGTGTTCTCGCATTTGCTTTCTTCATGTTTGTTATAGTATTTGTTTTTGGCGGAGTAGGTGAAATAGCAAAAGATTTTATACTGGAAGGGTTCTGGCAAAAGTTGTTTGCCTGGTTATCAATTTTATTATTCTTTGGTGTTCCTATGATTGCATTAATTACATGGCTGGTACGCAGGATCATGAAAGTGCGGTCACGCAGCCGTTACCTGGGTTGGACGTTTGGCGGACTTTGGACAATTGGAATAATTAGTTTGGTTTTTTTTATTGCCTCTATGACAAGGAGTTTTCGTTATTATAGTAAGCTACCACAGGAGATAGGTATTACTCAACCTGAAAATAAAATGATCGTTAATGTAAACGAGCCCGAAATTTCTTATAGCGGAACTTTTCATTGGCTGAATATAAAAGGTAGTGATGGAAGCGGATGGGATTTATCAAATGATTCATTGAAGCTGAGTAATGTAAAACTAAGAATCGATAAAAGTGAAGATTCATTATATCATGTAACAATTTGGAGGTACAGTGCAGGCCGTACATTAACTGAAGCCCAGAAAAGGGCAGAGCAAATAGTTTTCAATGTTTCCTCGCTTGATAGCAATTTAAATTTAGGCAGTGGATTCGGCATTAGCAAATTTCAAAAATTCCGCGGCCAGAAAATAATAATTGAGATAAGAATGCCTGTAGGTAAAAGAATACTTTTTGATGAAACTATAAACGAAAGATTGAACCCATATGAAGTGCGTATAAGGGAAAGGTTTGACCGCCGTGGACGTGAATGGGATATCGATTGGGATAATGATTCTTATTACAATTGGGAATCAGGTGTTGAATATATTATGATGGACAATGGTGAATTACTTTCCGCAGAACAGGTTGATGCAAAAAAAAATAAAACCAATATAAAAACGGAAAATGATGCCGACAAGCTGAAAAAAGAAATAGAAGAAAAAGAAAAGCAACTTGAAATACAAAAAAGGCAATTGGACGAAATTGAGGAAAAGAAACAACAGAAAAAGAAAACAGATGATGGCACAACCAAAGCAAAAAAAAGAAACGAGCCTGTGGCTCAAATGGAACTTCAACTCTTTTCTTTATTCATATAACAACCCTGGTTAAAAGGTAATTCCATAGGAAAATTTTTAAGGCTTCGAAAGAACTCTTTTTATTTGCATGCAATACTTCAGATTGGTATCTTATTTTTGGTTCCCCTAAATTTAATTATGAATAATACACCATTCGCCGCAAAGCATATTGCATTGGGTGCAAAGATGGCCGAGTTTGCTGGCTATAATATGCCAATCAGTTACAGCGGTATAATTGAAGAACACAATGCTGTACGAAAAAATGCCGGAGTATTTGATGTAAGCCATATGGGAGAATTCTTTCTGAAAGGTGAAAATGCTTTGGAACTTATTCAAAAGGTTACTACAAATGATGCATCAAAACTAACGGTAGGGAAAGCACAATATAGTTGCATGACCAATGATAGCGGAGGAATTATTGACGATTTATTGATCTATTGTATTGAGGAGAATAAGGTTTATATGGTTGTAGTAAATGCAAGCAATATTGAAAAAGACTGGAATTGGTTAGTAAACCATAATGATAAAAATGTGGAGATGCATAATGTGAGTGACAAAACATGTTTGCTGGCAGTGCAGGGGCCTAATGCTACAAAAATATTGCAGCCGCTAACCGAAATGGATATACTAAACATGAAATATTACACATTTGCCAAAGGACAATTTGCCGGCGTGCAAAATGTACTGATTAGTGCCACAGGGTATACAGGTGCTGGCGGGGTGGAAATTTATTTTGAAGACAAGGACAATTCCGCCGATAAAATATGGAATGCAATTTTTGAAGCCGGTAAAGCACAGGGAATAAGCCCTATTGGCCTTGCAGCAAGGGATACATTACGTTTGGAAATGGGCTATTGCTTGTACGGGAACGATATTGATGACACAACCTCTCCATTAGAAGGAGGTCTGGGATGGATTACAAAATTCACAAAAGACTTTACAGCAAAAAATATTTTACAAAAACAAAAAGAAGAAGGAATTAAAAGAAAGCTTGTTGGATTTGAATTGATTGATAAGGGCATTCCGCGTAATGGATACGACATATGTGATGAAAGTGGAAATAAAATAGGTTATGTTACTTCAGGTACGCAATCACCCACCCTTAATAAAGCTATCGGCATGTGTTACATTAAAATAGAAAGTTCCGGTGTTGATACAATTATTTTTATTAAAGTCCGTGATAAATTGTTGCAGGCGAAAGTTGTAAAAATGCCATTCAAATAACCCGGATTTTTATGGAAAACCCAAAGTCAACACTTCATACATGTCTTTCTCCTGCCCTGTTGCATTTATATGATGTTAGCAATACAATTGTTGTAGTAATTGATATTTTGAGAGCTACGTCTACCATTGCTACAGCATTATATAACGGTGCTAAGGAAATTATTCCGGTAGACAGTGTGGAAAAATGTATAAGACTTGGAAAGGATCTGGAATGTATAACTGCAGGTGAACGGGATGGAAAAATTGCAGAAGGGTTAGAGTATGGAAATTCGTCATTTGAATATCCAACTGAATTTATTAAAGGAAAAACTTTAGTGCTTACTACTACAAATGGTACAAAGCTTTTACATATGGCTCTTTCCAAAGGGGCCAGTGAAATTGTTACCGGCTCATTTTTAAATATATCCGCTGTATGCGACCATCTGATTAAAATGAATAAAAATGTTATTCTTGCTTGTGCGGCATGGAAGGATAAAGTAAATATGGAGGATACGTTATTTGCAGGTGCTGTAATATCAAAGATCAGGGAGTATTTTTTAATTAATTGCGATGCATCACATATTGCTGAAAAATTATACAATGCGGCAAAAAAAGATTTGTTTCAATTTATGAAAACAAATAATGCATCCCATTATCACCGGCTTGTAAACTTTGGACTGGAAAAAGAATTGCATCATTGCTTTACTAGTGACCTGGCGAATGTTTTACCATATTATAAAAATGAAAGACTTATTATTTAAAGTCAAACCAATAACAAGTAATTTTAGGAGGCTATTTACAATTTTTTCATATTTTTCTTCTCTACTTTCTCTTACTTTTGCAGATTGCCCTTTTCTGAACCGTTGAATATAAATCTTGTAATTATAGGCTTATTAATTTAGGAAGAAATAACGCCTGGCATTGTTGAGTTACTAAAAAGCTGACTTAATTTTTGCAGTACAAGAGTGCGACGCAACAGTAGCACAATCATTGCTCAGAAGCTGGGAACAAAAATCTAAAAATCTACAATAGATTGGCTTTACCGCACCTGCTTAAATATGTTTACACACATGGCACAGATGAAGTTATACGCCGTGGAAAAAAAATTCATGCAATAGCTTTTGTTGATCTTGTTGAGCACGACGACTTGTTTGGCTCTGCCGTTTTTCGTGTTAGGGATGATGCGTATGCAACGTTTTATAAGGTATATATTCAAAATTATAAGGATGCAAAATCGCTTTCATTAAGGTGTGCATGCCCATATAACCTCGGCGACATTTGCAGGCACGAAGCTGCAGCACTAATGCGTTTGCAGGAAATGATAGACAAGGGATTGCTGCAGGCCGATAATGTAGCATACGATCAGCAACATACTGTTGCTAAAATGAAAAGCATAGAAATGAAAACCTTGCGGTTACTGTGTTCGCAGGAAGTATTTGATAGTGCTGAAATTTATTTAAAGGAGAATGCACCGGTAATTGAAAGTGCAAAAGATGAAACAGTAAAAGCTAATGTTTCCATAGATGGAAGTAAGTATTCTGTTATACTAAGGCGTAACGAAGAAAAAAATTTTGATACCAGCAGTAATTATGTTGATACGGAACACCCTTTGTGTTTACCCAAAGTAATTGTTTTCCTGTACCTGTTATATAATAAAGGGCCGCATTATTTTGATACAATTAGAAACTGGGATAAGGAAAAAAATAAATTACTGGAAGTATACGGCTATTCTTTAAATGATGATTTGAAAGGGAAATTTGAATTTAATTATAAAGAAGGAAAACCTTTTTTGAGGGTGTTGGATAGCTCAATTAAACGAATTACAATCGTTCCATCATCGGCAGTATTTTCAAGACCTCAAAGATTTGAAGCCATTGCAGAAACGGAGGTGCTTGTAAAGCATGAAGAGCAGCAATCCGGGAAGCTGTGTATTATTTTCAATTTCAATAAAAATGCATATCCAGGTTTTTCGGTTGATGTTGCAGAAGCTGATATAGATGCAGGAAACAACCTTGTGGATGTAAAAGAAAAACTCGAGCTGTCAAAGTATATTAATACAGAGGGGTATAATGAACAGGAAAAAAATATAATCACACTACTTCGCAAACTTCAGGATGGGGAAATAAATAAATACATCAATCGCAATTCGCCTTTTGCTGGTTTCTGGGAAAATATAATACAAAATGAAAATGAAGAATTACCGCACGATACAAAAACGCTGATAAATGAATATATATTTCCAAAACTCAAAAAGCTATTTGCGGAAGCAGCAATGTCGCCTGCCTTTATATTACCTAAAAACAAAAACCTGGAAACTGGTAATTTATTGAAAATTGAATTAGGGAAAGTTCCTCTCATGCCACATTTTTATGTAAACAAGGTTGGCAGTAATTATCATGTGGAGTTTCTGGCAAAACCGTTTTCTGTTGCATATTCTCTTAAAGAAAATGAACTACATTCTTCCCTGTTATTTTTATACAACCACCAGATATTTTTATGGAGCAACAGTGAGGGTGCAACAATTGCTGAAGAGTTTCTACCAGATGGAGTTAAAAAGTTTTCGGAGGAGGAATGGCCTCAAATTCTGCAAACATATATAGTGCAACTGGCAAAAGATTATAAAGTTGAGTTTCATACGGACCTTATTAGCGAAATAAAAGATGGTGAGCCAGAAGTAAAATTATACCTGCAGGAAAAAGGTGAATACCTGGTTTTTCAACCTGTTTTTTCATACAAGGGGTTTGATGCAAAAGCTAAAGACGGTAATGAGCTTATTATTCCCAGGGGCGATAAGGTGATAGTTGTTTACCGGAATTTAGTTGAGGAAAAAAAATTTTTAACTACACTGCAAACGCTTCATTCAAGCTTTGTAAATTTTAATGACGGTGCAGCATTAGCATTAAAAGGTGCTGATGTGCTTAAAGGCAACTGGTTCTTTTTGTTTGTAGATGCAATGAAAGAATTAAAAGTGCCTGTATTTGGTTTTGAATCCCTGAAAAATTTCCGCTTCAATACCGCTAAGCCAACCACCCAGATTTTTATCAGCAATAACACAGATTGGTTTGATGCAAAAGTGAATATTGTATTTGGGGATCAGAAAGTGAGTGTAGCAGAAGTTAAAAGAGCACTTGCAGGTAAACAGCAATTTGTTCAGCTGGAAGATAACACACTTGGTATTTTGCCGGAGGATTGGTTAAAAAAATATTCATTGCTTTTTCGGGTAGGTGAAGGAAAAACAGACCGGCTTAAACTTTCACGTTATCATTTGAGTGTTATCGACGATCTGTATGAAAACAGAGATGAGCAGGAATTAACTATTCAGCTTGAAGAAAAATATGAAAGAATCAGGGAAATTCATGATATCAAAAAAATTGATCCACCGGTTAATTTGCAAAATATTCTACGGCCTTACCAGGTTGCAGGTTTCCAATGGCTTAATTACCTGCACGAAGTGAACTGGGGCGGCATACTGGCAGATGATATGGGATTGGGTAAAACCGTTGAGGCACTTTCCTTTTTACAATATTATTTTCAAACCAATGGCAAACTAAAGGCTTTGGTTGTTTGCCCAACCACGTTGATATATAACTGGGAGAATGAAATAAAAAAGTTTACTCCCATACTTTCTTATCATATACATCATGGCAGCGTCAGAGCCAGGAATGTTGATGAATTAATGAAGCATAATGTCATCATCACTACTTATGGCACATTGCGGAGCGATATAAAACTGCTGTTGCAGGTAAAGCTTGATTATGTAGTACTCGATGAAAGCCAGGCTATAAAAAATCCGGCAAGTAAGGTTACCAAGGCTGCATCATTGCTTAATGCAAAACATCGTTTGTGCATGAGCGGTACGCCATTGCAGAATAATACCTTTGATATTTTTGCGCAAATGAATTTTCTTAATCCGGGTATGCTGGGTACAATGGAATTTTTTCGCCAGGAGTTTTCTATTCCCATTGATAAATTCGGAGAGGAGGAACAAAAAGTTCACTTACGAAAAATTTTATACCCATTCATTTTAAGAAGAACTAAAGAGCAGGTTGCAAAAGATCTTCCTGAAAAAACTGAAACTGTTTTGTTTTGCGAAATGGAGGATGAACAAAGGAAAATTTATGATGCTTACCGTAATGAATACCGCTCAAAGATTATTGGAACTATTGAAGAGCAGGGCATACAAAAATCACAGTTAACAATTTTACAGGGACTTATGAAATTGCGGCAGATTTGTGATTCCCCGGCAATTTTGAATGAGCAGGAAAAATTTGAAAATCATTCCATCAAGCTTGATGAACTAACAAGAGAAATATCTGAAAATATTGGAAATCATAAGGCGCTGGTATTTTCTCAATTTCTTGGGATGTTAGGCCTTATCAGGCAAAAACTAACGGAGCTGAACATACGCTATGAATATTTTGATGGCAGCACTTCCGCTCCGGACAGAGAAAAAGCTATTCAAAGTTTTCAAAATAATGAAGAAGTACGTGTTTTTTTAATTTCGCTGAAAGCCGGCGGCGTAGGGCTGAATTTAACTGCGGCGGATTATGTGTACATTGTTGACCCCTGGTGGAACCCGGCGGTTGAGCAGCAGGCCATTGACCGTACGCACCGCATAGGACAGACAAAAAATATTTTTGCTTATCGTATGATCTGCAAAAATACTATTGAAGATAAAATTATGCAGTTGCAGGAAAAAAAGCGAACGCTTGCTAAAGAGTTGATTGCAGATGATGCAACATTTGTTAAAGCCCTTACCAAAGAGGATGTGATGTATTTGTTTAGCTAAAACATATTCAATAAAAAACTTTTCCAAATTAATTTGTCCCTTATAATTATTAATTGCCTTTCATCCTGCCATTAACGTTATTTAACAGCATTAAACCTTGTTTGCGAATATCTTCGTAGTCAATCAAGCTTATGAAGAAAATATACTTAATTGCAATTTTATTTTTTGCAATACCAATTTTGCCTTTTGCGCAAAAAGTAAATGGCATAGTAAAAGGAAGTTTGCGGGATTCCAGCAGCACTCAGGCACTTATCGATGCTACTGTTTCCGTAATTTCTGTCGCAGACTCATCGCTAATATCTTTCTCATTAACATCTAACTCAGGATATTTTGAAATAAAAAATTTGGATGCAGGCAAGTACCAGATACTTGTTTCTTACCAGGGATTTGCCACTTTAAGAAAATTATTTACAATAACAGCTGATCAACCAGTGGCAGATTTAGGTATTATTAAAATGGATAAAGATTACAAAACTTTAAAAGAAGTTTTTGTTATTAGTGAAGCACCAGTACAGATTAAAGGAGATACACTGGCGTTCAGAGCTGATGCGTTCAAAACAAAACCAAACGCAACTGTGGAAGATCTTTTGAAAAAAATGCCGGGCATGACTGTTGAGAAAGATGGCACAGTAAAAGCGCAGGGGGAAAATGTGCAAAAGGTTTATGTTGACGGTAAAGAATTTTTCAATAATGATCCGAAGCTGGCAACAAAAAATTTAACTGCAGATATGATTGACCAGGTAGAAGTATTTGATGATATGAGCGAGCAGGCAAAGTTCAACAGAATTGATGATGGAAGCAGGGCAAAAGCTATCAATCTTAAATTAAAGAAAGATAAAAAGAAAGGCATTTTTGGTAAAGTATATGCTGGCTACGGCACAGGTGAGCATTACGATGCAGGAATAATTACAAATTTTTTTAAGGGAGCATCTCAGGCCTCAATTATAGCAAAAGCCAATAATGTAAATAACATTGGATTTACAGTTACTGATATGATGGGAATGTTTAGCGGTAATAGCGGAGGTGGAGGTCGTGGTAGAATGCAAATGAGTGGTGGGGGAGGTGGAATGCAGATAGTAAATATGAGCGGTGGTGCGGGAAATTCCGGCGGCGGCTTTGGTGGTTTTAATATAGGAAATACAGGCGGCAGTGGTCTTACCTCTTCATCATCAATAGGCTTCAATTACCGGGATACATGGAGCAAACATTTGGATTTTAATGGAAGTTACTTCTTTAACCATGCAGGTGCAGAAAATTTAAGAAAAGCATATCGACAAACTTTTTTATCGGACGACACAACACAAATAAATGAACAGCAAACTGATTCAAAAAATACAAATAATAATCACCGTATAAATTTCAATCTTATTTATACAATCGATTCTCTCAACTCAATAATTTTTTCACCTAACATTAATTTTCAAAATAGCGAAAGCATGAGTGACGATACGACTGATTTCTTTTATAACGTTAACAAAACAATTAGTAAAATAAACGACAGCCGCACCTTAAGCAGAACGGAGGGTAATGGAATAAACTGGACAAATAATTTGATATGGCGAAAAAAATTTACAAAGCCGGGCAGAACATTCTCAGCTAATTTTTCAAATACAATGAGTGATAATGACAGGAATAGTTTTTACCGTATTGCATCAAAATTCAGAAACAGCAATTATAAAAATGATATTGAGAACAAAACAAGAAATTATGGAGGTTCTTTCTCATACACGGAACCGCTGGCTCGTGATAAAATTTTAGAATTCAATTATGCATATAATAAAAACAAAAACGAGTCTGACAGGCAAACCTTTGATTTCAATGGCTCAACTGCAGACTATGATCTGCTGAATGATTCGTTGACTAATCATTTTCAGAATTTGAATGAGTCAAACCGTATTGGAACTAACCTCAGAATTGTGAAAAAGAAATATAATTACCAGGTAGGTATTTCGGTGCAGCAAACTTTATTGGAAAGCAATAATTTGACAAGGAAGCAAAATATATCTAATAAGTTCACGAACATTTTTCCAAATGCATCATTTAATTACCAGTTTGCGAGAAGCAGAAATCTTCGGTTTAATTACAGAGGCCGTACAAATCAACCCTCTATTACGCAATTGCAGGATGTTGTTGATATAAGCAGGTTCCCTTACATTTCAAGAGGTAACCCCGCATTGAAGCAGGAGTTCATCAATAATTTTTCATTGAACTATACATTTTTTGATATTATGCGTTTCAGGAATGTATTTGCCTTTATAAACATCAGCAACACATACAATAAAATTGCTAATGCTACAAAAAATCTTGGCCAGGGTGTACAGGAAACAATGCCGGTAAATGTTGATGGTGTTTTTAATGCAAGTGGCAATTTCAATATTGGCTTTCCAATTAAAAAAATGAAAGGGGGCACCTTTAATACAGCCACACGAATTCAATATGGCAGAGATGCAAATCTTGTAGATGGCCAAAAGAATTACATAAAAAACTTAACAGTGGGAGAAGATCTGCGGCTGAATTACAATTACAAAACAAAATTAGATCTTGGCTTAACCGCAAGCATCAATTATACATCTGCAAAGTATACAATTCAGAAAAATTTCAATACATCCTACTACACGCATAATTACTCTGCAGACATTACTTATACATTACCAAAAGGTTTTATTCTTTCAACTGATTTTGATTATACGGCTACTACAGGACGCAGTGATGGTTTCAACCAAAGCTTTTATATGTGGAATGCAGGTTTGGCAAAACAATTATTTAAAAATAAAAGGGGAGAAGTTAAACTTTCTGTTTTTGATATTTTAAACCAGAATCAAAGCATTACCCGAAGTATAGCTGAGAATTATGTAGAGGATGTGCAAAATACAGTACTGGAAAGATTCTTCATGATGACTTTTACATACAATATAAACCGCATGGCCGGCAAGAGCATGCCTGGTATGTTCAATAGAATGACGAGAGATATAAGATTAACACAGTAAAAAAACCCCACCCCGAATTATTCTTGAATAAGCGGGATATTTTTACTTAAGTGATTTCTTTTTAACTGGCACATAATGATGCGCAACTGACGGCGAACCAAAAATTAATACTCCAAATATTGATTTCAGAAAACGCCAAACATTAAAAGTAGGCTTATAATGCGACTTGTAAATCTGAACCTGCTGTCTTGAGTACATGATATTTCTATTTTTCATGAGTGACTGTTTTAAAATTTGAAAGGATTGGGAAATTAGACAATATTGTGGATAAAACGAAACTTTTTGGGGATTTCGTATAAAAATTTGGGAATAAGTTTAAAAAATTAAATCAAAACTATATTGTAAGCAAAAATATTTATAACAGATTTTAAAGTGACTAAACTGTAGATCAAAAAAAATGACATCAAATTTGATGTCATGGGCAATATATCCTTTTTATATTAATTCATTATTCTCACATTCGATCCACTTGGCATATTCCGGCGCATTTCTTCCATTAATTTTTCTCTTTCTTTAGCAAAGTCTGCATTTGTTATTCTTTTACCGCCTTTTGGTTCTTTAATTTTATCAGTACTTACTTTGGCTGAAATCTCAGTTGCTTTATAAACAGTTCGTCCATTATTC
>MWVU01000013.1_pt1 | contig 12072 bp, 16 predicted proteins | sample 1047181 | NCBI WGS metagenome assembly MWVU01 (sample SAMN06349987, study PRJNA376086) | soil metagenome | isolation source: TG1-5 sample Antarctic (ecotone) soil | place: Antarctica | reverse complement strand
ATCACGTCTGACACCTCTTTCGGCGTCAGGGGCGACGGGGACCGGTTCAGGGTTAGCAGAATATCCCCGCGCTCTTGGGAGAGGTGCACCTCTTCGGCGTCGCCTTCGATAGTCCAGGTGGCCGTGTTGTGGTTCCAATGCAGGGCAAACTCCGTGGGCTCCTCTATGTCGCGCCCGTCAACGTAGAGTGTCGGGCCCTTGCTGCCGGGCGTCCGGCGAAGGATGAGGAAACCGTCCACCCCGGCAGTGAGGCCGGTGGAGGACGAAATCTCGTCCATCGGGTCGCTGGCGGCCATCTTGCGGAGGTGGTGGATTACGACGATAGCGACCCCGTGCTTTGCGGCGAGGGGAAGCAACTTCTCCAGCGCGGCGTAATCTTCGGCGTAGACGTTGGACCCACGCGCGGGCTGACGTATCTTCGCCAGGGTGTCTATCACGACGAGGCGGGCGCCGGGGTGGTCCGTGAGCCATTCGTCCAGGAGCTCCGCCCCGCCCTCGTCCAGGCGCGGCCACTCTACGTGCAGGTGCATCCTATCGGGCGGCGGCGCTCCGTTGAGGACCTTCCTTAGCCTCTTCTGAAGTCGCTTACGGTTATCCTCAAGCGCCAGGTACAGCGTGTCGCCCTGCTCCACACGCCGCGTGCCGAAAGCGACCCCGCCGGCGGCGACCGCCTCACACACGCCGAGGGCCATCCACGACTTGCCCTTCTTCGGCTTGCCGGCGAGCAGGGATAGCCCCTCGGGCAGCACGTCTGGGACCACCCACCGCGTCGGCTCGAAGGTCAGCCCCATGAGTTCGGCGGCCGTCAACGGCTGTGTCCGGTTAGCGGAGTTAGTGGAGGTACGCCCGTGGTTTCTTTCTTCGGGCCACTCGTAGAACCACGTAACGCCCCCCCTGGCGCGTACTATGGAACGCCGAAGGTAATCCGCCCTGCGCGTGCTCTTCGACCGGCTCAGCCCCGACATGGCGTGTATGCGCCCGACCTGCTCCTCGTCCTGGGTGTAGGACCAGAGCTTGTGGACGAAGCCATCGTCCGCCCTGCTGGCGTCGTGGCCGTAGTCGGAGGTGTCACCCCGCCACAGGCGTTCGAACTTGCCGTTTCTTTCGGCGCGTGCCTTCTCGATAATCTCTTCGTCGCCCTTCGAGGGGGCTGTGTAAGAGCGGCGCCCGTTCTCCTCGGCCTGGGTCTTCGGGTCGGTGAGGTACTCACGCGTCAGGGCGTCAATCTCGTCTTGGCGCTTGGGAATATTCACAGCGCCACGCCCGTCATGGCGAAGAACCGCTCTATGCTGTACGCCTCGACCCCCCCGCGCTTCTTGTTCGGGCCCTTACCGCGCACGATAATGTGCACGCCCTCACCGGACTGCGAGACTTCGGCGTAGCCCCCGAGGGCCTCGATAATCTTCTCGGCCCACTCTTTGATTTCACCGGTCTCCGGGTCGCGGCAGTCGTCGAGGTCTATGCCGGTGAAGGGGTCGCCGCTTGAGAAGACGAACCCCACACCGCTATACCGGCCGGTCTCAAGAGCCTGGGCGGCCTCCTCGAAGGAGCGCCAGGTGAGGGAGTCCGTGCTTGAGGCTCTGCCCACGCCGCCGGCGATATACGGCATCTTGGTAAGGTCGCCGTCTCTCTCCTCCAGCTTCCAGACTACCCAATTCCTGTACTGGCGCATCTCTTCGGGGATGTTCTGAAGCAACTCGGTCTGTCGAGGGCCGGCTTCCTGCTGTACACTATTCATGTAACCCTTTCTTTGCGGGTGGGGTTCAGAATCTGGCCGGGCTGTCGCGCTCGGCCTTTTTTTCTGCTTGCTCAAGCGGGCACATCCAACCTCAGCCCGCGTCCGCGAAGAGCTCGCGCTCGGCCTGGACTAGCGCCTTCTTTCCCTCGGGGGTGCGCTCGCGCCTCCTGGCTTCGAGTAGGAGCCGCTGCATCCGATAAAGAACCTCATCGTCGAGTACTGAGGCGTGGTCGCGGACCTCCAGGGGGAAATCCGGGTCGGCCGCAATCCTCCGAAGGGCCTTCTGCTCGGCCCTGAGAGCCGGAATCAGGTTCTCCCGCAGCGCCTCGTTGCCGAGCCGCTCGCCCTCCGCGAGGACCGCTTCATCGTCTGCCAGCGCCCGCGGGTTCGAGATGCCCTGCTCCTCCAGGGACCGCCTCAAAATCCGGGGCGCTATCGCTTTTGGGTCGCCGAACACCTCCGGGGGCGCGGCGAGCTCGCCCACGTCGATGTCGAGCGCCTGGGCGAGCCTCCTGGCCGTGCTCGGCCAGACGCTACGCAGGCCGCGCTCCATGGACGAGATGCCGTCCTGAGAGACCCCCGACGCAGCCGATAGCTCCATTTGCGTCAAGGCCCTCCGTTCGCGCCACTCCTTGAGCCTCGGTATCTTCAACCTGCCCTCCTCTCACGATGTACGCGCCATAGTAGCTGAACCTCTAGAGCAAGATTATAGTATATAATATAGTCGTAGGCAAGAAAAAGGCAAGAAAAAGCCCCGGCGGGTGCGGAAACACCCCCGGAGCCCAGCCCACAGCCACAACCGTAGGAGGTCACTGTGGACAACGGAAGGGTACACCCCAGGACGCTGGCGGGCGGTTCGTTCGCCGCGGAGCGCAAGCGGGTCAGGCAAAGCCGCCGCACCGAGGCCGAGCTGGTCGAGGCCATCGCCCAGGACGAAGCCCAGCAAGGCCGGCCCATGACCCCGACCGAGCGCGAGGCTTTCGCCCGGGGCTTCTTCGGCCAGGAGTACGCCGCCGAGGTAAGGATGCTGGCACGGGCGGGGATGCTTGGCGGCGCGGAGTAAGAGCGGTTTCGGGCCGGGGTATCCTAATCGGGTGTCCCGGCCCCCGACCGAGAGGAGAGAGATGGACGACAGAGTGGTCTTAGCGATAAAGCTCAACAACGCCGCGAGCAACGACCCTTGTGAGCTGTGCGGACGGCGTACCGACCCCGAGGTTGGCCCGGAGCTGTTCCTCGACGGCTCGTGGGCACTCGTGTGCTACGAGTGCGGGGAGAAGTACGCGCCCGAGCTTGTGGGCCTGCTCCTGGACTACCGGCGCCGCACTGACTTTGGAGGATGAATGTCTGAGGTAGAGAAGAGTCTCGGCAAACTGGCGGAGAGAATCAATGAGGAGCACCGCGCCTGTGAGACGGCCGCCAACACCGCCCTGAGCCACGCCATGAGCGCGGGGGAGCTGATGACGGAGGCCAAGGAGCAGTTGTCGCATGGCGCGTTCGGGCCGTGGCTTGCGGAGAATTTCGCTGGGTCGGGCAGGACCGCACGGGCGTATATGCGCGTCTATTTCCGCCGCGAAGAGTTGGAGGCAAAACGGCAGAGCTCTGCCACTTTGAGCCTCGACGGCGCTCTGAGGGCTCTGAGCACGCCGAAGGATGCGCCGGAGCACGCCGGCACACTGGAGGCGGCCGAAGCTTGTGTGGAGGATGCACTATCGCAGTGGCGTGCTTCGGCGTTGGAGATTGCGGAGGGCCTCGATGCCATCCGTCGCGGGCGCGGGCACGAGGCTCTCGGCTACGCCAGCTTCGAGGACTACATTAGGGCAGAGTTTGGTGAAGGGTCATCGCCCTTCCCGATACCGTACGAGGTGGTCTCCAATGAGGCCGGCGAGCCGCTGCCGGTCTTCGCGATGGCCGAGAACATCTTCGCCTGGGGCATGGCGCGGGCGCTGGGGCCCCTGCTCCGCGACGACGAGCCGTAGGCGTTCTTAACAATGCGGACCGGTCCGCATCATCGAGACGGCGCGTTTGTTCCAGAGGGGCCGCATCGGGGCGGTAAAATAGAGGCATGACTATCCACTTTTCATCGTCTGAAGAGACGCGCAAGAGGATGGCGGACTTCCTGGCGACCACCCACTATTTCCCGAAACCCGACCTGGAGCTAGACGAGCATGGGTTCCCGATTGTCGAGCCCGAGCCCGACGACCCGGACGATGAGTGATTTAAAGCCCGCGAAAGTTAAGCGCCGCTTGTTGTGCGCGCACGACAAAAGCCAATAGAGGCCGCCACCTTCCGATAAAATACATTCTCGGAAGTTCGGCGTAGCAAGCGGACCATCTGGCGCAGCGGCAGGCACCGAGCAGCGGCATGGTGGCACCCCTTCGGCGTCCAAACGCGGTGGCTACGTGCCATTCGTTGCGCCGTTGTGTATCAAGGGGTTGCGACTAGTAACAGCGCAACTACCCGAGAAATCCTTATCCCTTCGAAGAGATGCGCCGAGCGTTGTATCCATTCATACTACTCTCGGTTGTATATATGGCGGGGCTGACAAGTCCCGCTCAAGAGGCAGCGCAAGTGTGCTGCGGGGAGAAGAGGGATAAGCATGGCTGAGGCACCGGCTCGGTACTGTAGTAACTGTGGGAATGAGCTAAGCCCTGAAAATCAGTTTTGTCAAAATTGCGGAACACCGGTCCATCAGGCAGCCACGGTCCCCACGCCTGAGGCGGATGTACCAGTTCCTCCCCCACCGCAACCCTTCGGCGGCTCCTCTGCTCCGCCGCAACAAGCCCAAGGGTCCCAACGGTCGTGGCCCCGACGGCATCCTCTCCTCACCGGCTGTCTGGGACTCCTAGTGCTGTTCTTCCTCCTCATCCTTCTCATCGCAGTTGTAGCAGCCACCAGCGGTGGCGGCGGTGGTGGTGGCGGGGGCGGGCAGGTAGCTGAGCCCAAGCAGGACCAGGATGCGCCACAGCAGGAGCAGCCCAAGAAGAAGGAGCAACAGCCCCAGAAAGAAGAACAGGCTCAAGGGGGACAACAGGAGCAGCAGGGTGCAGGTGGGCAAGAGCCGGAACAGCAAGAAGCTACCTTTAGCGACGGCACATATCAGGTAGGAACAGACATACAACCTGGAACTTACCGAACCAGGGAGGGCTCAGTGGGGTGTTATTACGAACGTCTCAGCGACTTTAGCGGTGAGATGAACGATATCATTGCCAATAACAATGCTGACGCTCCGGCTGTGGTTACGATTAAACCAACCGATGCTGGCTTCACATCTACGGGTTGCGGTACATGGACCAAGGATTTATCTGCCATCACAGAGAGTAAAACATCCTTTGGTGAGGGCGCTTACATCGTAGGCACGGACTTCGAACCCGGAACCTATAAAAACAGCGGCGGGACCCTGTGTTACTACGAAAGAGTGAGGAACTTTACCGGAGACATGAACAGCATCATTGCTAACAACAATACTGAAAACCCAACGGTAGTGGAAATCGCGCAGACCGATGCCGGATTCCGCTCCGCCGGCTGCGGCACGTGGACCAAGCTTGAGTAGGGAGGCTCAAGCATCCTGTAATCCTCAGACGTAGATATGCGCCCAAGTGCATAAAAAGGACCGCCGGGGGACGCTGCGCTCGGAGAAGGACCCGGACGGCACGGTGCGTGTGTACGTCCCGGCGTCCGGTCACTGTCCGGGGCGAAGCCAGCGGCGCCACCACGGCCTCCGTGTGGCCTCCTGAGTCCCTCTCGCAGCGGAGTAGTGCTCTGCCCTCTCTGACTCCTCTGCGGCTGTCTCGGGGGCTTCTCGCGCCTCTGCGGGTGCTTCCATGGCGGGCGGTATCCTCTCTACCAGTCCGGCGATGATGCGCCGCGCCTCGGCGTGGGCCTGGCGTTCGGCCTGCAGCTGCTCGCGGAGCGTGTCGATAAGCTCGGCGGTGCGGTCTTCGGTTGGTCCTGTTCGTTCGGTTGTCTGTTCGGTTGGCCGCTCGGGACCTAACAGAACGAACACCCGCCCGCCCTGGCGCTCCGAGCGCAGCGTGGCCCGCTTTATGCGCATCCTGACGGCTTCGGCGGTGATGCCTAGCAGCTCGGCGGCTTCGGGGACCGTTACACGCTGGTTGGTCGCACCCGCTTCGCCTGTACGGTCCTCTCCCACGCCCCCATGCTGGACCCTTCGGAGGCCCCGCGCAAGCTCTTAGAGAGGCGCTGAGAGCCCCTGGCGAGGGCATACCTTGCTTGTAGCTCCGCTATTTTCCCCCAGAGGCCAGGATGCCCGCTCCCGGCTTCGCCTGGCCGTCCCTTACCGCACCCTTAGAAGCCAGCGGCGCGCCCGTCCTGGGGTCGTACAGCACCGCCAAGCTCGTTGCGAATGTATGTGTTGCGAAAATACGCCCGTTACGAGAAGCGACCCGGGGCGGGTCGATGTTCCGCCCCGTTCTACAGTCGCTTGGGGGACAGTCGAACTGTTCGCGTTACCGGCCCGAAAGAGGCCTTCGCGCCCCCGTTCTAGCAAAGCTGGTGGGGAGGAAGGCTGGAACCTCATTACGGGGGCGCCGCCCCCAACCACCGCCTGGCGGACTCCTCTAGCTTCGCTCCTAGCTTCGCTCGGCCTCGTGGTCGAGGTCCACAAGCTCGGGGTTATCGCGCCACACTTCGGAGCGGGCCGCCGCGAGGCGGGCGCCAGGGTCCGCAATCTTGCGGAACCGCTCGGGCTGGCGCGCTATCTTCTCCTTCGCCATCGTTGTGGCCGCTTCCTGCACGTCGGCCTTGCTGAACGCTTTGCTGGTCATCGTCTCTGCCTCCTTGCCGCCTACACAGGCGGCAGTCGTCGGTGTGCGTCTACTTCGATTGGCCTCACATCGCTGGCCTCCTCATCGCGGCACCATCGGGACGGAGAGAGGGCCCACGGGGGGCGCGGCTTCGCGGGGCGCTAGGAGGCGGCGGCAGTGCTGGGCGGCGTGTTCTCCGTAGGAATCACGGCCGTAGGCCAGAGCCCGCTCCTCAATCTCGCGGCGCACCTGGGGCGAGGTCTGCTGATACCAACCCAGCCGCCCGAGGTCCTGGTGAAACTCGGCCTCAATCCGGCGCGTGTGTATGACGGCGTCGTGGTAGCGGCGGGCCTCCACTGCGGCCGGGTCGGAGTTTCCGGCGCGCTCGGCCTTGAGCCTCAAGGCTTCGGCCCGCAGCTTCCCGAGTTCGCGGTCTATGCGCAGGATGTCGTCTCTAGCGTCCTCGTCGCCGGCGCGGGCGAGCACGGCGTAGCGCTCTCGCGCCTCCATCCGCTGCGTGTAGGCGTCAGCGATAACGTCGGCCTTCTGGCTGTTGTTGGTCAGTTCCATCGTCCGCTCCTTTCGAGTCGTTTGCGTTCGTCGTCTGGGAACATCACAGCCGCATCCCCGGTGCATCCCATCAAACGTGCCATGTCGTTACAAGGTGAAGCGGCGGGGACCCTGAGCCCGCCGTTGAAAGGCACGTCGGCGATACTGGCCAGGCCCCGTTCACGGGCTCGCCTTCTCCCTGAGCCGGGCCGCCGTTGCCCGATGCCCGGCGGCGAGAGCGGCGGCCACGTTCTCCAGGCGCTCGGCCTGCAGCTGGTGGTACTCGCACCATGCCGCCCTCATCTCCTCGCTCCTACGGGCGTTGTGGCGCCGCACACTCTCCACGTAGCCGGGCTCCAACTCGTCGGGGCCCGGCCGAGTGTCCTGTGACGCCCGCTTGGAGATAAGCCGGTCCAGCTCGGCGTTCACGGTATCTGCTCGTGCTAGCTTCGCTGCGTCCACTAGGCTCCCTTCACTAGCTTTGCTGTGTCCGGCGGGGTCATGCCGCCCTCCAGGCGAAGCCGGGCCAGTCCGTCCGCGCCACTTCGACGGCCGTAGCAACCTCCGCCTCGCCCGCGAGGTCGTCGGTGTAGCCGAGAGAGTACAAGACGTGTTGCAGCTCCCAGGGCTCGAGGTCGTAGGTCTCGGGTAGCCTGGAGTAGAGCTCGCGGACGGCGAGGAGCAGGCGGGCGTTCACGGCGCCACCCAGCCTTTGCCGAGGACCGCTTCACGCGCCCAGTCTTCCTTCATGCCCTCTCCGACCAGCTTGCGGATGCGCTGCAGCTGCTCCGCCGTTGCCGACTCGCCGGGCGCGGCTGAACCATCCGGCCCACTCCGGCGGGCTTCGTCTCCGGTGTGAGTTTGTGAGTTTGTAGAGTTTGTTTGGGGCGGTGGAGGGTAATTTATTTCTCCATTACTGGAACTTTTACCTTCGCGCGACCCCAATAAACTCACAAAACTCACAAACTCACACTCTTTGGTATTGTCGCCGTCGTCTGGGCCTTCGGGCTCCGAATCGTCCGCTCGTTCTTCACGCGGCGTGATGGACTCCTGTAGAGGGTTAGAGGGTTCTAGACCCTTATTCTGAGAAGTCCTCTCGTAAGGCAGATTAAGGGCATTTTTATCGGAAAAGGGTCTACGACTATCTAAACCCTCTACGGGACCCCCGGTTTCCCCCGTACCTATGGGAGATTCCTCGGGTAGAGGGTTTTCTCCCGGCTCCCCGTTGTGTAGAGGGTTGTCCGGGTCCGGTTGCCCGGATTGGAGCCCGATGCCGAGCCACGTAACCGTCTGGACCCGCTTCTTCGAGAACCCGCGCTCCCTGAGACGCAGGCCGAACTTGGTCTGGGACTCCTCCTTCTCCCCACTCTCAGCGCACCACTTGTTGTAGTCGTTGTAGAGCAGCGTGGCCCCCACGCGGGCCCTCTCGTGGACCACGCATCGGTCCTCGATGAAGGCGGCGAGGACATCCATCTCGACTCGGTAGCCCTCGGTAGCCTTCTCGACCCGCTTGGCCTCGCCGAGGCCTTCCTGCCGCCACTCCAGGCACCCGCGGACCATCCAGGCCAGGGCCCCCGGTAGCTCCTCACGCAGCTTCTCGGGGAGCTTCGTATCGCGCCGGGCTCCGGTGAACCTCTGCTCGAAGGGAATCAGGCGGATGCGGTCCCAGATTGCATCGTCGGTCCCTCGGATAAGGGGCTTGTGGTTCGTGGACAACCAGAGCTTGAACTGCGGCTTGAAGTCGAAGGGCTCGGAGTACAGGAACCGGGCCGTCACGGTGTCGCTGCCCGTAAGATTTTTGACCTTGCTCTCCGCGAGGTGACGGCCCTGCTCGACCTCGGCGGCGGACACGAACCGCGCCCCCTTGAGGGCGGCCACGTCGTTGCCAACCCCCTCCTGGCGCTTGCTGAGGATGGTCTCCGGGCTGGTGTTCTTGGCGTAGTCCCCGAGCACGTCCCGCAGGAGCTCCACCAGCGTCGTCTTGCCGTTCTTGCCAGAGCCGTAGAGGATACCGAAGACCCTCTCCTCGGTCGAGCCGGTAAGCGTGTAGCCCGCGAACCTCCTGATGAACGAAATCAGGTCCTCGTCGCCGTCGAACACCTCCCGGAGGAAGGCCGCGAACCTCGGTGCCTCGGCCTCGGAATCGTACGCGACCGGGGCCAGCCTAGTTATGAGGTCGCCGCGCTGGTGGTCCCGCAGCTCCCCGGTGCGAAGGTCTATGGTGCCGTTTGGGGTGTTGAAGAGCCAGGGGTTCCGGTCGAGCCCCTCGGGGAGGACGGGGATGCCGGGCTCCGTCTGGGCGAGATGGATAGCGTCGGAGATTCGCTTCTTGGACTCGCTGCTCTTGGCGTGCTTGGCGAGCTCCCGGCGCCTGTCGTCGTCGTCCTCGTCTGCGGCCTCGGCATAGATTCCCCTAGCGGTGGCCTTCATCATCCGCTCGACCTCGCCAGTGTCGTCCAAGGTCCAACGCTTCCCATCCCATACGAGCCACTTCTTCCAAGGACCGCAGTAGCGGATGCGCTCGCCGTGCTCGTCCACGAACCGCTCGGCGTTCCCGAGGTCCGTGAGGTTGCGCTGTGGGGCTCCTTGCTGGGGGCGGTGGCCGTTGAAGGCGGGCTTCTCCAGGGCCGAACGTGGCCGTACCGGGTCGTAGCGGGCCACGCTGGCGGCGGGTTCGTAGCGCGCCACGCTCGCCGCTATCTTCTCAACCTCCTCCGCCTCGAGCGGCGGCTGACAGCGCTGCTCATTCGCTACTCGGAGGGCGGCCAGTATCTCCGCCTCGCCCATGCCCCGACGGCGCATCGTCCCGCCGATGCTGGCGAGCTCCTTGTTACGCCGCCCCTCTGGTATACGCGCCCCCACCGGCCCGGCTGGCCCTTTCGGCCGTTTCCTTTCGAGGAGGCCCATAAGCCACACCGGCGGCTCCGCGAGGTCCGCCTCCTCCGGCGAGACGAGCCACTCGTAGCAACGCCCGGACGGTCCCACGCTCGGCGGCGCCACGACATATCCACCGGCCGCTTTTACGTCGAGGCCGGGCGCTACCCGGATACCCGTTCCAACATGGTGGGCGGGATGTGTGAAGTACAGATGCAAGCCTCCGCTTGCGGTCCTGACCATCGGTGTAACGGGGTGGCCGTGCTTGCGTAGCTCGGCCTCGCCCACGGGGCCGTCGGCGTCCAGGACGAGGACGCCCGAGAGCGGGCCGGTAACGATGCCGACGCCCGGCCAGGACCAGGAGCCGAGCTCCTCCTGCGTGGCCTTGCGTGCGAGGCACGGCCGCAGCTCGCGGAGGTTCGGCTCCTTCGAGCGTGGCCTGACGGGGATGGTCGCCCAGCCCCTCTGGCGATACTTGGCGGCCGCTTCGCCGGAATTGGTGGTGTGCTCTTGCCTGTTTGGGTTTATACTCATCGCAACCCTTCTGTCGTGGGGGTACTGACTTGGCCGGGCTGTCGCGCTCGGCCTTTTTTTCCGCTCTCTCACGCTACTCCCGCGCGTTCGGCTTGCTCTAGCTCGACCCTAATCTGACGCGCGGCGGCCTGGCTCAGCTTCTCGCCGGCGGCTTCAACCAGTGCCAGTGCCGCGCCTATCTGGCTCCGCCTTCGGTGTCGGTAGCGCCGGTGTAGGTCCTGCTTGAGCGCCCTGCGGAGCGCGTTGAGGTAGATTTGGCTTTCCTCCCGCCCCCCGGCGTCTCGGAGGCGCCGCACGAAGGCGTCTATCTCCTTCGGTAGCTCGTCGCGCTCGCCCTCGATAATCCGGCCTTCCTCGTCCAGGTCGAAGGCGTCCATGCCCTCCCAGGACCGCGCCAGCTCGCCGGCGGGAACGTAGAGCCTACGCCCCTCCCGTGCCCGCTCCCGCAACCACGCCTGCGCGGCTGGCCCCGAGAGCGGTTCTGCTTTTGGGGAGGCGTCCTCCGGCTTCACCTCCGCCCCGTGCAGAAACGCCTCTAAGTCCACTTCCGTGACCCGGTACGCCCCGCCGATAAAGACGCTCGGCAGCACCCCCCGCTTGACGTAGCGTCGGGCGGTTTTCTCCGAAACGTCAAGCCGCCGGGCAAGCTCCGGAATCTTCAGGTAGTCAGCCACTGCGCGCTCCTCTCTCTCTCTCGACTTCTCGGACCATTTTACCAGAAAGTGCTCCCCTGGTATATACAAAACTGGACACACATGTTAAACTTCAAGTACAGACATAGAAACGGCCCCGCAGGTGGTGGAACACCCCGGAGCCCGGCCCACGAAGGAGTGCTTCATGGACAGCAGCAGGATACACCCCGAGACGTTGGCGGGCGATTCGTTCGCTGCGGAGCGCAAGCGGGTAAGGCAAAGCCGCCACACCGAGGCCGAGCTGGTCAAGGCCATCGCCGAGGACGAGGCCCAGCAAGGCCGGCCCATGACCCCGCCCGAGCGCGAGGCATTCGCCCGTGGCTTCTTCGGCCTTGGGCGCCTGGAGCGCCTGGAGCTCCAGGCGCTCCTGAAAGCCCCACACGGCTGCGTGGACGGCTTGGTCTTCATCGGCCACATGGCCGTGGACCCGGAGACGGGCGAAGAGGTGGAGGTTATCGAGTCTGTTCCGTGCAGACGCTGCGCGGACGCGGTGGAAGTCGTCGAGGAGTAAGAACGTACCGGGCCGGGGTCCTACGGGGTCCCGGCCGCCTGCGTATGCTTATTGTGCGTGCACAAAAGCCGGGTGCGGCTACCTCTTTGCCCGCAGTATCCGATAAATATGTTTCTCGGAAGTTCGGCGTAGCAAGCGGACCATCTGGCGCAGCGGCAGGCACCGAGCAGCGGCATGGTGGCACCCCTTCGGCGCCCAAACGCGGTGGCTACGTGCCATTCGTTGCGCCGTTGTGTATCAAGGGGTTGCGACTAGTAACAGCGCAACTACCCGAGAAATCCTTGTCCCTTCGAAGAGATGCGCCGAGCGTTGTATCCATTCATACTACTCTCGGTTGTATATATGGCGGGGCTGACAAGTCCCGCTCAAGAGGCAGCGCAAGTGTGCTGCGGGGAGAAGAGGGATAAGCAT
>MWVU01000012.1_pt1 | contig 12184 bp, 7 predicted proteins | sample 1047181 | NCBI WGS metagenome assembly MWVU01 (sample SAMN06349987, study PRJNA376086) | soil metagenome | isolation source: TG1-5 sample Antarctic (ecotone) soil | place: Antarctica | reverse complement strand
TTCCGGTGCATCGCCCCAAAGCGGCCCGCGGTCGCTGAGTTCATAGCCGACAGGCGCGGGCTTTTTGGCAAGATTGAGCTTGATAACATCCATGCGCCGTTTTTCAGGCTGGTTAGCATCAGGCGTTCCGAGCGCAAGAATTGAGCGGCAATATTGCGGAATTGCCGATGCGCCTCGCAAGCGGTGAATCGTGATTGGGTAGGCTGCAGCGCCAGCGATAGGCTTGTTTAAGTGGTGAACGACAACGACGGCGATATTATATTTTTGCGCCAAGCCGGCCAGCTTTTTCATAACCGCCTTCATTTCATCGTTGCCGTTTTCCTTGCCGCTTTTATGCGCGCCCGAGAGTGCATCAATCACGACAATCGGCGGCATAAATTTTTCAATCGCCGCTTCAATCCACATCCAATGGAGTTCGTCGTCAACGGTCAATTCTTGCAGCGGGTCAGGCGGCAAGATGAAACAGCCGCGCGGCATTCCCCAGGCTTTCATGCGTTGGTGCATCAGCGCGATGCTGCCTTCGGTATCAATCCAAAGAAGTTTTGTGTCGGGGTGTGGTTCGTGAGGCTGTCCATCAGGCCAGCGGTTGCCGCGCAAACGAATATCGCAAAGGCTTTGCGCGACTTGACTTTTTCCAACGTCCTGGTCGCCTACGACGGCGGTTACAAAGCCACGCGGGATATACCCAGGCCATTCCCATTCGATTTCCCCGAGCCGGTCATCCAGGTCGTTGTCGGTCGTAAAACCAAACTCAAACGCGGTCGTCGTCTCACTGGTCGGTGTGCCGGTCGGTTTTTCGCGCGGTGGCGTGTAATATTCCGTGACTAATTCAAGCGCACCCGTGATGGTGCGCTCGCGGTAGTCGGGGCGCTTCTGCCATTTCTCACGCGCACCGCGCGCCGATGAATTGAAGATGCGTTCAATCTGTCCGGCGTCGCGCGTCCAGAAGGCAAGGCGACAACAGAGTGCCGCGTCTTCGGCGCTGTCATTGCCGCCCGTCGCGCCGTCATACAATGCGGAAAACTCCGCGCCCTTTTTCGCGTTGCGCGCCCGCTCTACTATTTCCGAATCGGTGAAGTCGAGCGCCGCGCGTGAGTACTCCGAATGCGGCGCGGCTTCCGGTTTCGGCTTGTCGAAATACTCCGAGAATAGCCAGTCAATCGCGCTCTGATTTTCTTCGATGGTGAGCGGTGTGTTCGCGGCGTGATTCCCCGTGACGGTGAAATATTTCGCGTTGCCGCCGATTTCGATTTCGGCTTTTTCGCCGCCTTTTTTCCACGGGGCTTGGGCTTTACGACCGTTGCATGGAAGCACACCGCGAACGAAAATTCGCACGCCGTTGCCTGATGGTGAGATTTCCGTATAAGAGTTGAAGCGGGCGATAATTTCTCCCGCCGCGTCTTCGATATCGGCGCTTTCTTTGTCTGTGTCCAGCTCAATGCAGCCATCTAAATCCACGGCGACAATGCCCGCCTGTTGTGTCACGACCAAACCAAGATAAGCGAACTTGCCGGATTGTATGGCCGCTTTCGCTGTGTCGAATGCCGTCCACGTCGCGGGGCTTGTCGAGCTTGCGTTTTGCCCGTTTGGTTTGAGAGGTGGCTTATCCCACTTGGTTTCGTTCCAGGTCGGGCGCGATAGCACCCACTGGTCAAGCTGTTTTAATTCGTCGGGGATATTGTCGAAAACAATGTTTAGCGATTTCGGCTTTGGGGGCGTTGCCGCGCCGTTGGGAACCGCAGTACTCCGTTTAAACGGTGCGTCGTGTGCGTCGGGGTGTGTGCCATTGGTGGGCGCTTGCGGTTGCGCGCCGTTGTGCGCGGCATGAGCCGCGTCTTTTGGTAAACTGTCGCTGATCATCGAATCTCCATTTCGATGCGCCCTGCCGCTTTTAGAAAGCAGCCACTGAACCACAGACCGCCCGTCTGTGGTTTTTGTGTTTGTGTCAGGGCACGTCTTCTATTTAATTTTCATCGCTTACGCGATGGGGCGTGAGTCTCACGCCGCTTTCATGGGTGGTTTTTGCTTATAAAAAAAGCGCCCGAACCCAACAAAGCGGAAACGGATAAACCGTTCGCATGAGTGGGTCACAGGCGCGTCGCGCGCACGAATCTCGGCTCCTAAAAGCCATCGCCCTTACGGGCTTCATCTCCATGACTAACGGCCATAAAATGGCCGTTGAATTTGAATGTGAGTATAGCAGTTTCATTGTTGCTCGTATAAATCATTCAGGCCGGTCGCAAAGCGATGCCGCCAGTTGATGCAGTACGCGTTCAGACTTTCGGCTTGTTCCAAAAGTGGATCGGTTTGTTGCATCTCTCCTAAAAACTCTTTGAGGGCTTCGGGTTTGAAGTGCGATTCCGTATCCGTCGCAAACTTGAAATGAGTTTCGACAAACGGCATTAGTTGTTTTTGAAGGCGCGCCGCCTTTTTAAATAAATCGCGTGACTTATCTTCGCTTTCTTTGTCGTTAAGTACTTTACTGCCATCAATAGAAAGGCAACCTATCCCCATTGCCATGTCGCAAGTCAGGATCGCGCGCTCTAAATACACGCCGTGTGAATTGACTTCAACGATAAACTCACGGAGTAAAGCAGCTCCTAAAACTTGGGATCGTTCGCCCTCTAAATTTTTTGCCCGCGTTCGGAACTTTTTGTTTTCTTGGTGAAGCTTTTTTATCAATTCCCGTTCATTCATAATCTCACCTAATCCCTAAAATCCTTGCCGCTACACGCTGCCACGCCGTGAGCGTTTTGCGCTGTGTGCCGTTTTGCGGGCTTTGTTTTGCACTCGCGCCGGTTTGGTCGTCTGGAGTACTCCCTCTCGCTTGTGACGCTTCTATCGGCGTGCTTTCATTGCCCGCCGTGATTGCCTTTGGCATCGCATTTAATGCAGACCGCAAAGCCGCGCGCAGTTCGGCGGCGTCACGGTCGCGCTGCTCGACAAGGCCGCGCAAAAAGAGAATTTCCTCACGTGATTGCACCAAAAGTTCAGCCATTGCATCGGTTGGAACGGTTGGAACTTTGGCGGTTGGAAGTGTGCCAACCGCTACCGTCACGCTTTCCAACCGCTCATTGGTTTGGTCGCTCTCACTCTCGCTTTGCACTTCCAACCGGTTGCCAACCGCTTCCAACCGCTCAGGGTAAACGTGCCACGACCAACCACCACCAGGCAAGGCCACGCGCTCGGCTTTCACATCGCCGCGAGTGATGCGCTTGCGAGCGGTTTTCTCACTCACGCCGATAAGCGCAGCATATTGTGAAACGGTCAAATAATCGCTCATTTCTTTTTGCGATAATCCCAGGGCGCGATTGGAGCGGCGTCAATCCAAAGGCCGCGCCGGTTTGCGCGGGCGTCGGCTTCCAGATCGGCAAGTTCGGTTTCTTTGGGCGCGTACTTTCGATAATGCCAGGCGAAGCCATTCTCCACGAGCCGCGCGTTAATCGGAGTACTCCCAACTGTGAGCCACGCCAGGAGCCGCCCGTAACGGTCGCGCCCTGTGGAAGTGACTGTTAAATCTTTTCCAAAGGCCAGATCGGAAAGCGCTTTTTTCGCCTGAGTTCCAAAGGCTTGTTTTCTTTCGGGCGCGTCAATGCCAAACAAGCGGATTTTAATTTCGCTCTTGGTTTCGCCTTCCACATACAAAACGCGCAAAGTATCGCCGTCAGTGATTGCCACACAACGCGCCACGAATTGCGCGGGCGGAGTACTCGCGGCTTGCACCAATGACGGCCACGCCAGGCACAACAGCGCCGCCAGGAACGCACGCCGTTTCAAGATTGCGCCTCAACTTTCGCCGGTCGCACTTTCGCCGCCACGAACGCGGTTAAATCGTTTTCGCTCACGCGCCAATGCTTGCCGATTTTCGTAGCAGTCAATTCGCCGCGCCGGATTATGCGCCGTAACGTTTCGGGGTGGCAGTCAAGCCGAGCCGCCGCCGTGTTGATGCTAAAGAAATTGTCCATGCTTTCAGTATGACACAACGCCGCCGTATTGTGCCGCATACAGTCGCACTTTGTAATATCATAATAAAGAATTATATTACTTAATGAATTTTGCAACTTTACGCCTTAAAAGCTGCAACGAATTCGCGGTTTAGGTGCAGCGCGTTGTGTGTAAACTGAAATCGTTTTGATTTTTCAATCTTTGCGCCTGAAATCTCAAGTTTTCTCAAGTTCGGAGTACTCACGCTTCGCGCCGATGCGTTGGAATTTCTCACGTCGTTTTCTTCTTTGCAGCCGTTGCCGTTTGGCCAACGGGCGCAAGCGGAGTACTCCCAGCTTGCGCCGATGCGTTGCAACTTGCCGCCGTGATGAAACCCAGCGCGGGTGCCGGTGGGCGCGCGGTCGTTTGCGCGTAGGACGGCGCGGGCGCGATAACGACCGGCCAAAGGGAGTACTCCAGGAGCGCGGCGCACGACGTGGAAACATTGCAGCGCCGGAGTACTCGCAAGGCTTTCATAACACAGCGTTATATTTTCTTGCGTCGGTTCGGTTCGCTTTTCGCGCGCGGCCAAAGTAGCAAGATAATATAACGACGGGTTATGAATAGCAAAGCCAAGTAATAGCGGCGGGCGTTGCGGTGCAATCGGCTTGCGGTGCAGCGCGTTTATCAGGCGCGGGTCTTTGCTCGTTTCGGGAATTATCGCCGCTTAAAACGGATTCTCGCGCAAAGGCGGTTTTCGCTTCGCCCAAACATCGGCAAAAATCGGCATTTGAAAAACATTTGATTAATCAAAATGAGTACTCGCACACTACAAAAAGACTACATTTTGAGCCGGTTTTCTTAACATCATGGCGAATTTAACAAACCGCCGTCGTGACTTGCATTTGTAGTCATAGCATCGGCGTCTTGCGCGGGCATTTGCCGCGCAAACTGGCGCTTTGACTGGTATTTGCGGTCAATCGCTTTTAGCGGCATTTGCGCTAAAACGCTCACCATGTGTCCGTACCGTTGCGCCATGCTCTTTTGTTTTCGGCGCATTTAAGGTCGCTTTCGTCGAACGGAATCGCGGTATCTTCTGCCACTGGCGCGGATTGCGTTTGAACGCGGCCAAACGCGCGGTCAAGAAGATACTTTGCCGCTGCCACGTCGCCACACGCCGCGGACGCGACAAGGCTTTCAATCGCAGCCGGTAGCGCGCTCATTATCTTTTCTTCGGCTTGCGCCAGTTCGGACGCATAGCGCAGCGCTTTCGGTTTTCTGCCAGCGCCAGGCCGCGCGCCGCCGTGAGTACTCTCGTTGCTGCTTTCGGCTTTCACAATTTCAAGTTGTGCCATTTGAATAACCTCTCCCAATTCAAGATTTCAAGTTTTGCGCGCCTTCGGTTTCGTTCGGTTTCGTTGTGTGTATCACGCCGAAAAAGGACTTGGTGCCATTAGTGCCAACCCTAAAGGGTGGTTGGCACTTTGGCACTAACTCAAAGTCCAGTAGTGCCATTGGTGCCATTGGCACTACTTGGCACTTTGGCACTAACTGCCTTTTTGAGTTCAAAAAAGTCGTTTTCGGCTTTGGCACCAACTCATTTTTCATTGCTCGCGTCAGCCTCTAAAGTTGGTGCCAAAGCCTCTGTTTTTTGGTCGGTTTTTTCGGGGTCGTTTGGCACTAACTTTTCGAGCAATTCCACGGGGCGATAAATTGCGCCGCGCCCGCCTTTTCCGTCCTTGCCGTCGTCCACAATTCCACGCTCCACAAGATTCTTTAAGGCACGATAAAAAGTTCGTCGTGGTACTTTTTCGTCGTTGGCAACCGTCCGCCATGCCGAGCTTGAAGCGCCGTTCGCACCGAATGTGTCGAGCAGCAATTCATAAACGCGCTGGTCGCTTGCCGTGATGGTTTCGGCGTCGTCATTGGTGCCGGTGTAGTCGAGAACTAAAGACGACTTGCGCCGCCAGGTGTCGAATTCCACAAGTCGAGCGGTGAAGGACATCGGCTTAAACTCCACGCCGTCTTTTTGTTTTAAGCAGGTGAGCGTTGCCGTATCCTTTTCGCGCTTCAATTCAAATTCCGCCTGGGTCGCTGCTGGAACGGCGGAGGAACCGCGCGTGCCGCCCGCTTTGCTGTGATGGTGCACAAGCATAATGTGCGCGCCGGTGGAATCTTGAAGCGATTTGACGGCGGCCATGAATGCGTTCATATCGCGGGAACTGTTTTCCTCTAAGCCGATGGCACAAAGTGAAAGCGTGTCGAAAATGATGAGCGCCGGTTCGATTTCTCCCAACGCTTCCATAAATGCCGCGCGGTCGTTCCCGTCGTGAGCTTGTACGGCGTCTTCTACAAAGTGGAAATTTTCGGGCATGGTGTCGAGCGCCTTGTCATTGCACCATGCCCGAACGCGCGCTTTCATGCCCGCCGCGCCCTCTGCGGCGATATAAATAACATTGCCCTGTATCACGTCGCGCCCGCACCATCGGCGGCCTGTGGCGACGTGTAGCGCCATGTCGAGCGTGAGGAACGACTTAAAGCTCGCATGAGGTGCCGCCAATACTGAATTGGTTGCGGCCTGTAGCACGCCGTGAATAAGCCAGGTCGGATCGGGGCGCGTCAGGAGTTCATCAATGGAAACAAGCGCAAACCGTTTTTTCGGCGTTGCCGGTTCGGTCGGCGTCTCACTGGTCGGCGTGCCGGTCGTTTTTTCGCGCGGTGGCGTGTAATATTCTGTGACTTTTTCCAGCGCCGCCGTGATGGTGCGCTCGCGGTAGTCGGGGCGCTCCTGCCATTTCTCACGAGCGCCACGCGCCGACGAATTGAAGATGCGTTCAATCTGTCCGCCGTCGCGCGTCCAGAAGGCAAGGTGACAACACAGTGCCGCGTCTTCTTCACTGTCATTGCCGCCCGTCGCGCTGTTATACAATGCGGAAAACTTCCCGCCGTTTTTTGCGTTGCGCGCGCGCTCTACTATTTCCGAATCGGTGAAGTCGAGCGTTGCGCGGGAGTACTCCGTTGGTGGTGTGACTTCTGGTTTAGGCTTGTCGAAATACTCCGAAAACAGCCAGTCAATCGCGTCCTGATCTTCTTCAATGGTGAGCGGTGTGCCCGCCGCGTGTTTGCCGGTGACGGTGAAGTATTTCGCATTGCCGCCGATTTCGATTTCGGCTTTTTCGCCGCCTTTTTTCCACGGGGCTTTAGCTTTGCGCCCGTTGCATGGAAGCACACCGCGAACGAAAATTCGCACGCCGTTGCCTGATGGTGAGATTTCCGTATAAGAGTTGAAGCGGGCGATAATTTCTCCCGCCGCGTCTTCGATATCGGCGCTTTCACTGCGTGTGTCCAGTTGAATGCAGCCGTCCAAGTCCACGGCGACAATGCCCGCCTGTTGTGTCACGACAAAGCCAAGATAAGAAAACTTGCCGGATTTTATGGCCGTTTGCGCTGTGTCGAACGCCGACCACGTCGCGGGGCTTGTCGAGCTTGCGCGGTGCCCGTTTGGTTTGAGAGGTGGCTTATCCCACTTGGTTTCGTTCCAGGTCGGGCGCGATAGTACCCACTGGTCAAGCTGTTTTAATTCGTCGGGGATATTGTCGAAAACAATGTTTAGCGATTTCGGCTTTGGGGGCGTTGCCGCGCCGTTGGGAACCGCAGAACTCCGGTAAAACGGTGCGTCGTGTGCATCGGGGTGTGTGCCATTGGTGGGCGCTTGCGGTTGCGCGCCGTTGTGCGCGGCATGAGCCGCGTCTTTTGGTAAACTGTCGCTGATCATCGAATCTCCATTTCGATGCGCCCTGCCGCTTTTAGAAAGCAGCCACTGAACCACAGACCGCCCGTCTGTGGTTTTTGTGTTTGTGTCAGGGCACGTCTTCTATTTAATTTTCATCGCTTACGCGATGGGGCGTGAGTCTCACGCCGCTTTCATGGGTGGTTTTTGCTTATAAAAAAAGCGCCCGAACCCAACAAAGCGGAAACGGATAAACCGTTCGCATGAGTGGGTCACAGGCGCGTCGCGCGCACGAATCTCGGCTCCTAAAAGCCATCGCCCTTACGGGCTTCATCTCCATGACTAACGGCCATAAAATGGCCGTTGAATTTGAATGTGAGTATAGCAGTTTCATTGTTGCTCGTATAAATCATTCAGGCCGGTCGCAAAGCGATGCCGCCAGTTGATGCAGTACGCGTTCAGACTTTCGGCTTGTTCCAAAAGTGGATCGGTTTGTTGCATCTCTCCTAAAAACTCTTTGAGGGCTTCGGGTTTGAAGTGCGATTCCGTATCCGTCGCAAACTTGAAATGAGTTTCGACAAACGGCATTAGTTGTTTTTGAAGGCGCGCCGCCTTTTTAAATAAATCGCGTGACTTATCTTCGCTTTCTTTGTCGTTAAGTACTTTACTGCCATCAATAGAAAGGCAACCTATCCCCATTGCCATGTCGCAAGTCAGGATCGCGCGCTCTAAATACACGCCGTGTGAATTGACTTCAACGATAAACTCACGGAGTAAAGCAGCTCCTAAAACTTGGGATCGTTCGCCCTCTAAATTTTTTGCCCGCGTTCGGAACTTTTTGTTTTCTTGGTGAAGCTTTTTTATCAATTCCCGTTCATTCATAATCTCACCTAATCCCTAAAATCCTTGCCGCTACACGCTGCCACGCCGTGAGCGTTTTGCGCTGTGTGCCGTTTTGCGGGCTTTGTTTTGCACTCGCGCCGGTTTGGTCGTCTGGAGTACTCCCTCTCGCTTGTGACGCTTCTATCGGCGTGCTTTCATTGCCCGCCGTGATTGCCTTTGGCATCGCATTTAATGCAGACCGCAAAGCCGCGCGCAGTTCGGCGGCGTCACGGTCGCGCTGCTCGACAAGGCCGCGCAAAAAGAGAATTTCCTCACGTGATTGCACCAAAAGTTCAGCCATTGCATCGGTTGGAACGGTTGGAACTTTGGCGGTTGGAAGTGTGCCAACCGCTACCGTCACGCTTTCCAACCGCTCATTGGTTTGGTCGCTCTCACTCTCGCTTTGCACTTCCAACCGGTTGCCAACCGCTTCCAACCGCTCAGGGTAAACGTGCCACGACCAACCACCACCAGGCAAGGCCACGCGCTCGGCTTTCACATCGCCGCGAGTGATGCGCTTGCGAGCGGTTTTCTCACTCACGCCGATAAGCGCAGCATATTGTGAAACGGTCAAATAATCGCTCATTTCTTTTTGCGATAATCCCAGGGCGCGATTGGAGCGGCGTCAATCCAAAGGCCGCGCCGGTTTGCGCGGGCGTCGGCTTCCAGATCGGCAAGTTCGGTTTCTTTGGGCGCGTACTTTCGATAATGCCAGGCGAAGCCATTCTCCACGAGCCGCGCGTTAATCGGAGTACTCCCAACTGTGAGCCACGCCAGGAGCCGCCCGTAACGGTCGCGCCCTGTGGAAGTGACTGTTAAATCTTTTCCAAAGGCCAGATCGGAAAGCGCTTTTTTCGCCTGAGTTCCAAAGGCTTGTTTTCTTTCGGGCGCGTCAATGCCAAACAAGCGGATTTTAATTTCGCTCTTGGTTTCGCCTTCCACATACAAAACGCGCAAAGTATCGCCGTCAGTGATTGCCACACAACGCGCCACGAATTGCGCGGGCGGAGTACTCGCGGCTTGCACCAATGACGGCCACGCCAGGCACAACAGCGCCGCCAGGAACGCACGCCGTTTCAAGATTGCGCCTCAACTTTCGCCGGTCGCACTTTCGCCGCCACGAACGCGGTTAAATCGTTTTCGCTCACGCGCCAATGCTTGCCGATTTTCGTAGCAGTCAATTCGCCGCGCCGGATTATGCGCCGTAACGTTTCGGGGTGGCAGTCAAGCCGAGCCGCCGCCGTGTTGATGCTAAAGAAATTGTCCATGCTTTCAGTATGACACAACGCCGCCGTATTGTGCCGCATACAGTCGCACTTTGTAATATCATAATAAAGAATTATATTACTTAATGAATTTTGCAACTTTACGCCTTAAAAGCTGCAACGAATTCGCGGTTTAGGTGCAGCGCGTTGTGTGTAAACTGAAATCGTTTTGATTTTTCAATCTTTGCGCCTGAAATCTCAAGTTTTCTCAAGTTCGGAGTACTCACGCTTCGCGCCGATGCGTTGGAATTTCTCACGTCGTTTTCTTCTTTGCAGCCGTTGCCGTTTGGCCAACGGGCGCAAGCGGAGTACTCCCAGCTTGCGCCGATGCGTTGCAACTTGCCGCCGTGATGAAACCCAGCGCGGGTGCCGGTGGGCGCGCGGTCGTTTGCGCGTAGGACGGCGCGGGCGCGATAACGACCGGCCAAAGGGAGTACTCCAGGAGCGCGGCGCACGACGTGGAAACATTGCAGCGCCGGAGTACTCGCAAGGCTTTCATAACACAGCGTTATATTTTCTTGCGTCGGTTCGGTTCGCTTTTCGCGCGCGGCCAAAGTAGCAAGATAATATAACGACGGGTTATGAATAGCACAGCCAAGTAAGAGCGGCGGGCGTTGCGGTGCAATCGGCTTGCGGTGCAGCGCATTTATCGGGCGCGGGTCTTTGCTCGTTTCGGGAATTATCGGCGCTTAAAATGGCTGCAAACGCGAAGTTTGTTTTCACTTCGCCACAACATCGGCAAATATCGGCATTTGAAAAACGTTTGATTAATCAAAATGAGTACTCGCACACTACAAAAAGACTACATTTTGAGCCGGTTTTCTTAACATCATGGCGAATTTAACAAACCGCCGTCGTGACTTGCATTTGTAGTCACAGCATCAGCGTCTTGCGCGGGCATTTGCCGCTTTGACTGGTATTTGCGGTCAATCGCTTTTGGCTGCATTTGTGGCAAATTCAATTTGTCGCATTCGCCCAAAACACGTTTGGCGGCACAGTCAAAATACCAATTTTCACCATGCGCCGGTGCGGTCAAGCCAGGTCTTTTTGGTTTCGGCGCGTTCCAGATCGCTTTCATCAAACGGTATCGCGGTATCTTCTGCCACTGGTGCGCTTTGAACTTGAACACGTCCGAACGCTCGATCAAGCAAGTATTTCGCCGCCGCCACGTCGCCACAACGCGCAGAATCAACAAGGCTTTCAATTGCCTCTGGCAACGCGCTCATAATCTTTTGCTCTGCCGCCGCCAGTTCGGACGCATAGCGCAGCGCCTTCGGTTTGCGGCCAGCGCCAGGACGCGCGCCGCCATGAGAACTCTCGTTGCTGCTTTCGGCTTTCACAATTTCAAGTTGTGCCATTTTGAATAACCTCTCTCAATTCAAGTTTTCAAGCGCCATTTTTGAATCCGCGCGCCTCATTGATGATCTTTTCAGTTCCAGATCGCCTCATATTCACAGTGAACAGCTCACAGTAACGACACTGGTACCAGCCTTTAACACACACACTACATAGCAAGACTTTTGTTACAAATAAATCGGCTGGTGATTTGGCTGGTGTGCCTCTCTGATCTCAACTCTGAGCCGATGCCGGTTTTCTCATGTGGAATCCGCAAATTATTTGTAACAAAACATTTGCTATGTAGTGTGTGTGTTCTATTCCGGCAGTGTCATTTGTTCGGTAGCCTTTCGTCCCGCCTTTTTGCGCGCCTCGTCGTCCTGAAATCCGAGTGCAATCAGATCGCGGTTGATTGTCATGTGACTGGCCGTGAATCCGCGTGTCGTTAATTCCGTTTGGAACTCACGAGTACTCAGGATGCCGCGTTCATTGATGATCTTTAAGATTTCCGCGCGGCGTTGTGATTTCTCTTGAATCCGCAAACCGCCTTTAGGAATCGCGCGCTCGTCTGCAACCTCTGCCGGCAAAAGCTTTTCCAGTTCCAGCTCGCGCGCCTCGTCCGGTGTGATCTGTAGCCATTTGACAAGATTCGTCTGCGTAAGCTTTGCGAACGGTTCCAGCCAAACCTCATTGACGATTGACCTGATCGGCTGATCGGTTGCATCGCTTGGAAATGGCGGATTACAATTGCGCGCCATGATTTCAACAGCCTGATCGGTTTCAGCTCGTCCGGTTCCAGCCGCTTTTAAGAACTGTGCGTAAGTTCTGAGGCAATAACGCCGATGCCCTTTTGACCAGCCGCCGCGCCATTGTTCCAGCGTCACCAGATCACGCGCTCGCGCCGTTGCTAAAGACTTTGCGCCGTTGGCTTTCTGTGGATTTGGATTGTCTGATTTATTCCGTGTCCATTGCTCGCGCAGCTCACGCGGCAAACTCTTTTCCATCACTGGAACGCCGAACGCTTTAGCCAGCTCGCGCAGTGTGTAAG
>MWVU01000011.1_pt1 | contig 12226 bp, 8 predicted proteins | sample 1047181 | NCBI WGS metagenome assembly MWVU01 (sample SAMN06349987, study PRJNA376086) | soil metagenome | isolation source: TG1-5 sample Antarctic (ecotone) soil | place: Antarctica | reverse complement strand
ATAAACGAAACGCAGTATTTTGGTAATGTTCCTGAAACTGTCTGGAATTTTCACATCGGCGGTTATCAAGTTTTACAAAAATGGCTTAAGGACCGCAAAGGCAGAACACTATCCTTTGACGACTTGGAACATTATGAAATGGTAGTTTCTGCTTTACTGCAAACTATCGAACTAATGAGCGCGATAGATGAAGCAATCGAAGATAATTCTGGTTTCCCTATTGAGTAGCTTGCGGACGGATTGACTAACCCATTGATAAATAAAGGGTTATAAATTCACAGCTCTTGTAAGTTGTTGATTCTAAACGGACCGTGGATTCCCCGGTCCCGGGACCCTGCTTTCCCCGGTCCGCTTCATAATTTCCTTAAATCGCTAACTCGTTAATAACAAAGGGTTTATGACATATCACTGTCTGTAAGTTGTTGATTCTAAACGAATCCCTGTTTCCTTGATTCCAGAATCGAGGATTCCTCGATTTCCTATCATTCAGTAACACAAGACAGTTTTAATATAATACGCGCAAGCGCGAAGAAGTCGAACAGCTAACTTAGTGCTATTTTTTGGACTTGCACTTCGTTTTATTCTCTTAAACCCTGACTAAACAATATGTTACAGCTACTCGGTATGAGAACGACTGTAAGCAAAACTGGCTAGAGCTTGCCCTCAATTTATCCCCAATGGTATAACAATGGTCCTACAACGCCGGGCAAAATTTTGCGATTAAATGCCCTGTGAGAGCTTTGATTGAAAAAAAGATAAAAAGGCTTGTTCGGTTCAATTAGTTTCCATTCAGTTGTCGAAATATCATTTTGCGAAAGCCATTGATATTTTCCGCCCGTCAATTCCTTTTCGTTGTTGACGTTTTCCATCCAGATTTCACGAACGCCATAAAGATGTTTATGAAAAACTTTTGCGTCGGTAGAGGCGGCGGGAATCGAACTTGTATTTTGCTTTTTAACGAAAATTCCAATCGAAACGCCTTGCTGAATGTCGAAAACATTCTGGTCGGTTGTGCCATCCGGCGAGCGTTCTTTTCTTTTTGAATTGCCGTGTAAATCAAGAATGTAAATTTCGTTAAACGATTTCATCAAAGACTGCCGCATTCCGCGAAACGTCGGATTGTCCAGATAACCGTGATTCGTGACGAAAGCCAGAACGCCATAGCCCGTCTGGTCAATTCGCCATTGCGCGAAGCGGATAAATTTAACGTAATCATCGTTGAGATATTTCGGATTTCTCTCGCCCAAAGGTTGACCATCAACTTCAAAATAGTTTCCGGTTATTTTGCCTGTATGAGCATCAATACCGTGAAGAAGCTGCTTTATCCATTCACCTGTATTAGCAGAATGTCCAGAATAAGGTGGATTACCTAACACAACCATTACAGGTGCATCTTGTTTGATTTTACTTGCAAAATCAGCTTCATCATTAAGCCAACGAGTTAAACCGGAAACGTTTGAAAGGCGGTCAACCTCTTCAAGTGTATTTGTCAGAAAAACTCTAAGGCGCTCGTTTGATTGGAACTTATAGCCTGTTTCTTCCAGAAGTAAGCCTAGTTTAAGATGTGCTACAGAGTAAGGTGCAACTAATAATTCAAATCCAAAGATGCGCGGCAAAAGATGTTCAGAGACATAGCCATCCCACATTCCTTTATTTTTCTCGAATCGTTTGGCAATTTGCTTGATAACGCTATAAAGAAAAGTTCCCGTTCCGGTTGCTGGGTCGAGAATCAAAAGTTTGTGAGATTCAATTTCGGTCTCACCTTGTTTGATTTTAATTTTACTCGAGTCTGCCAAACCTTTTGGCATTCCAAAATCCGTCTGCAAAATCTTATCTACGCTTCGCACGATGTAGGAAACAACAGGTTCGGGCGTGTAATAAACGCCGCGAGTTTCTCTCAGCTTAGGATTGTATTCGGCAAGGAAAGTCTCGTAGAAATGAACAACCGGGTCTTCTTGTCTTGTGCGTTTACCAAAATCCTGCAAGATAGTTTCTATATCAGTTCGATTCAAAAGTTCTGCTAAATCATCAACCGCCCAAGTAATGCGCCCATCAAGATTTATTCCGGCTATGTTGTCAAATAATTGCCGTAGAAACGGGTTTGTTCTCGGGACAGCTTGACCTGCGTTCAATCGTGTAAAAGGCGGCGTATGGCTATTACAACGCGCAGAAAACAGCCCGTAGGCAATCGTTTGAGCGTAAAGGTCGGCAAATTGTTCCTCGGTCAAATCCGGCAGCAGAACCTTACGAAAACTCTGCATTTGGTCGTGCAACGGGTCGAAGTCGCTGTCATCTGTATTCTCTGTTTCCAATGCCCTCTCAATCGTTACCCGAATTAGACGAGCAATCGAAGCCATTCGTTTGGCAAGTTCCTTCGGAGTAGAAATGGTTTCAGCTTGAATTGTGAGAAAGTTTTGGAAAAGCTCGATAAGTTCGTTTCCATTCGCGGTTGGGGTTATTTTTCTATCCCTTCCAATTTCTGCAAGAATTATAGGTGGTCGAGATTCACCACGAACAAACCAACGAAATTCTAAATAATTGGTATAAATGAGATTTGGGAGGGCTTCTCTGTAACGCTCAAACTGTTCCTTCTCTCGCTTGTCGAGCCTGTCTAAATCTTTGCCGACATCTTTGGCTTCAATATAACCAAGCGGAATCTCACCTTGTGCGATTGTGCCTTTGGTGATGATGTAGTCAGGCGCACCACAGGCGATTCTTTTAGGTTCATTGGTTGCTGTGATACCGCTTTGGATAGATTCAACTAATGTTTTCAAGAAAGGTCTGTGCGTGTGTTCGGTAGCATCATTACGGCTGTAAGCTCTTTCAATTTGGTCAAGGTAGGTTTGAATATCATTCATAGGTTTACGTTTATTTGGCTACATCATCAATCTTTCAACTGCCTTCATTACCATTCGATTGATTTTCGATGTTCAAAATACCACAATACAAAACTCTTTCAAAATCATAACTCGTTCTTATAACCCCCTCCTAAAATGAGGCTTTGATTCTTTGCCGAGGGTGTGTTATAAAATGCGATTATGATAACGCCCTCTATTACAACTGCATTTTCGATTAATCCAGACCCAACACTCTTATATTTAACACCGGGTTTGAAAGCAGCCTTGCACAAATGCCGGTTCGTTATTGAAAACTATCAAGGACTTACAGCAATTGAAGGCGACGTAGGACTTGGTAAATCTACCGTTTTACGATACCTATATCAATCCTACGAAAGCCGAGATGATTGCATAACAGCGTTCATACATACACCATCATTTAAGTCAGAATTCGCTTTCCTCAAGGCTGTATGTGCTGAGTTTGACATACCTATTAGAACTTCTATGCAGAAGCAGGAGTCAGAACTCAATGCATTTTTAATCCAAAAATACACAGAAAATCAAAGGGTAGTTTTATTCATAGACGAAGCGCAAAAGTTACCAGGCATTCAACTCGAACTACTTCGCACGTTACTAAATTTCGAGACCGGAAAACATAAGCTAATTCAAATCGTTATCGCGGCGCAATTAGAGCTTAGGCAGAAACTAGCTGACCCATCTAAAAAGGCATTACGGTCAAGAATCTTTGCTCCATCGAGTCTCGAAGCTCTCACTTTAGACGAGACAGAACAAATGATTGATTTCCGATGTGAGCAAGCCGAGATTGTTAACCCCTTTTCAAAACCAGCAATCCAGAGTATTTACACAGTAACAGGTGGCATACCGAGAGAAATCTTAAAGACCTGTGCTATTGGAATGGAAATGATGCGCGAATTTGATGTAGAGAAAATCGAACCTGAGATGATAGCGACAATTCATAAGGAGGCAATTTATGGTTGAAAAATTAGCTTCCTTCAAAGATTTAATGCAGGCTAAACAAGACCGGGAAAAGTTAGAGAAAACTGGTCAACCAGTTAACCAGAATTCGGTTAACCAGTTAACCAGTATGGTTAACCAGGCTATTCCCTCTGTGGTTAACCAAGAACAAAAAGAATTGGTTGACCAGTTAACCAATGAAAGTACAAAATTGGTTAACCAGTTAACCATTGAGAAAAAATTTCGTAGCCGCAGGGAGAGGAAATTAAAAGGTTTACGCCTTCCAAAGCAAAAATTGGAAAAATGGGAACTGTGGTGTTTTATTAATAAATTTGATTTTCAGGAGGCAGTAGAACTTGCAATGGACTGGTTAACTGGTCAACCAGTCGCGTCATTGACTGGTCAACTGGATAACCACGTATTGATTGATGATGTTGATGCTAATAAAGAGACTGATGAAATCATCATCTTTTATCAAAAATGGACTGGAAACAATATCAAATCCAAAGACCGAAAAGCACGGGAAGAAGTCAGGAGATTTTCGGAGGACATCTGCAAAATCGGAATTCTAACTGCAATCTCAAGAGCAAAAACTAAGATAAATTCCTTTGCTTACTGTGTTCCAGTAATCGAGGACATAGCAGAGGACGCAGCGGTAATAGACGGCAAAGAGGAATACCTAAAGCATCTCGAAAAATTTATTTTAAGCGTAAGGAAAGGGAAGTAAGCAAATATGAAATCTATTTTGGACACAGTAATTAAACTTAAATTTGTATTTTCAATAGTTGTTTTGTTCGCTAGTCTGATTCAAATTTCTTGTTCGCCGCAGACTGACAATAAAAAGGCTACGGAAAAATGCGAAATAGAGTTGAAAGATTTGCCGCCCTTTAGAGGTCTGAAAATTGGTATGCCTTTGAAACTCGAGCCTTCAAAATTGCCAGAGAAATATCAAACGGATTCGTCAAATCCAAATAAAGGTCAGGAGATAGATAATGTTCAAGAGTTAGGCTACATCCGACGGACTCTCTACATAAATGGCTCGTGGAATGGAATAACAGATATTGCGCTGCCTAATACGATTAACACAAATGGTTTAAGGGAAATAAAAGTTACAACTTTCGACGGCAATCTTGTTGAATTCCGTGTTGAGTATGATACACAATCACTGTCGGTTGAATATACTACCCAATCCCTTGCCAACACGCTAAAGCTACCAGGAGGAAGTTTTGAACTTAACGGAATAGCGTCTACTTGTTTCTGCAAAGATTTTATTGTTACTATTCTCCACCTAAGTAGTGGAATAGCACTTAATATATACCCGAATTACGAAAGCACTTTTTCTAGCAGAAACATTTCAAAAATACTTGTTGAGCGAGACAAAGAGCGCACACTAAAGAGAGAAAATTCTTTTACACCTTGAAAATACAAAACAGCTACTCTTACGCCAGTATTTATTAAGTTTGACTAAAGGTTGGGTCCTATAACAATCATTATGTGTGAGAAAATCAAGTGTTTCAGGGTATAAACCTCAATATTTTGTGTTTTTGCTCAGATTTTGAGGTCAGTTATAAATACTACATATTGCGGTTTGAGCGCCAGAGTCAACAATTACAACATCTTGTGGCTGATATCATCGGATGCGTCTCTTAACCAACCTCTATGCGCAAACAAATAATATTAAACATCCTTTTATAAATCGCCCGTTTTTTTTGGTGATTTCGCCATATTGTCGTCCGTTTGCTTATACAAGTCGGAAACGGTTACAGAGATGCCGTTTTTGGTCATTTACAGCCTCTCTGACAGCTTTTCTTCAAAAACTGACCTAATGGTCTTATCCAAAAATGTAAGGGCTTGAAGGGCATACCGGCGAGGGTTTTTTTTAGATTTTAGAGGTGGGCAATACTTGCTTGATTTTTATGTAACATTTTGATAACTCTCTTAGTTGCAATGTTTGCAAGCTCAAGCACTTGACACGTTCTTCTAATTTTAGTACTCTTAAGAAGTGCGGTGAATTCTGTTTTAAGAAGAATAAAATCTTCATCCTGCGCGGTGTATGGGTAGAGCTTGTCATATACGAAGCTGACAATAAGCGGTGAAACGAGACTCGCTGAGAAGGCTGCTAAAAAGCAGCGTTACAGATAGAACGGATTAACCATCAATGACTTGGAGAGATAACCAACGATGCTTGTCAGCCCTGCTTCTTGGAATGCACCTAATAATGACCCGTTCAGGTTCAGAATGCCTGAATAAACAGTCCAAGAGAACTGATACGAAAGCGACCGACCGACGTTATACTGGATAACCGTCAAAGCATCGTAAGACCTAGTAGGGTAGGTCTACGTGTGTCTGCTCACTCCCTCTGATACCTGGATATAAGATTGCTAGTCAACTAGCGAACAATGGTAAAACACGAGTAAATCATTAGTTAAAAAAAACAAAAAAAGTTAAGTCGAGACGACAATTATGATTCTTGATTTCATAGAAACGATAATTCCCGATTTGCTTATAATCAACAACTTACAAACATCCTCTCTCGACAAATCTTTCCTTACCAATAACTTAAAAATATCAAAAATCTTTTCGGAAACGCTGAATCAGCCGTCCTAGGACCCACGAAATCAGGGTTGCACCACCTTTTTTTTCATTTTTATGCCAGGATTCAAATTATTGATGAGAAATGGTTTAGCGAAAACTTGTGTCCGTAAGTTGTTGCAAACAAACCAACTGCGGAAAAGATGGTCCTAGGACCACGTAAAACGCTTTTGGTTTAGAATCAACAACTTACAAACACAACTTATAAACATAAAACCCATAAGCCTTTTCTTATCAGTGAGTTAAAAAATACAACCTTACCAAGCTACTCTACCAGGAAACCACCATTCTCTTCGATTGCTTCATCGATTGCGCTCATCAGCTTGATTGTTTGTAGCAGAACCGAAACTACGGTTTCATAGTGTTCCAAGTCGTCAAAGGATAGTGTTCTGCCTTTGCGGTCTTTGAGCCACTTCTGCAATACCTGATAACCGCCGATGTGAAAATTCCAAGCCGCTTCTGGAACATTACCGAAATACTGCGTTTCGTTTATCCAAACCTTTTCACCTTCATACTTTACTGCTTTGACTTCGTTTGAACCTCTTTCTGGGAATGTAACATTGCTTTCCACCTCTGCTTCCAAAAGGTGCAATCCCACTAATTTAGAGCCTAAATTAACCAGTAGTCGGAAAAGAGCAAGATTAGAAGTCAAGGGCAAACGTGGGAAGTCTATATTCAAGAATTCAGCGTAGCGCGAACGATAGGTTGGTGAGTGAAAAACAGCATAGGCGTAATTAAAAACGTCTTCCGGCGCGAAAGTCTTGACCAAATCACCTTTGCCGTCCGAAATAAATTCAAGTTTTAATTTGGCGGAAAAGTCTTTGACAAATTCATCTGAAAAGTTTGGTTTTCTTTCGCTCGTTTCTTCATCGAATAAGCCGCGCCTTTCGGTTGGATAAAGATAAAGCGGGAAAAGATTTATTCCGCCGCGCCGAAATACATTTGCATCAATAGGTTTGCGCGAAACTGAAATCAATGCCCAAATATCTTCATTTACAGCACTGCCTTGTCTTCCAAGACCTAAACAAAGATTTTCCTTCTTTGCAACGTGGTCAATCAATTCACGGCGCGGATAGTCCATTGCAACAGAACTAAAATAACTATAACGATTGTCGAAAGGACGATAAGAACATTGAATTAAATCCCTTTGCCAGTTATTATTTGCTCTTAATTTGCTTCTTGCTTCTGACAAATGCCAGTCCCGATTATCTTTAACGCCGTAAATTCTGCGAATTTCATCATCACTTTTATCTGTTTCTCTTAAATCATTTATTCGTTTTAACAATACGTCTTTATCAAAATCTATTGCGAAAAAATCACGATGCGTTTGAAATCCTAAAACATTCGTTGGCATCATTTCTGTTACTTTCCAACAACTTTGATATTCTTCACGTAAAGTTTCATCTTGCGGAATGAAAAGATAAAAAGGTTTATTCGGGTTAAGTTCTTTCCATTCAGTTGTATCAATATCATTCTGCAAAAGCCACTGATATTTACCGCCGGTCAATTCCTTTTCATTATTAACATTTTCCGCCCAGATTTCACGTGCGCCGTAAAGATGTTTATGAAAAACTTTGGTATCGGTAGGTCGTGCAGGTATCGGACTTATGTTTTGCTTTTTAATAAAAATTCCAATCGCAACGCCTTGCTGAATATCGAACACGTTTTCATCTTTTGAGCCGTCAGGCGAGCGTTCCTTCTTTTTGGAGTTGCCGTGTAAATCCAAAACATAAATTTCATCAAAGGATTTCATCAGCGATTCCCTCATACCGCGAAAGGTCGGATTGTCCAAATAACCGTGATTCGTAACAAAAGCCAAAATGCCGTAGCCTGTCTGGTCAATTCGCCATTGCGCGAAGCGGATAAATTTAACGTAATCATCATTGAGCCATTTCGGGTTTCTCTCGTTCAAAGATTGACCGTCAACTTCAAAATAATTTTCGGATGCTTTGCCTGAAAGAGTGTCCATACCGTGAAGAAGCTGCTTTATCCATTCACCTGTATTAGCAGAATGTCCAGAATAAGGTGGATTACCTAACACAACCATTACAGGTGCATCTTGTTTGATTTTACTTGCAAAATCAGCTTCATCATTAAGCCAACGAGTTAAACCGGAAACGTTTGAAAGGCGGTCAACCTCTTCAAGTGTATTTGTCAGAAAAACTCTAAGGCGCTCGTTTGATTGGAACTTATAGCCTGTTTCTTCCAGAAGTAAGCCTAGTTTAAGATGTGCTACAGAGTAAGGTGCAACTAATAATTCAAATCCAAAGATGCGCGGCAAAAGATGTTCAGAGACATAGCCATCCCACATTCCTTTATTTTTCTCGAATCGTTTGGCAATTTGCTTGATAACGCTATAAAGAAAAGTTCCCGTTCCGGTTGCTGGGTCGAGAATCAAAAGTTTGTGAGATTCAATTTCGGTCTCACCTTGTTTGATTTTAATTTTACTCGAGTCTGCCAAACCTTTTGGCATTCCAAAATCCGTCTGCAAAATCTTATCTACGCTTCGCACGATGTAGGAAACAACAGGTTCGGGCGTGTAATAAACGCCGCGAGTTTCTCTCAGCTTAGGATTGTATTCGGCAAGGAAAGTCTCGTAGAAATGAACAACCGGGTCTTCTTGTCTTGTGCGTTTACCAAAATCCTGCAAGATAGTTTCTATATCAGTTCGATTCAAAAGTTCTGCTAAATCATCAACCGCCCAAGTAATGCGCCCATCAAGATTTATTCCGGCTATGTTGTCAAATAATTGCCGTAGAAACGGGTTTGTTCTCGGGACAGCTTGACCTGCGTTCAATCGTGTAAAAGGCGGCGTATGGCTATTACAACGCGCAGAAAACAGCCCGTAGGCAATCGTTTGAGCGTAAAGGTCGGCAAATTGTTCCTCGGTCAAATCCGGCAGCAGAACCTTACGAAAACTCTGCATTTGGTCGTGCAACGGGTCGAAGTCGCTGTCATCTGTATTCTCTGTTTCCAATGCCCTCTCAATCGTTACCCGAATTAGACGAGCAATCGAAGCCATTCGTTTGGCAAGTTCCTTCGGAGTAGAAATGGTTTCAGCTTGAATTGTGAGAAAGTTTTGGAAAAGCTCGATAAGTTCGTTTCCATTCGCGGTTGGGGTTATTTTTCTATCCCTTCCAATTTCTGCAAGAATTATAGGTGGTCGAGATTCACCACGAACAAACCAACGAAATTCTAAATAATTGGTATAAATGAGATTTGGGAGGGCTTCTCTGTAACGCTCAAACTGTTCCTTCTCTCGCTTGTCGAGCCTGTCTAAATCTTTGCCGACATCTTTGGCTTCAATATAACCAAGCGGAATCTCACCTTGTGCGATTGTGCCTTTGGTGATGATGTAGTCAGGCGCACCACAGGCGATTCTTTTAGGTTCATTGGTTGCTGTGATACCGCTTTGGATAGATTCAACTAATGTTTTCAAGAAAGGTCTGTGCGTGTGTTCGGTAGCATCATTACGGCTGTAAGCTCTTTCAATTTGGTCAAGGTAGGTTTGAATATCATTCATAGGTTTACGTTTATTTGGCTACACCATCAATCTTTTAAGGGGCTATATTGCTGATACCATTGATTTTCAGTGTTCAAAGTATCACATTCACGACTAAAAATTTAATCGCAATTGAAAAATAATTCCATTGTTACATTAGCAAACTCCCAAAATTACCCTCAATTTTCAGAGTTTTAGCGTTTTTAGGCTTTAATTCTCTAGTTTATTGTGTTACACATATTGCGCTATGCAAAAGATGACACCGTTCTCAATCTCCCCAAATCCGTTATCCTTATACTTAACTGATTCATTAAAGGCTGTTGTGCATAAGGCAAGGTCCGCTATTGATTACAGGCAAGGATTGACCTGCATTTTAGGAGATGTCGGGCTTGGTAAGTCCACAATCTTGCGATTTCTTTGGGCAGAGTATGCTGCACAGGAAGATAATTGCAAGACCGCATTCATCTCCACGCCTTCGTTCCCCTCCCCCTTTGCAATGCTCAAAAGTATTTGTCAGGACTTCGGACTTGAAGCGATGCGCTCACGTGAAGCGCAAAAGAGGCTGTTTGAAACATACCTTGTTGAGCAGTTTAAGACGGAAAAGAATGTTGTCATCTTCATTGATGAAGCGCAGATGCTTACTAATCAGCAACTAGAGTTATTGCGCGAAATTCTAAACTTTGAAACCAACACCGAAAAACTTGTCCAGATTGTCGTCGCTGGACAGATGGAGTTAAAGCTGAAAATCAACCGTCAGCAAAACCGTCCATTCAAATCGCGCATTATGAGTTACTCAAACCTCAACCCTTTGAGCTTAGAAGAGACGAAGGAAATGATTAACTTCCGATGCAGATTTGCAGAAACTGAAAACCCCTTCACCGAAAATGTTATTGACCGGATTTACTATCACACACAAGGCATTCCTAGGTCAGTTCTAAAGCTCTGTTACGAACTTTATGAGCTACACCGGCTTGGAGTCTTAATTTTTACGCCGGACTTGGTGGATGAAACGGCAAATGAGGTAGCTTTATGAGCTCAACTTTAATTAGTCTTCTCAAGGCTGATGAGGCGAAAAAGAAGACGGAATCAGAAAAACCGAAACTCGAAGTTGTTCCAAAGACCGAGCAACCTTCATCCTTCGAAAAGCTGCCTGAAATTGAACGCGAAACTGGACGCCCAGACGCCCAAACAGTAGACGCCCAGACGTCCAGTGTGGGCGTCCAGTCACCAAAAGATGTAGACGTCCAGTCACCAAAAGATGCAGACGTCCAGACGTCCAGTGAAAAACTTTACCCTAGCCGCAAACACAAGAAGCGCAAGACGATACGGCTCCCATCGCAGAAAGTCGAGAAATACGAATTATGGTGTTTTATGAATAAGATTGATTTTCAGGACGCCGTAGAGAAAGCGATGGATTATTTTATTGGACGTCCAGACGTCCACGTATTGATTGATGCTCCTGATGAAGATAAAGAGACTGATGAGATTATCATCTTTTATCGAAAATGGACTGGAAACAATATCAAATCCAAAGACCGAAAAGCGCGGGAAGAAGTTAGGAGTTTTTCTGAGGACATCTGCAAAATCGGAATTCTAACTGCAATCTCAAGAGCAAAAACTAAGATAAATTCTTTTGCTTACTGTGTGCCAGTAATCGAGGATATAGCGGAAGAAGCTGGAGCGATTGATAGCAAAGGCGAATATCTCAAGCACTTAGAAAAATTCATTCTAAGCGCGAGAAAAGGACAAAAATAGAGTAAGTGTATGTAAAATAAAAGGTTGTAATAATTGAGATACTACGCTATAACCGTATAAATAATTCATTACTAAAAATAAACGCTAAAGTTTAAGGAGTAATTAAGAATGGCAAATACAGCCACGTGTCCTGACTGTCGAAATCAAGTTTCTTTCTCTGCGGTTTCTTGCCCTAAATGTGGACGGGTTATGAAGCCCGGCGATTTACCTCGTCCTGTTCCGGTAAGCCCCGCTTTACAATCAAACGTTAATAAAGGATGTCTTATTGCAGTAGCTATTCTTTTTGCTTTAATGGCTTTCTGTTGTGTGGCTTCAAAACAATCCCCAGAGGACGTTGACCGAGAGTTTCAAAAGACGCTTGAATGGGAGCGTAAACGGGGTGATTACAGATGACACAGCCAAAAAAATCTATTTCCCCGCTTACTGTCGTGTTGTTAATTATAATTGCAGGGTCGGTAGGTGTAATGTTTATGACGTGCCAACAAACTTCTGATAGTTTTCGTAGGCACGATGAAGATGGCAAGAGGAAGGTTGAAAAGTTACAACGTGAATATCGAGAAAAACA
>MWVU01000009.1_pt1 | contig 12289 bp, 20 predicted proteins | sample 1047181 | NCBI WGS metagenome assembly MWVU01 (sample SAMN06349987, study PRJNA376086) | soil metagenome | isolation source: TG1-5 sample Antarctic (ecotone) soil | place: Antarctica | reverse complement strand
GGGCAGTGTACCGCGCTTTATCCGGCTGCGGACCGCGCCCTCGGTTATGCCGAGCGAGACGGCGGCCTGGGCGACTGTTAGGCGCTCGTGGTTCGCCTGTGGTTCGCCTGTACGCCCCTCTCCCACGGTCCCATGCTAGACCATTAGGGCCGTGGACGAAAGCCCTTAGAAGCCATCCTCGCGCGCCTCGCGGCGCGTCAGGCGGAACGTCGGCCCACGACATTCACGGGCACGCCCTCCAGCTCCCACTCGCCCGGAAAGGAGATGTACTCTTGCTTGTCGATGGCCCGCTCCCACGCCCACACCCCGAGGCACGTGGCGAAGAGCATGTCGTCGTGCTGGCCCTCGCGCAAAGGCTCGAAGCCGGCGTGTCCCGTGGCGAGGTTCTGCTTCAGACGGTAGTTCCTAAGCTCCTCTTCGAGCACGCCACGGTGGCGGAGCTTGGCCACGTGCAGCGTCTGGTTCTGGAAGGCGACGATGCCAGCGTGCACTAAGTCTCGTTTCGGGATGTGCCAGTATCCGCCGCTCTTAGTCGTGTTGGCGCCGCCGTGGACGGTGACGGGCAGAAAGATCACGTAGGGCTCGCCGTCCTGGTCCTTGATGCCGTCCTCCAGGGCGTCCACGAGGATGTCCTTTACGGCCTTGCCCACGCCGCCCTCGTCTATGGCTAGCCCTACGTCCACGGGCTGGCGCGGCCGCAGATTGTCCTCTTTGCGGTGTAGGGCGTTAAGCTCCCGGATGAGCTTCACTATTCCCTTGGCGATCTTTGTGTAGGACGTGCGCAATTGCACACGGTCAAGGCGGATGAGGTCGTAGTGCTGCTCTGCGTCCTGGCGCGCTTCCTGGTACTCGACGCGCTCGGGGTTGTAGACGTCGCCCTCCATGCGCCAGTCCGTGGCGTTGTACTTCTTACCCACGGGCACTAGACGGCGGCGTGTGACGGCCACCGCTGTGTAGTCAGTGGTTTGGCCGAAGTCGGCCGATACCATGTATTTCATGCGGTGTTCCATGCTTCCTTCCTTTCGGCGGGCGTCAGGCGGTTTCCCATAGACTCTCCTCACCCTCGAATCGGTATTCTTGCAGGGCGTCGTCGCGGGCGGCCTCTATCATGTCGTGTGTGAAGAGCTGGTCCTCGGTCTCACGAAATTCACAGCCGTATTCTTGCGCAAACCACCACTCCGGCATGCTCCGCCGCTCGGCCTCCAGAAACGCCGGCGGGATGCGCGGGCACCGGCTGGCCGGGACCTCGTAACGCTCCCACGCCCCGTCAGCTTCGCTAGCCCACTCCTCGTAGAAGACGCCGCGCTTGCCATAGGGCGTGGAGAGCATCATCAGGGCGCCGCCGCTGACGGCGAGCATGGGCCGGATGGTGTGGACGAGGGCATCGTCCACCCGGGCGGCTTCGTCCACTATCAATGTGTCCACGGCGCTAAAGCCCCTGATAGTGCGTTCACTCCCCGGCAGCGCCTCTATCCTGCTGCCGTTGGGGAGGTGCATGCCGAGCTTCCTGTCGCTCGCCGGTGCGGGCACCGTGCGCAGTTTCCGGTAGAAGTCCGCCACCTTGGCAAAGAGTTCCTTACTCTGGCGTTCGGATGGGGCCAAGCAAAGTATCAGGCTGCCCGGATGGTAGAGCGCGCGGTGTAGGGCGAGCACGGCCGACATGGTGCTCTTGCCCGACTGTCTGCAGCAGTTGAGCAGGGTCCTATCCGCCGTGGACTGCAAGAGGTCCTCTTGCCACGGATCGGGCTCTATTCCTAGCCGTTCGGCAAAGCTCACGCGGTCCAGGGCAAGGCGGAGATCGTGCTGGAGATCGCCGCTAAGCTCTACCATTGCCCCCACCCTCTATGGCCCGCAGGACGCTCTCACGCGCGTCGGAGTAGGGCTCTAGAGCCCCGACTATCACCGTGCGCAGCTGCACCCATTCGGCAGAGACGTTGAGGTTCACAGCTACGCCAGGGCGCTCGTCCAGCTCGCCCAAGAGTTTGGCCAGTAGCTCAAGGTTGCTTCTCGCCTCCCGGATGGCCGCAAGCGCCGTGCGGTGCTCGTGGCTTAGTTCGGCGGCCTCCAGGACGGCAAGGGTACGCGCCTGCAGGCTCCGGACGTCGGCTAAGAGGCCGTCGGCGTGCGCCACCTCCTCGGCCTCGTGCGCCTTGGCCAGCTTGGCGGGCAGGTGGTTGCCCCTGTGCCTGCGCAGCGCCGATTCCGAAACGCCGAATAGCGCCGATACCGACAGGTTCGACGTTTCGCCCACGAGGGCGCGGTCTATGGCCTCCCGCTCGTGGTGCTCGCAGACCGTGCAGCGTCTAGGCATGGCGGAGGGGCCTTCCGCCGAACCACAAGAAGGCCCCTCCGCGATGCCTAGCCATCACCGCGCCCGCCCTTGGCTTTTGTGGCCCGTCCTATAGTGTCGAGTAAGCTTCGGTCCCGCTCTGCCCTGCTTCGCCCGGCGCCCGTGGCCACGTCGAGAATGTGCTGGCCGTGCGAACGGGCGAGTTCTTCCCGCTCTTCCCTGGCCATCCGCTCTACCGTGGCGTCAGTTCGTGCGTCCTTGCTCATGCCATCTCCCCGAGGCGTTCACGTGCCTGTATCCTTGAGCGGATTTCCTGAGCGCGCGCTTCGAGGTCTTGGACTTCGAGCAAGTCGTTCTGGTTGGCTTCCCCTATCTCCGCCGCGTGCGTGCCGTCCTGACGCGCCACGGCTAGTACGTGCTCTAACTCGCCCCGATGCTGTTGTACGGCCATGTCGAGGGCGGCCAGGTCTAGGTCGATGCCTCCGAGCCTCTTCTCAATCGCGACCAGGCGCTTGGAGGATTTCGGTACGTCTACGGCGACGGCAGCGCCGCCTATCTGCGTGTCCCCCAGCCCCGCGCGTGCAAGCGCCAGACCGGCTTCCGCCTGAAGGAGATCGTTCTCAAGGCCGCGCTTCTCGGCGCCCAGGTGCTTCTGCTCCAGGCCAAGCTCATTGCGCGCGTCGAATAGCCTTTGGCCTCGGTCGAAGGCTCTTTGCACGTCCGGCCAGTCGAACCCAAAGAAGGCCGGGTTTGGGCGGTAGCCTCCCGCCCCGTCGGCAATTATTTGCGCTGCGTGGGTTTCTTTTCTTGTTTGCATTAAAACCGTTCCTTTCTTCGCTAATCGTTGATCAGGGTCACGGCGCGAAGGCAATCCCACGACAGGGCCGTCTTCTCTCCGGAGAGGTTCAGGACAGGGCCGAAGGGATACACGTCCAGGAGCGTCCCGGTCGTCTCCCGGCCGGCGCCGTGGCAGTCTACGTAAGCAACGCGCAACGTCCTCTCGGCCCACGTGCCCGGAAGTAGCCCCTTCGGGCCGGTCCTTTTGGGCAGGGACGGCGTGCCGCCCACGTCCGGGCGGGTCATCGCCGCCTCTAGGATCTCGATTGTCAAATCATGCTCCTTTCTAGGTGCCGCCGCCTGGGTAAGACGGCGGCACCATCGGAATACCTAGTTAGTTCTTGGCGCTCCAACGCCTGAACTCAGAGACGCTCGGGGTCTTGTCCTTGGACGCATACCGCACAATCTTCCAGCCGGGGGAGGCCTGGATCCTGCGCCACCCATTCTGGGTGCGCTTGGTCGCTTTTTCGGCTTCGCCGAGTATCCCCCCGAATGCTTTGTTCATCTGCGCTTTGCTCATACGTTGTGCCATTTCGTATCACCTCCCTTCACTAGCTTGTCTACAGCTGGTGAGGCCGTGGCCAGAAGAATGTCCTCCCTTGTGGTGAATCCGCTTGTGCCCACGCACCCTGCGCCGCCCTCTAAGGCCTTCAGGGCGTCCTGTAAGCCGCTGCGGGCGAGCCTTGATACCTCCCTAGCCCTGGCCTTCGTGCCGGGGTTGGGGCCGTCCTGGCTCCGGTAGAGGGCGCGGACGACCAGCTCTCCGTTTCGATAGTCCAGGACGAGGCGTTGGAGGCTCATGCCATTCCCGGCTCAGGAGTAGACAAGGGAAACCCGCTTGGCCTCCACCACCACGGCGCCAGGGTGCTCCGCCCTCAACCCGGCCCGCTCCTCTAGCGTGGGCTCGCGCAGGAAGTGAATCTCTGTCGGCCCGTCGAGGCGCTCGGTGATCGTCGCCAGCGGCGTGGGCGCCAGCTCCATCATGCGCTCAGTGATGATATCGAGCTTCCGGCCGACCTCGGCGAGGCGCTCGGCATCCCCGGCAGGGACAGGGCGGCCGATGGTCCCCGCAAGCCGGGCGTAGAGGGGCCACAGACTTTTAGCGACGCGCTTCAGCTCGGGGATGCTGTCCACCCCGGCCGCCCAGTCCTCAAGGTCGGTGGGGTCGAGTTCAGGTGGCAGTGTCGCTTCTCCTAAAGGGGCGGGCTCCCTCAGCAACACCTCGACCGGCACGCCCAGAGCGCGCGCGATCCCCCGCAGAGTCGAGAGGTGCGGGTCGCGAACATGGCCGCGCTCGATCTCCCCGTAGGACCTGAGCCCTATGCTCGTGTGCCGCGCGACGTCCTCCTGAGAGAGTCCCCGCTCCTGGCGCAACCTGCGCACCCTATCGCCAACAGTCGTAGACATAAGCCTCCTTAATAGCCGACCGACTAAGCCATCAAATATAATTATATGAGGTTGATCTCACGAGGTCAACAGCTTATAATGTCCGGCGACGGATAAAAGAGAGCCCCCGAAACCTTTTAGCGGAGGAGATCGGAGGCTCTGAGAATAGGGAGGCGATGCCTCTGGTTCAACATCATAACACCGGCGTCCGATTCTAGGACACAAAAAGCACACGAACACGCAAGAACGAGAAAACGAGAAAGGCACAGCATGACTGACATGTTGACCGCAACAGATTACGAGGTGCCGGCCCCCGGCCAGCATCGCGTCGAGATCAAGGAAGTAGACAAGCGTGACGGCAAGTTCGGTCCGTACTACCGGATCGGCACGACGGTCGTCGGCGGCGAGTTCGATGGAATGTGGGTCTCGTTTGTCGCCTCCGCCAAGCTGACGCCCGCCGCAAAGTTGCGGATCGCCGTAGAGGACATCCTCGACCGCAGGCTCAAGAAGGGCGAGAAGTTCAACCCGCAGTCGCTCGTTGGCCGCGAGGCCATCGCCGAGGTCTCCAACAAGAGCGAAGACGAGCGCACGTATGCCAACATCGAGCAGTTCTTCACGCTCAGGGAAGACCCTTCCACCCTCAGACAGGCGCAAGAGGCGGCAAGCGAAGCTGCCAGTGCTCCGGCCGGCGCGGCGGACGAAGGCCGCGTAGAAGGCGAGGAAGAACCCTTGCCTGACTACAACGCCGCTTAGCAAAGGCACAAAAGAGCCTCCGCCAGCACAGGGGGAGGCTCTTTAACTATCAAAGACGCTTGGAGCTTACTCTATGTCAGAAGAAACACAACCTACCTTCTGGGCCGCGCCTGAGTTCATAAAGGCCGGGTACCCGGTGTTCCCGCTCGCCGGCAAGATACCGGCCGTGGCCGGCGGCTTTTATGCGGCAACCATGGACATATCAGAGATCGCCATGTGGATCGAGGACGGCTTCGGCGACCATGATATTGGCATGGCGACAGGCCACGCCTCCGGCATCGTCGTAATCGAGGCGGACACTAAAAGGCGGCGCGAAGAGCTAGAAAAGCAGTTTGGGCCGCCGACAGTCGAGACCAGAAAAGGCGCGCACTGGTACTTCAAACACCCGCGCGACGGCAAGGTCGTGAGCCGCAACATCGCCAGCGGCGTCGATTGTAAGGCTGACGGCGGCTATGTCGCCGTCCCGCCTTCGACTAACAAGACCTGGACTAACGGAGAAAAAGGCATACCAGACAAGAAGACGCTACTCCCCCTGCCGCCAAAGCTGCGCGCGGCGCTGCGCGGCCTGGCTTCGCCGGAGCCGGGCAACCTGAGCAACGGACAGACAAGATCAGTAGAAGAGTTCGAAGGGCTCGAGGCCGCAGCGGTCCTGGCGAGGCATATCAAGGCCCTGCCACAAGGCCAGCGCCACGAGCACCTGCGCCATGCCTGCGGCGCCCTGCTTGGCCGAGGCGTGGCGCAAGAAAGCGCCGAGCGGATGCTTACCAAAGCGTGGCAGCTCGTCGGCGGAGAACTCGCTGAGCGCGCACCTAAAGAAGTGCCGAACACGCTGAGCACTACCGCAGCGGCTCTTGCAAACGGCGGTGCAACGGGTGTACCGAGCATGGAGAAGCTGACGCCCGGTCTCTTTGACGATCTCGAGGCCATACTCTCACGCGGAGATCCTGTACTGGCCGACGGCGCCCCGAGCGCGGATGGAAGATCTTACGGCCCCCTCGGCGAGCGCGTCTTGATCGGCAAGCTCATTACAGAAGGCATAGAGCCGCCGACGCACCTCGAGACCGACGTCCTTATCGAGGGCGCCGTACACTGGTTTCACGGGGCGGCGGATACCGGCAAGACCTGGCTAGCCGCTTTCCTGGCCAAGCACCGCATCGAGGCCGGGGAGAACGTCCTAATCTGGGATAAGGAGAACGGGCCGGAGATCTACGGCGAGCGCCTGGAGGCGCTTGGCTGCGATCCCGAGACGATAGACAGGCACCTCTTCTACCACGGTGAGCCGAACCTCAGGCTCGCCGACGACGTCCTCGAGGCCTACACGATGCGCCTCGAGGAGGTGGATCCCGTACTCGTAATCTATGACTCAGCGCGCGGCTTTCTTACCAGCGCGGGCCTCGAGGAGAACTCTAACGACGACCTCGACAAATGGTACGAAGGCATCCTCAAGCCAGTACGTAACCGCAAGTGCGCCGCGACGGTTCTTGACCACGATCCCAAAGACGGCAACACCGCGCGCGGTGCCGGCCGCAAGAAAGATCTGTGCGATGTGATGTGGGCTGTCAAGTGTCCGTACCCGTTTGATGAGAACTCGGTCGGCATGGTACGCCTGGTGCTGGAGAAGGGCCGTCGCGGCGGCCTGCCGCCGAGCGTGACGTTCAGCGTCGGCGGCGGTGAGAACGGTTTTATCTTCGGGCGTTCGGCCGGCACGATCGAAATGGAAGACGAGGAGAGCGGTCTTACGCCATCGGCGCAAAGAGCTCTTGAGAGTCTTGCGGACTTCGGCGAGGCAGGCGCTACCTGGAAGGAATGGTGGGACGGGAGCGGGATCGAGTCAAAGGCCACCTTCAGCAAAGCAAGAGGCGAACTACTAGTACCCGGCGGTCCTGTAGGCAGGAGCGGCCAGCGTTACTTTGTAACGGGCGGTGGAGGTATATTTCGGTCTAATAGACCTAAAATATACCTAAATATACCTAGCGCTGCGAGGTCTACTAGGTCTACTACCCCTAAGGTAGTAGACCTAGTAGACCTCAGCGAGGCGCACAAGCAGGCACAAACAAACGAAGCGGCGTTACAAGACAAATTGACGCCGGTGCAAGCCCGCGAGGTGCTAGACAACCCGCAGTTCTTCCCCGGCCCCGCCAGGGCCTTGGAACACTACCGCGCGGCAAGAACCGAGGCGGCATTGGAATACCTCACACGCGCGGTCCTGCATGCGCATGAGATCGATACGGACGGCTGGAAGACCTCGGCCAGCGTGGTACGCGGCGAAGCCACGGAGAAGATGCCTGGAGAGGAGGAGTAAATGGCGTACGGCGGCGCATGCGAACAGCACCCGCGCATACCGTGGGAAGAGTTCGAGAGTCCGGATTATTTCTACCGGCTGGAGGACCTGCAGCGGGGGTGGTTCAGGACGTTTGACTGGACGCCCGACACCGACGAGGCCGCGATGGGCCGGGAGAGGGAGCGGTTGTACAGGGAGCTAGAAGAATGTGCGCTCGAGTTCGTGGCCTACAGGGCAAGCCGCAGGCTTGCCCGGGAGTAGGAGCTCTCCTACTCCTCCTTGTCCGTGCGACGCTCCTCGAGAAACTCTGAAAGGGCGCGCTCGGTAATGCGCATCTCATGGCCCAGCTTGTAGGCACTCAGGTACTTCTCCCGGATCCACCGGTAAACGGTGTGTCGGCTGACGCCCAGTTTCTCGGCGACCTCCGGCGCCGTCATGTAGCGCTCGTCCACTGTGTGCATTATGCCTCCTTCGTCGCCGCCCTTGCTGTTGATAATAGTATAGCAGAGTTGACAAGAGTGTACAGACGTGAGACAATGTAGCCAGACACAGAAACGGCCCCGCAGGTTTGCACACCCCGGGACCCGGACCACGAAGGAGCGCTTCATGGCCGCCAGCAGGATACACGACCACCACGACGACGACGACACCGTAGAGGCCCACTACTCCGGCCTTGAGCGTCTCGAAGCCCCGCACGGCACGCCGCACGGCTGCTACGACGGTCATGTCTTCATCGGACACATGGTCGAAGATAGCGAAGCTGGCGAAGAGGCCGAGATCGTGGAAGCGGTCCCGTGCCGGCGCTGTAACGCCGGCGAGGCCCGATAATGGCGGGCGAGGAGCTGCCGCGCCTGGCCGGCCTCGAAGGCTTCGAGGTGTGGGACAAGACGGTTCGCGCCCCGGAGCACGGGGGGGTGAGGGTCGCCTTCGTGTCCGTTCGGGTTGGCGGCTCCATCGGCATGAACAAAGCCTGCTACAAGATGTGGGGAGCGCCGGCGGCGTGTCAGGTGATGTTCGACCCTGAGCGCCGGCGCGTCGCGCTGCGGCCCGTAAGCCCCGAAGAAGCGAACAGTTACGGGCTCTCCGCCTGCAGCGATGTCAAGGTCCCCTGCAAGGGCCTCTTTGACTTCTACGGTGTCCAGATAGCCGAGACCAGGCGCTACTACGACCCGAAGGTCATAGATGGCGTGCTGGTGATAGACCTCTAGGCCCCGATGCCCCGGCCCTCATTGTTGCTAAGTGTTGCGAGGGTCGGTTGCAAGGCAAGTTTCGTAGGGTTGGGGGATGCAGCACGTCTCGCGCAAGGTGCCTTTTTCTCTCCGGAGAGAAAAAGTTGCAAGGCAAGTTTCGTAGGGTTGGGGGATGCAACGCGAGCTTCGGGCGGAACTTGGATCACGTGATCCAGGTTGCAAGGCAAGTTTCGTAGGGTTGGGGGAGCATAGCGCACTGAAATCAGTGCGTTATTGCAGGGCTAGCGGCCCCTGCCTATCGGGACGGGATTGCCGGGGGTTCGGGCGGGTAGAGATCTCGGCCCTGAAGGTTACGGGCGTAGCCCAAAATAGCGGATAAGGTTAGCCACTCATCATGCTTGCTCCGAATCTCGGCAACCTTCGCCCTGAGTTTGTCTTCGGGGATGCGTGCTATTAGTTGGGCATTCTTGGACCACTTTTGTGCAGACCACTTGGGCACATCTAGTAGCTTTTCTAGGGTTACTGCGTTCGCTTCTGGCGCGTACCTCGAGTACGCGCCAGAAGCATCCTTGCCGGCTAGCTGGCCACGCGTGCCCCTGTTCATCTCCATCTGAGACAACATCTCGCCGCCGTTGTAGTAAGCGTTTATCGTCAACTCTTTGCATAACCATTCGCCCCGCGTTGCAATCGCGCACGGGTACAAGTAAGGAAAGCGGCTAACCACGCCCCTGTACGGGGGGTAACCTGCCCCCGCGTGCCCGATCCCGGCCCTAGCTGGCGGCCCCGGCCCCTAGCTGGCGCATGATTATGCGCTGTGGTGGATATCCCCAAATGGTGGTTCTCGGAAACTCAGGGCAGGGCATAATACTCCACGGTGTGATCATCCCTCTTGTGGAGCACCGGCCCCTGTCGGGCCGCCTCGATGCGGCCTTTCACGGCGAGGAATACTTGCAACCTAGCCCCGCCCCCCGAACATCCTTCTCCACCAGGGCCGCTGTGCGCCCTCAGCTTCGCTAGCGCCTGGGGTAGCGGGCCGGCTCGGAGCAGGTTAGTAGAGCGGGTAGAACATGACCGCCTCGCCGCGCTTAATCGTCTCGGCGTGCTCCTCGCAAAACAGGGCGCGCGCTCCCTCGTGGTTCCTACGCTCCACCGCACCCCGCTGGCCGCACTTCAGCGCCGAGCAGAGCAGGCCCATCATCCGGGCGCGCATGTCGGCGTGCTCACGGCTCGGGGCGCGCCCGAGGTGCTTTATCACGCGCTGCCGAACACGACCATCGACGCGCCCGCCTTCGACAAGCTGGTGGTAAACGTAGACCTTCTCCCCGCGCCTCATGGACTTCTCCCGAACGTACATACGACCGCCCCCCCCCCCGGGTGTTGTGCCTAACAGAGTATAGCAGGCGCGAGGAACACCCTAAGAGCGGCGAGGATGGCTTCTGGCGGCCTCGCCGGCCTCGCCCCGACCCCGCACTACCCCGCGCTCGTATGGAGGCCGTCAAACGCCGTCAAGCTCGTTACTACCTCAGCCCACGACGTTCACCGCCCGAAGATCCTACGCCACCAGCCCCTCTGTGTGGCCTGAGCTTCGCTGTGCGGGCCTTCCGTAGCGGACCGGGGCGATGCACCCTCTGAGGCATCCCGGGCCTCTCGTGGGGCTTCTATGGCGGGGATCCTGCTTGTGAGTTGGGCCATGACGGTATCGTACCGGCGGCGCTCCTCGGCGCGGGCCTCCCTCTCGGCGTCCAGTTGCCCCCGAAGGTAGCTGACCTGGTCGTGTAGCGAGGCGATAAGCTCGGATTGGTCGCCTGGTGCGCCGGCGTTGGGCGGTTGGTTCGCCGGCGACGTACCATCGTCCAACAGCACGAATACCGCAGCGCCCTCTTTCGCGGTGGGCAGTGTACCGCGCTTTATCCGGCTGCGGACCGCGCCCTCGGTTATGCCGAGCGAGACGGCGGCCTGGGCGACTGTTAGGCGCTCGTGGTTCGCCTGTGGTTCGCCTGTACGCCCCTCTCCCACGAGGGGGATACTAGACCATTAGGACCGGGGGTAGGGAGTAGGCAACTCTAGGACAAGCTACCCCTGGAGAATGTTGACCTGCGTGTTCACCTGGACCGGAGGTATTGTAGCCTGGAGCTTCCTCACCCTGACAAGCTCCCGGATGGCCGCAAGGTAGCGGCGGTTCGCGCTCTCCTGCCAGCGGATCATGTGCTTGAGGTAGGACGGGGACGAGCGCATCCCCGGAGGTGCATCCCTCCAGAGCTGCGCCGACATGAGCGCGTCGAAGAGCTCGACCAGCACCCAGCACGACACCACGCGCTCTGTCAGGAGGACCTCTAAGGGCGTGGGGTTCTCCCCAGCGATCTCCTCTCGCATCATGTCCAGGCGTACCGAGAGGGCGTCCTGTGTAAGCGGGTCCCCGGCGGAGATCGTGCTGATAAGGAGGTTCTGCGCCTTGCGTCCGACGTCTGAGGCCCTGGCTATCACCGCGGGCGAGGCCTCCCTGAGCTTGTGCCTCAGCTCCTTCTTGGCGTCCTGGTCGCCGTTCTCTGCCCTCTTGGAGAGGGCGCGCAGCTCCTGGAGGCTCTCACGGACCTCTACGGGCAGCTGGTAGCGTTCAAGAGTTCCGGGCTTCGTCTTAGCGTTCGCCTCTGGCACGTCTCCACTCTCCTTTGTGTCTGTGGCATCCAGCGACTATCAGGTGGGCCCGGGCGAGGACCTCCGCGGCCTCCGATAGCTCCAGGACCGGGGCGCTCAAGGCCTCCAGGCGCTGCCGCTCGGCCTCCTGGCCGGCCCTCCCAAGTACGTCCCTCTCGTGAGATATGCGGGCCATCTCGCCGGCCCCGACGTAGACCTTCCTGACCCTCGCGCCGTCCCGGACACTGCGGTAGTAGTAGAGGTTTCCGTCTCTGCGCTCGAGCGTCACGCTAGGGAGCCTGCGCGGTACGAAGTCGGGGAGGCCGGCGGAATGTAGTACACACGAACCTACGCCGACGCATTGCCAGCTTCGTTACGGACCTCTTCGGCCTGCTCGAGAACAACCCGCACAAACTCTTCGTCCAGGCCCATGCTTGAGGCGATCACTCGAGGCGAGCGGCCCGTCTCTGAGAGAGAGATAATCCTCGTCACATCCGCATGGGCCTCCCGCTTGAGGCGTCTTTTGCCGAGGGCCCGACGCCCTGCGCGGCTCACGACACCCGGCCCCCGACCTGACGCCGAACGTGAGTAGGGCCAAAGAACGCGGCGTATTTAGTCATGTCCGCGGCTGCCTTCTTCTCTGCGGCTTTGCGCTCGTCCTCATGCGTGGGCATGAGATCCGCAAGGGCGGCCTTCGGAGGGCGCATGGCCAGCTTGGTGCGCGTGTAGAACTGCTCGGCTCCGGGCGTGCCCTTGATACGCGCCAGTGCCGCGGCGCGCTCGGGGTTGGACTCGGCCCACGAGTTAAAGATGGTACGCTCCCCGCGCTCGTATGCGCTGACGGCTATCGCCCTGGCGAGGTCCCCCTGGCCGCTTCTCATGGCGGTATTCATGAGCGCCTGGAGTCGGTCGTCAGGG
>MWVU01000008.1_pt1 | contig 12428 bp, 16 predicted proteins | sample 1047181 | NCBI WGS metagenome assembly MWVU01 (sample SAMN06349987, study PRJNA376086) | soil metagenome | isolation source: TG1-5 sample Antarctic (ecotone) soil | place: Antarctica | reverse complement strand
GGGGGGGGTGTCCAGCGTGGACGCGGGTAGGGGCGGGGCGACGCGCGCCCAGTCGAAGGACTCGCCGTTGCTCGCCAGTCGCAAGACATTGTCGCGCTCGCGCGGCCATTTCTTCGCGTCGTAGAGGGCACTCCCCTCGAACAGGCGCTCGATACTGGCCGGGTCGCGGTTGACCCAGAAGGCGAGTTCGGAAGCGCACGCCGCCCGCGCCTCGCTGCGACTCGGGTAGCCCGCGCCCTCCCAGTCGCCGACGTCGTACAGGCGGCAGAACTTCGCCCCATTGGCGGCGTTGCGTGCCCGGTCGAGCACCGCGCGATCGTCGGCCGAGGCGGGGGGGTGTCCACGGTGGACGGGGGTAGGTTCAGGTTTCGGTTCGGGGAAGAACTTGGCGAGGAAGGTATCGAGCTCGGGCTGCCGGGGCTCCAGAGTCCGCACCGCGCCCGGGCCGAGGTGCCCGGTGATCGTCATCTGGCGGAGATCGTCGTATACCTCCAGGTCGCCCGCCTTGTAGCCGCCGCGCGGCAGTGTGCCGCGCACGAAGATACGGATGCCGGTCCCGCTGACGGACGGCCCCCAGTAGCAGGGGGCGAACCGCGCGACGAGCGCCTCGGCGTCGGCCGAGATCGCGCCCGATTCCGGGTCGCGGCAAGCATCCTTATCGAGCGCCACCACGCCGCGCTTGTTGAGCATGATGCTCAGCCCGGCGTGGCGATAGCGGGCCAGCGCGGCTAGGGCGTCTGGCAGCGTGCCCCAGGTCGTCGGGTCGTTGGTCTTGGCGAAGTTCCCGGTGTGGGGATTGATGGGCAGCTTGTCGAGCTTGCCGGGCTTGCCCCGCCGAGGCGTCGCCTTGAACGGGACGAAGCACCGCTCGGCCATGATCGGGTCGTCGGGGAGTCCCGCCAGGCGGAGCGGCAGGATGGTCGGGATGGTGGTGGGGCGCGGTGTGGTCGCCGTCATGCCGCCACCCGGCCTTCCTCGGCCGCGAAACGCGCGCAGTCAACGATCAGCGCCAGCGCCTCATCCAGGCGGTCCTGCACGGCGATCCAGGTCGGTTGCTCGTGCGGTGGGCGGTGGCGCGGGTCGTACTTGCGCGTCAAGCGCGCGTGGGCGGCGGCGCAGCGGGGGATACTCGCGCCGTGGCGCTGGCCGAGGGCGGCGTAGTGCCGCCTGGTGGGGGTCGGGTGGTTCACCATCGTCCTTCGTCTCCGTCAGGACCACCGTACCGCTTCGCCCTCTTCCGTTCCTGGCGAAATCTGGTACACTAGCCCTGTCTACTGGTGAGGCCTCCCCGCGTAAAGAGAGGGCCGAGCCACAGGTCAAGGGTTTGAATTCGGGGCCTTTCGAGGGGTGACTGGCCGGTCACTGTCCTCTCGAAAGGCCCCGAATTCTTTTCTCTGTCAGGCCACCGACAATTCGCGTTCGGCGGACTCGGCCTCCAGTAGCGGCGGCGCGAGGGCGAGGCCGGTGCTCACGCGGTCGACATCGACGCTCCGGATGAGCGTCCTGATCACATCCGACTCGCTGCGGCCGGCCCGCGCGGCGATGCGCGCCACCAGGTCCGTTTCGTGCTCGCCGAGCCGGATACCGAGACGCCGTCCGTAGCTCATGCCGTACCTCCTCGCTCGTCACGCAGGCCAGAGACGCAAAAGCCCCACCAATATCCTGGTTCCCCGCTCCTGTAGCGGTACACCGGATCTAAGTGGGGCGGGGTCGCATCAAGGGGCGACACTGCCATATAGAATTGTGCGTATCGCCCGCTTGCCACCGCCATCATGGCCAATCTCCATTGCATCAGCTGCAAATGCAGTTGAGCACTGGCGACCGGCCACATGGGCACCGCGCACGGGCTTCTCTTCACTGCAACGATTATAGCATTTGTGCTAACGCGAGTCAACGAACGGGCGGCTCATCACGCCTGCCCCTCGGCTTCGCCCTCGGCCGGGCTGGTGGCGAACTGGGCGGCGATGGTCTGCCAGAAGGCCGCACGCTCTTCGGCACTTGCCCTCGCCCATGCTTTGTGAAGTTGGTCGAGCGGCGTGTCGCGGCGACGAAAGCCCGCCGCGATGGCGGCCGCGTGCGCCGATAGCTTGCCGTTCAGGACCCTCTCGTGTAAGTCGGGGCGGTCTTTGCGGAGCCGACGAATCGTCGCTGCCACGCTCGTGCCTGTCGGGGCAGGCGGCACCAAACCTTGTATATTATCAAAGGTTCCCGCGCGCTCCGGTCGCCCGCGCTTGCGTTGTACCGCCGCGTCTATCGCGTCGATCACCGTCGGGTCATCGTGGAACAGCGCGATTAATGCCTCGACGCTCATCCCCAGTCCTTCGAGCGGCTGCGCCTGGACGAACCGCACGAAATCGCTGGGGCTATAGCGCACCGTCTCGCCCGTTCCCGGCACCGCGAACTCCTGCCACGCGCCGTCGCGGGTCGCCACCAGGACCAGCGACCGCGCCGTCGCCAGCCCGTCGCGGCCCAGCCCGAGCGCGCGGTAGAGGCCGCGCACCGTCTCGTCGTTGGCTTGCATCTCGCCGCTGCTCATCCTGCTACACTCCCCCTGCCCGCCGGTGTGCAATCACCGACGAGCACGAAGCCGCGTGCGTGCTATATCACGCCGCGGCTTTTCCCTGGTTTTGGTCTTCGGGCAATGCGATGTCAAACGGCGACACGTCGTAGAGCCGCGCCATCTTCACGAAGATCCGGGCCAACGGCTCGCGGCGGCCGCTCTCCCACATGTAAACCGTTTGAGGAGTCACCCCCAGCCGATAAGCGACCTCGAGCTGAGTTAGCCCGGCTGCCTCGCGTAATTCTTTCAGCGTCTTCTGCATCGTCCTCTCGCCTCCTTAGTTTGGGCAAGCAGCCCGCGTAGGTACGCGGAGTAGCCTATAACAACTAGTTTACACTAGTAGCGTTAATACCGCAATACCCATTGACATAGACTATGACAGGTGTTATACTTCAGTTGTCAGAGGGACGGTCCCGAAGACAGCGAAAGGCCCCGACCGCCCTACTTCTCACGGACAGGCGATCGGGGCCTCGGAACCCACACCGGTGCTTCCGCACCAGAAAGGCCGCAGCAATGGTAGCCCAGATGACCGCCACCGTTCCAACTCCCGGCACCGACACCGCGCGTTTCCACTGCCCCACGGAACTCGCTTTCGTGGATGCCAACGAGATCGAGAACATCGTCCACTTCGCCGCCCCGAGCAAGACGACCACGGGCAAGACGAACACCGTCGCCCTCGACGTGCTGACGGGCGCGACCCACTGCTCGTGCCGCGCCGCCGAGTGCGGCCTGCCCTGTTGGCATCAGGCGCTCGCCATGAGCGCCTGGAACGGCCACGAGACGCGCCTGCTCGTCGGCAAGTTCAACGACGCGCAGCTGCAGGCGGCGGGCACGAAGGCGCACCGGATGTGCCGGGTCTACCGCGCGCGCATCTGGCGCTGCCTCCCGGACGACATGATCATGCTGCTGGCCTGCCGCTGCGAGTACCGCCGCCGCCGCGGCGTGCCGGTCTCCGCATTGGCGGCCTAGTCGGCCCTACCGGGGAATCTTCCGGTTTACCGGAAGATTCCCCGAAGTGGTCCCAGTAGCCCACAAGGAGCCACCACATGCTGACACTCACCCTCGGTATCTGCGCCTGTGGTCGGCGCGGCACCCTCATCGACAACTGCTGCGGCTTCTGCGCCGACGCCGCCACCAGCGCCACGGTGCAAGCGCTTGCACCCCAGCCCATGACTGTGGGGCGTGCCCTCGCCCTGCTCCTCGCCGAGCTGGCCGAGGAGCAGGGCCCGGCCCCGCTGTCCCAGCGCCTCACCCTCGCCGCCGTCGCGGCGGATCTCTGCCGCCTGGCCGGTGAGCCGGTCCCGGTCGCCGTGCTGGCCGCGCTGGACGACCCGACCCATGCCCCGCCGCGACGGTTGCGCCGTCGCGGCGAGCCGGTGCGGGTGGTCGAGCTCGAACCCGCCTGACGCCATCGCCATATCGACGCCTGCATGAGGAGCTACACCATGCGCTTCGTAAACGTTCTCGACCTCGGCGTGACCGTCGAACTGTTCCCTGACGACTGCCTCGCCATCGCCGACGCGCTCGCCTGCTACGGCGACCGCCCCGGCAACCGCCCCCACCTCGACGCCCTGCAGACCGCTTTCCGCGCCTGCGCCATCCTGGCGGCCAGCGACACGAACATGGACGCCGAGACCCCCGCGAGTGAGTGGTTCAAGAAAACGCGTGACGTATGGGGACCGGTGGACACGACCTGCACCGCGCATCGGAAGGTGACGGAGGAGCCGCGGTAGGCGCGTCTGTCATGCCGAAATGACAATCCGGGGGTGGGTGGGCAGCTTGCCCACCCACCCCCTTCGCGCGCGCCCTGGGCGCGTCCCGGTCGCCGCCCGCGGGCAGCCTACGCGCGCCGCCGCCGCGCCCGTCCCTGCCAGGTGCCGCCGAGGGCCAGGGCCACCCCGAGCGCCACGAGTGGCGCGAGCGGCGCGACCGACCCGGCGCTCGCCGCGAAGCCGCCGCCCGCCCGCGGCATCGGCCCTGCGGGCGTCGGTGCGATCTGCCCGCGGAGCTCGCCCGGCGGGATATCGCCGGGCTGCAGCGTGGCGGGGGAGGCCCCCGTGCTGGTGTGGATATTGACGTAGGTGTTCCCCGCGTCCATCTCCGCCACCAGCTCCGCCAGGGTCTTCCCCTGCAGCGGCCCGGTCAGCTCGGCCGCCGTCGCGGTCCCCTGGCCGATGACGCCGCTCCGCAGCCCGCCGCCCGGCGGGGCCATCGGCACGAGCGTCAGGACGATGTCCCCGTTCTGCCCGCGCGGGGCGTGGTGGATATGCCCGTAGAGCACGTTCGTGATGTCGCGCACCGTCACGGTGTAGGTCAGCGACCGGCCATCCGCGCTGAGCTGGATGGCGACCTCCCCGCTGGCGGGCGTGGCGCGTGGCGGCACCTCCTCGCCGCCCGTGAGCTGCGCCGCGTAGGCACCCCCGGCCATCCCCACCGCCTCGCCGGCGTTGAAGACGCCCCCGAGCGCCGTCAGGACCGCGACGAGCAGCAGCCGCAGCGCCAGTATCTTCCGCATCGTGCCCTCCTTTGTTACTCGTCTGCGACATGCCGGGCGAGTCTACCACAGCGCGGGCGCGCTGAAACCCCGCCCCTTTCGCGCGCCCGCCGCGCGTGGGGGTGCAAGCGCTTGCACAATGGTGCAAAACGGGCCGATATCCGTTTGCCCCTCGCGCGCAGGGGTGCGACACTACCGCCCACGAGACGCGACAGGGTACAGGACAGGACGAGACAACGCATGTCGCACGGGACAGGACAGGACGCGACCACGCGACGGGTGGCGCAGCGCATCGACCAGTATGCCGCGCTGCATGGGATCAGCGTGGGGGCCGTCAGGAAGCGGATTCAGCGCGGTCAACTCGATGCCCACAAGGGCGAAGATCACCGCTGGTACGTGCTCGACGCCGTCCCACGCGACGAGAGTGGACAGGACACGCGACAGGACGCGACAGGACAGGACGCGACAACCGCGCCCGTTACCACCGTAATCGTCAATCCCAACGCCCGCGCCCAGCTCGAAGCGATCCGCGACGAGTGGCTGCAACCGCTGGTGGGCACCATCGCCGAGCAGGCCGAGCGCATCGGGCGGCTGGAGCACGAACGCGACGGCCAAGCCGACACCATCGCCGAGTTGCGCGGCCGCGCCGAGGTCGCCGAGGCCGCGCTCGCCGCCGCCAGTGCTACGCCTACGCCACCAGCGCCGCCCAGCGACGAGGCAGCGCGGCCCGCGCCGGATAGCACGCCTGTTGCCCCTGGGGGCGCTCAGGGCCTCAGGGCGTGGTTGCGACGCGTGTTCGGTGGGGAGTGAGGGAGGAAGGGCGATGCCCCTGGCGAATGACGACCTCGCCGCCCTGGTCTACCGCTTCATCGCCGACTACGGGCCGCTGACCGCGTCGGCCGTCGCCGAGGCGCTCGGGCGCGACGAGCGGCGCGTCGGGTATGCCCTGGCGCGGCTGCTCGACACGCGGCGGCTGGTGGTGGCGGGCGTCACGCCCGCTGGTGCGCCGCGCTACGCGGCGGCCGTGCGCGGGGAGGAGGAGCGCGATGGATGAGGTGCGGCGGCGCACCGCGCAGGCCCTGGCCACGCTGCGCGAGACGCTGGCGCTATCCCGGCAGGCCAGGGACACCGCCCATGTCGACGGCCGTGAGGAGTTCGCGCGGCACGAGGACGACGCCATCGCCGAGGTCGAGCAGCGCATCGCCTGGCTGGAGCGGCAGGCGGCGGCGTTCGGGGCGCGCCAGGCACGGCGCGTGGAGAAAGAGGAGTGGTAACCATGCCGCACATTGTCGTCGTCACCATGACCGTGGATGCCGACGACCCCGACCGGGGCGCGCGAAGGCGGGGGCGTGGCGGGGGACCACCCACAAGACCACCGCCCGTGAGTGGCACCGCACTTGCAGTGCCGGGCCTATCCCGGCCTGACCGTGCGCCGCCGGGGATCGCCGCGGGGAGGAGCGACATGGGGCAAGTGCGAATGGCGACGCGCTACGGGCGGCGCGCCATCCTGCTGGGGCTGGCCCGCGCGGTCCCCGTCGCGCTGCTCGGCGCCTGCGGCCAGCCCGCGCCCCAGGGGCCGGGGGTGGTACTGGTCGAGCCGACGGCGACGCCGACCCGCACCCCGACCCCGACCCCGACCGCCGTCCCGCCGCCGCCCACCCCGTCGCCCACCGCGACCCCGACCCGCCCGCCCGCGCCCACCGCGACGGCGACGCGCATCCCCCCGACCGCGACCCTGCCCGGCACGCCGCCGCTGGCCGCCAACCCGGCCGGCGGCTACGAGGCCGACTTCACCAGCACGGGGTGGCAGTCTCAGCGGACCGGGTCGTTCAAGACCAGCTACGACCCCGCGCAGGGCGGCTACCTGTTCACCCTCGAGCAGATCGACAGCGGCCAAAGCCTGTACGCCCCGGAGAACCCGCAGCTGCGCGACTTCGCGGTCGAGGCCGTCGCCAAGCCGATCGTGCCGGTCGGCCCCCAGGGGCACTACTCCTACGGGCTGGCCTTCCTGGTCCAGCCGCGGCAGCAAGGGCAAGTGGCGCGCGTGCGCTACCAATTCACGGTGTTCACGGACGGGCGCTACGAACTGGAGTTCTGCAACGGGACCACCACCTGCCGCGCCCTGATCGTCCCCACGGCGTCGCCCGCGATCCAGACGGGCGCGAACCGCCTGACGGTCGCCGTCCGGGGCGCGACGATCACCATGGCGATCAACGGGCAGGCCGTCGCCACCCACTCGATCGCCGAGCCGAACATCGGCCCCGGCACGGTCGGCGTCTACGTCAGTAGTTCGGCAAACCAGGCGGGCGGCGCGGCCTTCGGCTACCTGCGGGCCAAACCCGCGCCGTGACGACCGCCCCCCTGGTGAGGGTTGCCGCTAGGGGTGGGCACGGGGGCCCGGCGTTGGGAGCACCGGGCCGGGGAAGAGGCAGGGGGGCGGGGGCGGAGGTACGCCGCGCGCCTGTGCCGGCTGCGTTGTGATAAGCACTCGCGCACCAGCACCATACGCTGCGCGTGTCGCCCGCGCGCGGGGCCGACGATCGCATAAGAGGAGTTGTCCGATTAATCTCCGGCGCCACTTTCGGCGCTGCGTCTGGGAAACAACCCTCGCGCAGCGCTGCGCGAGGGTTGCCCGCGTCGGATGTGTCGCCCCCGCCGACACGATACAGGCTTTGCACAGGGGCGTGGCCTACTCGTCGGGGTCGGTGGCGTCGCCGCGGTCGAGCGCGGCGAGCGCCCGCTCGGTGCGCAGGATGATCCCCTCGAACCGGACGACCAGGCGCGCGTTGCCCCGCGCGCGCCAGCGGTCGCGGTTGGCCGTCGCCTCCGCTAGCGCGTCGAGGACGACGCGCCGCCGGAGGGCGCGCTGCTGCCGCAGTTGTTCCAGTGCCTGCCGCCTCGCCTCCATCGCGCCCCCCGTCGTTCTGTCCCGGTGGCACGACCAACCCCGGCACATTGTGCCGCGTGGCTGGCACGCCGGGCAAGGCAGAGGCCCGGTCACGCCAGCAACCGGGCCCCGGCGTGGTCTGGAGGGGGAGTGCTATGGGCGCGGTGGAAGGCGCGCTCAATCGCCACGGGGGGCTTCGGCGCGTATTGCGGATCGTGACGGCGGGGAGAGACTGGTCGGGAACAGCAGCAGCGCGTGGCTCCATTTCCCCCTGTACTTCCGTACTGGGCGGGGTCACCCGTACGACGGATAGCCGAACGTACAGCGCCGCGTTACACTGGACACGGCGGCGCGGACTGGCTATCCGGGTGCCACCGACGCTACTCCTCACCCCTCCTCATCACCCCTCCCACCTAGCCCGCCGGCATCCCAGCGCGTGACGGGCTCCTCGTCGCCCGTCACGCGCTGGGATGCCAGGGCGGGGCGGGCAGGAATCGAACCCCCCACGCGCTGCAGCTCCCCGCCGCGCGCACTGCCATTGCGCCCCCGGACTTTGCCGCCCGCGACCGACGTCGTGCCACCAGGCTACGCCAGGCGCGTTGAGGGGCGGTTGAGCCAGGGGCAACGTGTGAACCATGGTGCCCCCGGCCGTTCCTGTTCTTCTGGCGGTCCCAAATGTTCTACAAAACCCGGTCGCCGCGCCCGCTGCGGGTCGCACCGCCCCTCGATGGGGGTTGCCGCTGGGGGCACGCGAGGGGGACCTTCTGCTTACCGGGGCATGGGGACGATGGGGGATAGTGCCGGGCGGTCGGCGGGCGTAGGCTAGGAAGGTAACAAGAACCCGCTATCGGTTTCCTCCTTTCCTCCTTTCCTCCATCCCTCCTCTCCCCTTCCTCTCCGGCCCGGCGCGATGCAGCGCCGGGCTTTCTCTTTGCGCAGCGCCGCCGCCCGTCGGGTCCCACGTCGGTGCCGCCGGATCGCCCTGCATAGGCTGGCCGCCGCGTGCCGGTGAGCGGGCGCGGTCGCGGCGACCAGCCCACCGGCGCGTATCCCTGGCTAGCGCTGCCATAGGGTTGGCGACGGGTTGCGCGGCAACTACGCCTCATCCTCGGCGACGGGTTGTCCCGCCGCTTTCCAGGCGTTCAGCCCGCCGTCGAGGTGGGCCACGTTGGTGTAGCCCAACTGTCGCAGGGTGTCGGCGGCGAGGGCCGAGCGCCCGCCCGAGGCGCAGTGGAGGATCGTCCGGCGACCGGGGTCGAACGCGGCGCGGTGGTACGGGCTGGTCGGGTCGGCGTAGAACTCCAGCATCCCGCGCGGTGCGTGGACCGCTCCGGGGATCGTGCCCGTCTCCGTTCGCTCCCCTGGCTCGCGAATGTCGATCAGGGTCGCGTCGCCCGTCGCCAGTTCGGCGGCAACCGCATCCGGGGTCAGGTTCTCCACGCGCCCTTTCGCCTCCGCGACCAGTTGGGCGGCCGTCTTCGCTGCGCCCTGTGCCATGGTGACCCCCCTCCGTTCCCCGGGGCTACCCGTCCCGGTCATGTCCCCTCTACGCGTGGCGGGGGCGGAAAGTTTCGCGGCGGAGACCCCGACGGCTGTGCGAGGCTGGCCAATGCGGTCTATACCCTGAATGAGGTCCGCGCGCGGCGGGCCAGGCTTGGCATACCTCGTGCTGGTGTGCTGGCGAGGCCGGGCGCGCCGGTCGCACCCGCCGCGTATCGGGCGACGGGGCCGACCACCTCCGGGTGCGGCCCGCTAGCCCCTCTGGGCGTGTCGCCCGGTCGCGCGCCTGGCCTTCCCACTCCTCGATGCCGGGTTGGCACGGCGGTTGCATACGCTGTCCTCGGGTGCGCCGGGTCGACCGTGGCCCGGCCGGGCATGACAGAGGGGGACATATCATGGGTATCTTAGCGTGGCTGGTCCTGGGGCTGATCGCGGGCTTCATCGCCAGCAAGCTGATGGGGGCCGGGGGCTACGGGCTGGTCGGCGACATCATCGTCGGCATCATCGGGGCGGTCCTCGGCGGCTTCCTCTTCGGGCTGCTCACCGGCCGCTCGGACGGGGTCAACAACCTGGACCTCGGCTCGATCCTCGTGGCGATCGTCGGCGCCTGCCTGCTGATCGGCATCCTGCGCGCCGTCTCCGGGAACCGCGCCCGCGTCTGACGCGCCGGTGCCACAGCCGCCTTCGCTCGACGGCACCGGGGTTGACCCCGGTGCCGTCGGCGCGTGCGCGGCCGCTGCGGACATAGCAATGGCCCGGTGCCGTCAATGGCACCGGGCCTGGGTAGGAAGGGAAGGGGTATCTGTCGGCCACCAGTGCACGATGTGTGCCAATCACCGGCCCTCCACGCGCCCCCGCGCCGCTCGTCCATGTGAATCGGCTCATGGCTGTCCTCCTGTTGTTGGGCTCCACGGTCATCGCCCACCGCAGTGGATGTTCAAGCGGACGCGCAGAGTCCCGCGCGCAATGCGGCGAGGATCGTCAGGGGTGGGTCGCCCGCGCAGCGGGCAAGAGCGGGTGCCAGACGGGCCAGGGCGGCGCGGATCGCGGCGTGATCGGCGGGGTGCTCCATGAGCAGATCGATCGCCCCACAGGTGGCCACAGACCCCGGCGTCGTTGGCTCGTGCGTAGCCAGCCAGGCGTCTATTTCCGCCCAGGTGCCCGCAGCGGGTGCACCAGCCGCGACCAATGCGGCGCGATCGCGGCGCTCACGGTCAGTCTCCCGGAGGTGGGCGAGGAACCACGGGCGGAATTGGTGGCACGCCTCGGCGAACCGCTCCCGTTCCAGGCGCTCCACGCGCGTTGCCACGTTCGTCATTGCGGTGCTCCTCGAACTGCGCGGCGGTGACGAGCTTGATCGCCACCCCCGCCAGCGCGGCCAGGGCGCTGCCCTGCGCGGGCGAGAGCCGCCCGTCGCGGACATCCACCAGCGCCCGGACCACCAACGCCAGGACGGGGCGCAGGTACGACGGCAGCGGCGCGGACGCGACGCGAATCGCCGTGGCTTTGTTCTGGCCACCCTTCGCCCTGGCCGCCCGGCGCGCCTCCCGCTTCGCCGGGTCGTGCGCCCAGCAATAGCCGTCCGGGCCGATGGTATGGGCCGGGGCCTGACACGGCGTGTCGTCCCGACGGGTACCCCGGCAGCGCTTCGTCTCCTCTACCATCGCCTACTATCCCCTACCATCGCCAGCCGCCGCCGCCCCCAGTAGCCGCCGCTGCGCCGCCCTGACCGCCCGCCAGGCGGCCAGCAGCACCCTGGTCGCCTCGCTGGTGTCACCGGCCGCCTGGGGCCGTTCCAGCCGCCGGATCTCGCCGTCGATCGCGGCGGGGGAATTCAGGTAGGCCAGGCTCTCCGCGACCGCGCCGCCCACCCGCCCGAGGCTACTGGCGCTCACGACCCCCCCCAGCGGCAATGTCGCCCCCCGCCGCAAAGGGCTCGGGCTCGCCGCGCCGCTTCCGCTGGCACCGGAGACAGGTCCAGGTTTCGCCCGCCGGTGCCCGCCCCTCCGCGTAGCAGTCGGTACAGGAAACCGGGCCCCTGACGGGGCGGAAAACCTCCGCCGGTGGGGGGGGGTGTCCCCAAAGTGTCAGCGTAACCACAGGGGGGGGTAGCTGACACTTTGGGGACAGGGGGGGTGTCCACGCTGGCCTGCCCGCGCCTGATCTGTGCCAGGTCGATCATGGTGGAGATGTCGGGTGCCCGGTCGAACTCATCCATGAAGGTCGATGCCGTGCCTTTGATCTCCTTCGTCGTTACCTCGTAGACATGGTTGCAGCCGAGGGTCGCGCAGGCGATCGTGGTCGTGCGGACGGTGACGGTCCGCGCCGTCCGCTTGCACTTGGTGCCGCCGCACTCGGGGCAGGAACGCTCGCCGTTGCCGCCCTGCTTCGGGGCGTTCGGGGCGCGCTGCCAGGTCGAGGCCAGGGCCAGGTTGTCGGTGAAGCTGCGCGCGGGGAGCTCGATCAGGGTCTCCTCGATCTCGTTCCCCTTCTTGGTGAATTTCCCGGTGCCGCGCGCTTCCTTCCGCAAGTATTCCTGCCCGGTCCACCGTGTCAGCGTCTTGCCGAAGGTCTGCCGGGAGACACCGGTGTCGCAGGCCATCGCCGTCTGATTGACCACGAGTTTCCGCGTCGGTGCATCCTCCGGCTGGCGCTCCTGGGCGACGGCCGCCGCCCTGACCACGGCGTAGGCGACGACCTTCTCCGTCTCGGTCATCTTCGGGTTGATGAGCAGCTCGTCGATGGCGTTGAGGCGTCGCCCGCGTTCGTCGGCGAGGTGTCCCCGCAGCAAGGCCAGGCGCGCGAGTTCGTCGTGGGACAGGGCCAGCAGGTCGGCGAGGTCGGCGGTGGCGTCGGGGCAGGGGGGGGTGTCCAGCGTGGACGCGGGTAGGGGCGGGGCGACGCGCGCCCAGTCGAAGGACTCGCCGTTGCTCGCCAGTCGCAAGACATTGTCGCGCTCGCGCGGCCATTTCTTCGCGTCGTAGAGG
>MWVU01000007.1_pt1 | contig 12513 bp, 20 predicted proteins | sample 1047181 | NCBI WGS metagenome assembly MWVU01 (sample SAMN06349987, study PRJNA376086) | soil metagenome | isolation source: TG1-5 sample Antarctic (ecotone) soil | place: Antarctica | reverse complement strand
GCTTTTCTAAATCCAAATTGCTGAACCGGAGCAAAAATGAATCTGACAAAAAGTTTAACAGCCAAAGAAAACCGACCGGCCTTATCGCTTGTGCCGACGCCGCGGGAGTACTCCCAACCGGACACCGCGCCCGATGCCGCCGTTGATGAGCTTGACCCGTTTGATTCGTTTGTATTGCTTTTGCGGGCTTTGTATGAAGTCGAAGTACTCTCGCCCGCCGTTGGCAAGTGCGACGCCAAAGAAAAGCGCGCGCCACAACAAGGCACTACAGCCAAACTCGAATGGGCGAAATGCTGAAAGAAACACCGAAGAATGAAGGCGGGCAACCTATGCAGAAAACTTCTACCAGTTCCATTGTGGAACCAGTAGAAAATACAACCCCAACTCTATCTTCTATCGGTATTACGAAGAAGTTTGATAGGCGCGGAAGGAATCGAACCCTCGACAAGCTGTTAATAAGACAGCCGCTCTCACCACTGAGCTACGCGCCCGACTGATTAAAGGGCTTTTGCCGTTTTCACCAGAGTACTCTTGCCAGCATCTTCGCGCGCGATAGCTTGGGCCCAGAGTGTATCGTCACGATATTTCAAGATCGTTCTTTCCATGAGTGCATCCAAGACACTCGGCTCCAGTGCGTCAAGCTCCCATGATTCGCCGCCAAAGCGCGCAATATAAGCAGCGGCGCGGCTATCAGTGACTTTGGCAGGGTTTGGCGGCGGGGAGTACTCTTCGATCTGGTCCATGTTGAGCGCAATCCGATTAACTTCGATGGTGCGCCCCATGTGATGACTGATGAATAATTCCAGGCGCGCCGCAATATCCCGCGTCATGTCAATTCCGCTCGGATCATGATCACCCAAATGAATCACGAGAGGCGTTTGCCCCGCTTGCAGGTATCCAATGAAGCGCACAGCCGCCGCGTGCATCTCGCTCTGGCTCATGTATCCACGGCACGATAGATAACCGACATCGTTGCGCTCGGCTGTGCGCTCAACAATGCCGGCGAGGGCTTCCTTCTCGACCCACAGTTCGGGCCGGTATTCTTGCCCTTCCCACTTATCCACGCGATAGCTTTGCGCCGCCGCGCCGATGATATCCGATGGACTTTCCCAATGGCCCAGGCTGCTGAGATTGCGCGTGCGGTCCTCAATCGCGTCCCAGTCGAGTACTCCCGCCAATCGCGCGTCATTGATAATGCACCCGACACGATCATAGCTTTTTTGGGTGTTGGGGATAATCGCCGCAGCCACAAGCCGATAATACAACTGGCGCAGTGTGAGCGTATAGCCTTCCGCCTGATAGCCCTGAATGATCGTGTTGCTCTGGCCAATCAGCGACAGGCTCTTGTCTCCGAATTTCTTATCGATGTATTGAATTCTCATGATCTTCCAAAAAGTCCGGCTTGCCGCATTTTATTGCCGGCAAGCCGATAGCTGATAATGCACCGCCCTACTGCGGAGTACTCCCTATGCTGCTTTGGCTTGCGCCTTCTGGGCTATCTCTTCCTGATCTTCCATGAACCAATCCCACAGCGCATTGATCGCAGCGCTGTCGTGTCCCTCGACCGTCAAATGCTCCTGGCCCGCGCCCCAGTGCCCGCCTTGCTTGTAATAAACGTTTAGCATCTCCATCGACCGGCGATACTCCAACTGGCGCAGCGCTGTATCGGCAAACTCCAAAACGCACAGCGGCACATCGGCGGGCGACGCGGCGCTGTGCATCCCGGCGCGGGCGAAAGGCTCAATAGACGCGATGTGATGTTCGACTGTTAAGAGCCTTTCTTCAATCTTCTGGCGCGTCGCGACGACCCAGGCGTGAAACTCGTCCATCATAGTGGCGCGCTCGAACTCTGCATTCTCGCCCCATTTGTCCCAGGTGCGCTTGTTATCCGCTTTGCGGCCTTGTCCGACTAAACCCATTGTTTCAACCATTGTAGACATCTCCTTTTGTTTTGCGCCCCGGCATATCGCCAGGAGCTACCACGCCAAATGCCCGACCCAGAGGCCAATGCTCAACTCTTCCCATTGACCGCTCGACAGATCGGCCCTCGAATAGACCGGGCAATGCAGGTAAAAACCCAACGCCTCGCGCATCCGCTCGCCGTCTTTGCAGTCCAGGCCCTCAGCCTGCGCCAGTCCGAAAAACCGGCGCATGGCCGCTTTGCGCGCAATGTCGGCGGGTTTGCTTGTTACACTTTTCGACAGATTCATTGATTGCCTCCTGGGGCAACTTGGATTTAGAAAAGCTCAAGCACTTCCGATGCTTGGGCTTTTCGGTTACCTATAAGGATACCTAAAGGAAAGAAGCAAGTCAAGTAATATTTTTCTTTAAAGTAGGTGCATGAGTAAGCCTTAAAGTGTTATAATATCGGTATGGCTAAAACGATTACCATTTCACAAAAGACGTGTAAGAAGTGCGGGCATGAGTGGTTGCCGCGTTCGACCGATGAACCGGTCATATGCCCCAAGTGCAAATCGGCGCGGTGGAAGCTGGGGCCAAAAGCCCCGAAGGTTGAGAAGCGCGAGGAGGTGGCAGCTTGAGGACTCGCGTGTCTTTAGAGCAGAGCGTTATCGCGTGTCTCAACGAAGCAGGTTTCCCCGACGTGGTTTTAGGCGAGAGCGCGTATCGAAGACCCAGCAAGGCAGATTTGCAGCTATTGGAGCCAGACGAGGACGAGAATTTTCTTGTGTTTCGCTCGTTTGCGGTTTTGTTGTGCCGCCTGGGCTTAGATGTTTATGAGGCGCGCCGTCGTGCCGCGCAATGCTTGCTTGATGCAGGATTCAGAAATTTTCATTCTGAAATCAAGATCGTGGCTCATCATTCTGAATATTTTCCTGCGGAACATACGCCGGAAGATATGAGCGCTTGGCTAAGTATTGAATTTATGAATGGAATTTGGCGCTATACGCCGGAAGAAATAGCCAAGCACCTGGCCCGAGGCGAACAGGCACGGGCAAAACACAAAGAAAGCCAGGAACGCGCCAAAACTAAGCGGGAGATCAAAAGTCTCGATAAAGCTTTGCGCAAAGTCGGCTTGATTGATTGAAGACTCGTAATCATGAGTACTCCGCTGACCGCCTCGCAGGCCGCGGCGCGTTTGGGCGTCTCTGAGCGCACTATCCAGCGCCGATGCAAAAGCGGGAAGATCAAAGCTGAGCTGGTGACGGATGCAGACGGCGAAGAATGGCGCATTGACCCGGCGACACTGCCGACAGGTGACGCCATTAGTGCCGACACTGACGACAAGGTGACGACAGCCCCAGGCGAACCCGCTCACTCTCAAAAAGAGCCGGTGACGACACAAGCCCCGGCGACAGGTGCCGACACTGCCGACAGAGTGACGCCAACGGTGACGACACGTGACGACGCGCGGCTGCTCGATCAACTGCAAACCGAAAACAGTTTTCTGCGCGCGATGGTCGAGCAGCATCAACGCAGCGAAGCCGAATTGCGCGCGGCTCTCAGGGAAGCATTGAAGGCGATGCCAAAGGCAATCACGGCGGGCGATGCAAGCGCGCCGATAGAAGCCGCTCAGGGCGATGAGAGTACTCATGTGAAGGAAACCACGCCGGCGGCAAAACAAAGCCCGCAACGTGGCACGCAGGCGCGAGTATTGAAGCCGTGGCAAAGAGTACTCGCGCGGGTTTTAGGGTTACGGTGAAATTATGAGCGAAGTACTTTCAATGAAGGCCGCGAAGCCGGCGCGCCCCGCAAAGACCAAAAACGGCGAGAATGTTTGGCGCTGTGGCTGGGGCACTTATGAAGGCACGGGATGTCAAGAGGCTTTCGGCGTTGTGGAAATATTCCGCTCGCTTGTCGAGGATGTGTCACTTGGCTTAGGTGAAATCTCTTATCGTCGCATCCGACTAACAGACGGTTATGAGAAGCGCCCTGAAACTCATACTGAGGCGGGCACATACTTTCACACGAACCGGCCAGGCAAGCGTACGAATCGAACTAAGGGAATTATCGAGAGAGGGCGAAAAATAATAAAGAAGAATCAAGAAACACGACGCCAAATGATAGAGGCCGCTTATAAACGCAAAGACGCCTTACCCGACAATATCAAGAATGCTTACATGGACCACAGTGAAACAAAGGAGCAATGGCGAGCAAAAAGGCCGATGATAGATGAGCGGATAAAAGTTGAGATAGAATGCGAGCGCGCCTTCCACTTCACGACGGCTTCTGCGCGATTAGCTGCGCAAAGAAATTGTGAGGCAAAAGCCATGCGCGAGAGATGGGCGCATTATCTGATTGACCGGCCTTCAAAATGGCCCAATGGACTGCCCGCCGCGTTCGAGGAATTTTTGCCGATTGTCATACGTTGCAAAACCTGCAAGCGATTAAGTAAAATACAGCATACGGGAATCTACCCGTGAGAAAAATTAAATACAGCGGGTACCAGACCCTTCTAAACGTGGCTATGGCCCCGGCTCAACGGTTCTTAAATGAAACGTCGAGCGCGGGAGCCTTGCCGCGTTTTTTTTTGGTCTTGTGCCCGCAATCCAGGGCCGGGCCGCCATGAGGTGAAAAAAACAGGCCGTAAAATACAACGCGCGCCACAGGGCTGGAATCCCTGGGCGCGCAAAAGGAACGAATAGTGATGAATAGTATACCGCAAAAAAACGGCGCGCAACCGCAAACGCCCGCCGCGCCGCAAGATGTTTTCAAGCGCGCGACAACAAAACACAGCGAACCGCAAGCGCCACCCGACCGCGCCGGACACTTCGCACAGTTTGTAGATGAACCTGAGAAAGCCGTTATTCAAATTATTCTCAGCTCACCGGAATTTGCGGCAGCGGTTCATAAACAGTTTGACGCTGTAAAATCAACCGACTTTAAGAACCCCGCGTTTGCTGCGATTTATGGCGCGTCGGGAGTACTCGCCGCCGCGAAGCGCAAAGCTACCCGCGAAGCCATTGCAAGCGAGCTGCGCGACTGGCAAAACGACAGCGACAGCAACGGCAACCGAAAAGCCGCCGATCTTGAAGCTGCGCTCCAGTTCATCGCCGACGCGCCCGAAATTCCCGTTTCAGAAAAAACGATCGCCATAGCCAAAACGAAAGCGAAGGAAATCAAAGACCGCCGCGAAGCCGAAAACCCGCCAATCACGCCTGAAAGCATCGAAAACGAGGGTTTAATAGGTTTAATAGGTTCTTATCCTGATGAATTTGAAAATTTTTCAGAGGAACCGCAACGCATAACGGCGGAACTTCGCAGCGTTCCCAGTTTCCCAATAGAGCTAATACCGGAACCGCTGCGCGCCTGGCTCGCTGATATTGCCGCGCGCGTTTCGTGTCCGCTCGAATATGTGGCCGCGCCCGCTATCATCAGCGCCGCAACCGTGATAGGCCGCAAAGTAGGGGCAAGGCCCAAACAGCGCGACAGTTGGACCGTAGCCGCCAACCTTTGGGGCGCGACCGTGGGCACGCCTGGGGCAAAGAAAACACCCGCCGCGTCTGAGGCTCGCTTGCCACTTCGCAGACTGAGCGCAGAAGCGCGCGAGGTATACGAGGCGGCACTCAATAACTTCGATGTTGAAAGCCAGGCGCACGAATACGAAACCAAAGCGGCCAAAGCAAAAGCCGAAAAAGCGGCCAAAGGCGGCGCATCGCGCGCCGATTTAATGCAGATGATTGCCACAGGGCAAGGCGCGGAACCGGCGCCGCCAACCCTTTTGCGCTATGAAGTAAACGACGCCACCATTGAAGCGCTGGGCGAGCGCCTGAAGGAAAACCCCAACGGCCTTTTGATTTACCGCGATGAATTGACCGGCTTCATTAAATCACTGGACCGGCAGGGGCACGAAAACGACCGCGCGTTCTATCTCGAAGCGTGGAACGGGTTAGGTGAGGATTATACGTACGACCGCATCGGGCGCGGTACTATCCGTATTCCGTTTGTGTGCGTTTCGATTTTCGGAACCATCCAACCGGCGCCGCTCGCCAAACTACTGCGCGGCGCCGCCAATGGAAGCGAAGCAGACGGGTTTATCCCACGCTTTCAAATGCTGCTTTACCCCGACCCGACACCCTACCGATTTATTGACCGCTACCCCGACACAAACGCGAAAAACCGCGCCTTTGAAATCTTTAAGAAGCTCGATCAAATGACCGCTGAAGAACTGGGCGCGGAAGTCGAAGAGGGGCACGATATACCATTCCTTCGCTTCTGCTTATATAGCAAAGATTGTGATAACGCTCAGGAGTTTCTTAATAAGTGGGTACATGAGCTTGAAACTGAACGCTTGCCGGCATCCCAAGACACCCCGCTAATCGAATCACACCTTGCAAAGTTTCGCTCGCTAATGCCGAAACTTGCGCTCATCTTTCATCTTGTGGACGTGGCAGACGGGCAAGCCCCAGGCGCGATAACGCTGAAGGCCGCGCGCCTGGCCGCGGCATGGTGTGACCTGCTGGAAGCTCACGCGCGCCGCGTTTATAGCCTGGGCTATGATACGCCGATTGATTCAGCCTTAGCACTCGCTGAAAAAATCAAAAGCGGCGACCTGGGCACGCTGAAGAGCTTCGATGGTGAGCGGTTCAAAGCCAGTGATATTGTCCGCAAAGGCTGGGCTTCGCTTTCTACAACTGAGGAAGTACTCCGCGCTATTGCAATTCTCGAAGAGCGCCACTGGCTGCAAACCGTGGAAACCCCGCCAACCCCGCAAGGCGGACGGCGCGCGGAATGGGTTTACATCCATCCAAAGTTTGCAAAGAGTGAAGGCGGTGAAGCTAAATGAAGTATCTTGCGGACTTCCTCACAGAGAAAGAAAAAATTCAAAAGCCTGATGGTGAGAACCGACTAAACCGACTAAACCCCGCTTTTGATGGTGAAAATTCAGAAAAGCCTGATAGTGAAAGCCTATTAAACCTATCAAACCCCGTTTGCGAGTACTCCGCGCCCGCGCCAACCGGCAAGGCCGCGCCGTGCGTTTCGTGCGGTGCGTATTGTGGTGAAGCCGCCTTGTGTGCGTTTTGTTGCCGTGAGGCGAACGCATGAGACGCAAACGCGCCAATGTATTGACGCGCATCGAAGAGCGCATGAAGCGGATTGAAGCAAAAGCCAAAGCCAAAAAGGAGAATTATGCAAAATTGCAGCGTGACCAAAGAACAGATACCGAACTTGCTGACCGCCGAAGAGTTGGCGAAGAAGTTCAATTGCAATTCCATGTTGATTTATCGCAAGGCGTGGAAAGGGGAAATTCCATCAGTACGCATCGGAAGGCTTCGCCGCTTCGCGCCGGCTGCAATCGCCGCCATGATTGAAAACGGCGGCACACAAAACAAAGCCGGATAACTGTTAAGCGTTAAGACAATTTTAGATTTACAGGAGGCAAACCATGAAATTCTCAATCGAACACAACAACGTCATAACAAACGACCCTTGCGGCATTTGTGGCGCTCGCACCGACCCAGGCGGATTAGATGTTTTTGTCCGTGAAGATTTGTTTAGCGATAGCGCGGATTTGCAAGCCAGGCTTGTATGTGTCCCTTGCATAGAAAAGCACGCGCCCGAATTGCTCGCACTTCAAAGGCTCGCATTTGCCGCCGAAATGTTAAGCCGAACAAACCATATACAAGACTTAGAAGCCTTGATATTGCGAGCACGCGAGTACTACGAATCAACGCCGGCGGCCATGCATGAGGCTGAGGCTTATAAACAGCGTTGCGCCGAACGAGAAGAGGAAACGAGCGCCTGGGAAGCCTTTTGTGAGGCACAAGAAAACGGCGGCTTGATTGACGTGCCGCGCAAAACGAACCGAAAACGCCTGGAGAAAATATGAATAAGAAACCGCTTGAAGCCCTGCAAACCGAACTCACAACGCTGATCGCCCGCCGCGACACCATCGCCGCCGACTTAGAGACCGCCACAGATGACGCTCAGGCCGCTCAAGCCGCCATTATCAGCGCGACCGGCACAGCTGCAAGCCTGAGCGCCGCCCGCGCGCAACGTGACGCGCTCAGCTCAGCTCACAGCGCAATCAGCGCAAAGATTGACGCGGCGCAAGATGAGCTTGAAATCGCACAAAAGGCGACTGAAAAGGAAAGCGCATTGAAGGTGACCGTCGATGCCATTGAAGAATACGACGCGGCAACGCTGGCATTTCAAAACGCATTGCGCGAATTCATGGCAAGCGGAAACGGTGAAGCCGTCATGCAGGCCGCAAGTCGAGTGCGGCAATGTGAGAACGCGGAATCGCGCGCGGGCTTTCGCACAAGCTGGCAAGCAAGCGCTTTGGAATATCCGCGCGCGTGTGGCAATGCTGAAATCATTGCCGGCCAAATTCGCGCCCATATTTCAGGCACACAGTACGCGACTTCCGACGTACCCGCTGGCAAGGTTGTTGAGTACGCCGATGAACACCCCGCGCCGCTTGCACAGCTCGCAAAGGCCGGTATTTATTGAAAACCGCGCAAGGAATTCCATGAAATCACAAGACACGCCCGAAAAAGTTTTGACCGGCGGGCAATGCAAAGTACTCGCATTGCTGGCCGGCGGCGCTTCAATCGAAGCCGCCGCGAGCTGCGCGAAGATTAATAGCTCAACGGTTCACGCCTGGCTTAAAAAAGAATCGTTACGACGAAAAGCTCAGCGAAATGGATAACAAAGCCGTGAAAGCCTTTTTGAATAGCGAACTCGAAAGGCTGGCAAGGATTAAAGAAGATGAAAATAACGCAACGGCTCGAAAAGCTTGAAATCATTGCCCGCGTGAAATCCGCAAAAGATAAAACGCTTTTGGAAAAGCTCACAGAGGCTTTTGAGAAGTTTGGACACTTGCCCGACAGCGAAGCGCCGCGCCATTTCGTGCGCATCAAAGAACTTTTATCAGCCGCAAAGGAACGCAAAGAAAACCATGAACGCGAAAACCCGACTGCAACGCCTTGAAGCTCAGGCCGCGCCGCAAGGCCATTGCCCACACTTGCATCAAGTCGTAAAAAGCCTCATGCCCGATGGCTCCGACAGCATCGAAAATGAATTCCCGAAAACGTGCGAATGCGGGCAAGAAATCACACTTTTCGAAATTCAATTCGTTCCCGCAACCGCCGCCGATGTCGCGAAGGCGAAGAAAAACCAATGAACGCAAAAACGCGAATTGAAAAGCTCGAAGCTAAAGCCGCGCCCGATGGCACTTGCCCACACTTGCCCGCGATTGTGAATTATTTTGATTCCGACGGCACACCACTAACCGCGCGTGGCACACAAGACGAAACGTCTTGCACTTGCGGGCGCGACCGCCTGAGAATTCGCGTGGACTTTGTTGAGAACTGGCGCAAGGCCGATGAAATCAAAGCCGCCGACTTATCAGATGACGAACTCGCGGCGATTATTGCCCGCGAGAAGATGCCGCCAATCTGAAATAGTTTTTCCAGTTTTTCCAGTCTGTTTCAATCTGCGGACAATCCGCAGATAGAACAGCCCACCCGACACGCTCACGGGTTTTACGCCGCATCTTATCACCGTGATAAGATAGCCTTTCTGCTCACCCAGGCGCTCACGGGTTTTACACTTCGCGCGGGTAGAGATTCACTTTTCGCGCGTACAAGCCGTTTTCACGGGCGATAATTGCGACGACGACCAAAGACGCGGGAGTACTCTTTCGCGTGCGCGCCCTGAGTACTTGCAAGAGTGCGCGGTTGTCCCGTGACAGTGAACGCCCCAGGCGATCAAGTGACCGGCACGCCGTGAGTACTCCGAACTTGAGATTATGGACTTTGCGGACGCCTCAACGAGCAGCTTTGGGAAACTCCAAACAGACCAGTGAAATCCACTCTAGGGCTTCAATGTCAGGAAAAGCCTCGACCGCGCGAGACAGCATTTGATAGAGCGTGGGATGCGCCTGAACTGTGCGTTGCGCGTCTGTTACGGCGTACATAAACGCCGCCTCATCACCTACCGTATACGCGGTTTGGGCCGATTCAATCGCATCGTTAAAACTTTTTAAGGACATAAATAGCATACTCCCGCAAGAAAGGTCCCGTATAAACTTGCCACCATTATACCCGCCTTGATTTGCAGATGTGTTTCGCGGCAAAAAGAGCAGGCATGCTTCATCGGGTGCCCGCTCTTGCCTGTAGGACTTCAAACTTTCAAAAGTGAAATTATTTCAGAGCAGCAGCCGTGAGTTGCTTTTGCTAACTGTCCGCCAACGGTAAGGAGGGACTCGGTATTGAAGATCATTCAGAAGCTTTTTGCCGTCGGTTATTCAGTTATTATCTTTCTGTTCATCTGCTGCGCGATCTCACTAATCTTCTTTGCCGTACTGGAATTGTGGCACGGGATCAACCCGAGTGAGGCTTTGCCCCTGAGAGGACGCTTCAACGCTGTCCTTGAGAGCATCGGGTTTCTGACCATCGCGGTGGTCGCCCTCGAACTTAGCCAAACGATCCTTGAAGAGGAGGTGCAGCGCGAGGTGCCGGTAAGCTCGCCAACACGCGTCCGACGATTCTTGTCGCGGTTCATGGTCGTCATCATCGTCGCGCTCTCCATCGAAACTTTGGTGGCCGTCTTCGAGTTCGCCCATGAGGATCCATCGCGACTGCCCCAAGCCGCCTCCATCGGGGTCGCAGCGGGCGTGCTGCTGGCCGCGTGGGGCATATTCATCAGATTCAACAAGAGTGCGGAAGAGTTAGAGCCGGAGGCGATGGAGCGAGCTAAGAGCGAAGATCGGAAGGTCGAGTAGGTAAGAGGGAGGGCCGCGCGTACGAGACCTGGAAAATTAGGAAATTCACTTCAAATCCACAACCGCGCGGGCATCAACTCCCTTTTTCGCGTCTGCTGCCGATTTAAGCGCCGATAATTCCCAAGACGGGCAAAGAGGCGAGAGTACTCTTTTGGGCGCGCCCTGCAAGCCATAGCGCGCAAAAGCGCCCAAACTCACACCCGCGCCATATATCCGAGTGACCCGTACGCGCACTTTCAAATTTCATAATGTGTCGGCGATATTATGAAGCTCGATGTATTGGATGACGCGTTTCATGCGTTCAATATCTTCTTGCACGTAGCCAACGGTTAGATTGCACTTTGAACAAAGCAACGCCCGAACATTTCCCGTTTTATGATTGTGGTCAACACTTAAAGATTGCGGTTTTCCGTATCTTGTCAGGGTTTCAGGGCGCAAGCAAATAGCGCAAAAGTCCTTTTGCTTCTTGAGTAATCTGGCGTATTTCTCTGGCGTGATTCCATAAGTTCGGCGAAGATGGTGCTTTCTCATCTCATGGCTACCGATGACTTGGTAGCGTTTTCGCCGGTATGCACACACGCATTTCTTACATTTTCCGGCCAGGCCGTCTTTGTTTGCCTTGTTGTCGTAATAGTCCTCAACCGGCAATATCTCGGCACAACTAACACACGTTTTCAGCACTGCAACCGCCCTTTATAAGTAATAATCGCCTTATATTATTTTACGCTTAAATAGGGCTTCCCGCAACTATTTTCCAGCGAACCGTACAGTCACTTTGTAATTTCATAATCCATATTATATGACTTAACGATTTTCGCGCTTATCCGAAACGATAAATTGACTTCTTGCGCCTTTGTGTGATATATTAAAACCATCAAAGCAAAGGAGTTGGCACGATGGCAGAGAAATTCTATGACGTTCCCACAGCGGCGCAAGTTTTAGGACTTAAACATGAAACCATGCGCCGTTGGCTGCGAAGCGGCAAGGTGCGCGCGGTGCGTCTTGGCCGTGACTGGCGCATCTCAGAACGCGCGATAGATGAACTCGCGCATAAAGCAACCAATCAACCCCGCGCGCCACGGCGCGCTAAAAGCAATCCTTTGGCGGCGGCTTTGGCCTTAGCCGATGAATTGCGCCCCGTGATTGAAAACGGCACACGCGCCGAAACTTTCCACGCCGCCGATGAAATCAACGCCATGCGCGAGGAGCGCGATAAGGAATTGGCCGGTGAATGAGCGCATTGCGATTGACGCGAGTTTGGCGGCGGCGTTTGCCTTGCCGATAGAAGACCACCACGCCAAAGCCCGCGCCCTGATAATCGCGTTGGCAGAGCGCAAAGCGCGATTCTGCGCGCCGCCACTCTTTGAAGCCGAAACCAGCAGCATCTTTCGGCGCAAAGAGTACTTAGGCGAACTTTCAGAGCAAGCGGCGGCGGCTTCTTTGGCCGTCATTGACGCGCTGCAAGTCGAAATCATTTACGACGCGGCCACTGGCTTACGGGCGCGCGAAATCGCCGCGCAAAACAATCAAGTGCGCGTTTACGATTCAACTTATGCAGCGTTGGCAGAAGCGCGCGGCGTGGAATTGTGGACAGCCGATGAACGCTTTTACAATTCCGTTTCCGGCGCGTTGCCGTTTGTAAAATTCATCGGCAACTATTGAAAGCCAAACGAAAAGCCCAGACGCCTGAAACGCCCAGGCTTTTCTAAATCCAAATTGCTGAACCGGAGCAAAAATGAATCTGACAAAAAGTTTAACAGCCAAAGAAAACCGACCGGCCTTATCGCTTGTGCCGACGCCGCGGGAGTACTCCCAACCGGACACCG
>MWVU01000006.1_pt1 | contig 12646 bp, 19 predicted proteins | sample 1047181 | NCBI WGS metagenome assembly MWVU01 (sample SAMN06349987, study PRJNA376086) | soil metagenome | isolation source: TG1-5 sample Antarctic (ecotone) soil | place: Antarctica | reverse complement strand
TCCGTCTTCGCCCGCGCCGCTTCGAGGTCGGCCTCGGCATCGACTTTGACCTTTTCGAGTTTCGCTTTGGTTTTGACTGGATTTACCATCGGTGTTTTCTCCTTAGTCTCTTAGTGCGCGGCCCACTTACTTCTTGCCTCGCTTCTTCGCCTTTGCTGCTGTGAGTGCCTTATTGCTGCCATTTGCTGGCTGTGTGGCTGCTTTGTTTGTGCTTTGCTTCTCGTTGGCACTGGCATTAACAATCAAGCCTAAGTCCTGCGCACGTTTCTTGAGTTTTTCGGTTGCTTTGTCGTCAATCATTTCTTGCCTTTCTTCTTGTTGCGTGAATCAAGCGTCTTGCGCTCACTGGCAGTGGACTTGCGCACGATGACTGCGCCGTTAGATTGACGCTCGAAGGCCAGCACATCGCTATCCTTTGCCTTGAGTGCTTTAACTACTGAATAGGGAATCTTGCCGCGCACCGATGTTCCATCCTGAAAGACGGTGGCGAGCGCGATCACTTCACCCGCTTCATTTATCTTTTTGGACATTCATTCTCCTTCATTCTCAACTCGCTCACCTCTTGCCCTTCTTCTTCGCCTTCGCTGCCGTGAGAGCCGCATTCTTGGCGTTTGCTGGCTGTGTGGCTGCTTTGTTTGCGGTGGACACCTTACCGGGCGGCCTGCCCATCTTTGGTGGCTCGAAACTCTTCACTGATTCAAGAGGTATGCGCCATATAGGGCCGCGTTCGGTCTCTTCGAGTTCCGCTCCCTGAAATCTGCCTTCGCGCGCCCACTGTGCCAGTGTTGGGTAACTAACCCCAACCCCACGTTCCACGAGCATTTGCTGCGCTTGTTTAGTCGTTACCATCTTCATGGCTTATCTATATAGCACCCTATGAAAAATAATTCAAGAAATTTCATAGCATCCTATTGACATTAAGTACATACCATGCTATGGTCTTTCTTGTCAGTCGGAACTAATCAACGAAACGGAGACGATTACATTATGTTTAGCCTCGAGACAGCCAACATCGAACGCGCGATCAAAAGCGCCAAAGCCTTGCACCCGTTTGTCAAGATGATCGAGTTCGGCACCTATGAAGTAACGGGAAGCACGGGCAACACGTACACCGTCAAGTGCTACCGCGCGCATGGCGAGAAGATTGTCGAATGCAACTGCGCGACACGTCCGAATGTAGCCTGCAAGCACGGGCTTGCTGCCGTCAGCCTTCATATCGCAATGGCAGCACAACGCGGCCATTAATGAGAAAGGCTAGGGAAGCGCGCAAACGCCTCTCTAGCCTTCACCTTTAACCCCTAACAACCGAAAGGATAACACGATGATTTTACCGAAGAAAGCGAAAACCGTTCGCCAGCGTGCGCAAGCGATCATCGCCAACAAGCGCCGCTATGATTCAGACACGCGCGAAGCGATCTTTAACGCGCTTGCGAAGAAGCACGCTGACCTTGCAGAATGTGTCGCGCGCGCCGAACGCGGCGAAACTATTCTTGATATTACCGCGCCGCCCGCTTCGGAGTTTTTAACAGTTGCGCGTGAAGCAAACATCGCGCGGCGCGGCTTTCCGCTTGACTACGAACGCGAGGCGGCGCAGATAGCTTCCTATCTTGAAAGCGAAGAGACGCCGCAGGCCGTCAGAGACTTGATCGAGTATTATGTGATGGAGTTGGGCAGCTCTACGAATGTCGGCGTGTGGACGCCCGCCGTGTTGCGTGCGGCCTATCCGATCATGCGCTACCGAGACGGCGCGTCCGACGGCGCGCGTGTGCTTCTCGGCATCGCCATTGATGCCATTACAAGCGAAGATGAGCGCGAGACGTTGCGCGCAATATGGAAAGCCAAGCGCGAGAAGTTAGACGCACAGACAGCGCAGAAAGGAGGTTCACGCTAATGACTAAGAATCAAACATCACGCAAAGGCACGAAGGCAAACACAGTCGGCGACATGACGCTCGAAGAGTTCACGCGCAAGGTTCAAATCATCGGCATCGAAACGGCGCAGGAAATCTTTCGGCTCATCACGAAAACGAAATTGCCAATGAATAAGATTCACCGCCGCGTTATGGCGCGCATGGACAAAGATGCTGCCGGGCGCCGGGCGCGGGCATTGAAGAGGAAAGGGAAGTAGCAAAGGCGATCCGTGTTAGACAAAGGAGGCGATGCTTTTCAGGGCATCGCCTCTTTTTATAGTGTCATTTTTGTCATGCGCGGCAGCCGTTTGCTGTTACTACCGGCCAAGGAAAAGCGGCGCAAGCTCTTACAAGCCGCGCCGCTCTTTGTGCATAGTCGTAGAACAGAGTTAGGTTTTTAGCTTTGTTTGCGACGTCAGTTATTTCATTCTGCGACGACGCGCGATGCCTGCCAGACCCATCAGACCGGTGCCGAGCAAGAGCATTGACGCCGGTTCAGGAACCGCTGACCCCGTGATTGTTCCCTGTAAGGATGTTGTACCGGCAGTCGCACCACCACCAGAACCAGAGGGCGGAGGCACGAGCAGGAAGGTTTGGTTAACCGTGTAGGTGAATCCACCGATGGTTGTCGAAGCTGTGGTAAAGGTAATCGCGCCAGTGCTCTGGTTCTGCGCAATCGTACCGGTCAAGTTGCCGATAAGATTGCCAGTACCAGGAGTCGGAGCCGTCTGCGTGATTGTAATGGTAAGCGTAGTCGGGTTGGTGATCATCGCGCCCGTACCCGTTGTCGTTGCGACAATGTCACCGGCACTGTAATTTGTCGTTGTATTGAGCGTGGTCATGCCTGCACCGTTGAACGTTAAGTTCAACGTGTTACCGTCAGTGCCAAACGTTACTGAATTTGTACCAGCGCCTGAAGTTGCTCCGGGGCTAGTGAACGCGCCGGAAGTCATAAAGGTGACGTTATCTGCTTTGGCAGATTGCGCCGCGAATGTCATCGTTACAGCTAATGCTGCCATGATGAACAATGGTTTGAAGAAATTTTTCATGATCTGTCTATCTCCCGTGATTTCTGACACTCAAGTGGAAGGAAATACCCAGGGACGAGAAAGTCAACGCGGGAGAAGCGTCAACACCCTGTCTGAGTTAACCTCAAAAACCGCCCGCTAACTCAGAAGGAGCTAATTCAGCAGCAGGCAAATCAATTGTTTGATTCAAAGCTAAGGAAAAGAAGAACAGTCGCCCCTTTCCAGAAAATCAAATAGATATTTCATCAATTCCTTCCAACATACGATCACCGGCTTTGACCGCCACCGGCAGAGCATTTTGTAGCACACGCTAACAAGCGTCGCGACTGATAACTCGTATTATGTGCGACCATTTTGAAAATGAAGTGAGATTTTAGATCCGAAGCACAAGCTATAGTGTGCCTGCTTTGCAGGGTAAAGCCGCGCCTGTTACCTTGCGTAACGCTTTTTCAATATCAGACGCGGGCGCAAGATGTTGTGTGCGGGCGGGCGGCGATCAGATGATGAGTGAAGCTAAGGTTTGTGCATCGATGCAGAAACCTAAAATCACGCCCGCGCGCATGTGGAAAGCAAAGCTAAGGTTTGTACTACGTAGTACAGACCTAAATACGTTATACGTCTTCGCCATCATGTAAAGGGGTTAGGTTTTCAGACGCGGCGAGAGTGTCAGATGAATTGTGTAAACGAGTTTCCGTCAAGTGAAGGTACGCGCCCTTCAAAGATGATGGAGAAAGCATTCATTGCCTGACTCCAGTGCGGTATCGGCATCGTCCACTTTTTAGCGATATTACGCAAGGCCAGATAGAGCAGCTTGAATGCCGCCTCATCATTGGGGAACGACGCTCTGGTCTTGATAACTTTCCGCAAACTCATATTCAGAGATTCGATGGCATTGGTCGTGTAGACCGCCCGCCGAATATCCTCCGGAAAGCCGAACATCGGCACAATGCGCGCCCAATTTGCTTTCCATGACTTCGCAATCGAGGGATACCGCGCATCCCACATTTGCGCGAACTCGGTGAGTTTGTGTTCCGCCTCTTCGATTGTTGCCGCACGATAGATCAGCTTCAGATCAGCGGCCACCGCTTTGCGATCTTTGTACGACACATAGGCTAATGAAAAGCGCACTAGGTGAACGAGGCACAGCTGGACTTGCGTCTTCGGGTAGATCGTCTCGATGGCTTCCGGGAAGCCTTTGAGACCATCAACACAGGCAATGAAAATATCTTTGACGCCTCTGTTCTTCAGCTCCGTAATGATCGAGAGCCAAAACTTCGCGCCTTCATTCTCAGATGTCCACATCCCGAGAACTTCTTTGATTCCCGACATATTGACGCCAATGGCGAGGTAAATCGCTTTGTTCGAGACTCGCCCCTGATCTTTGACTTTCACTTGCAGGGCATCGAGATAAAGAATCGGATAAATGGGATCAAGCGGACGAGATTGCCACGCTCTGACTTCGTCAATTACGGCGTCGGTGACTGAAGAGATCATGTCGGGCGAAACATCGACACCGTAAACCTCCTGCAAGTGTGCTTTGATCTCGCGGCACGTCATGCCGCGTGCGTACATCGAAATGATCTTGTCATCAAAGCCGTCAAAGCGTGTTTGGCCTTTCTTGATGAGCTGCGGCTCGAACTCTGAGGCACGATCACGCGGGACATCAATCTGGACTTGACCACGCTTGCCTTTGATTGTTTTCGATGACTTGCCGTTTCTAGAGTTGCCGGTATTCTTCCCGGCAACATCATGCTTTTCGTAACCGAGATGATGTGTCATCTCACCTTGCAGCGCCCGCTCGACCACCGCTTTTGTGAGCTGTTGCAAAAGTCCATCGTGGCCGAACATATCGTCGGGTGAATGATAGTCTTTCAAGAGTTCGTCTAAGAGTTCGGGTGTAATCGGCATAATCCTTTCCTTTCTGAAAGCAGGTTAAGTTGATTATTACCGTTTACACAATCTATCTGACACCCTCGACGCGGCCTTTAAGTCAATCGTGAAAAGCAACGGACGCCCGCACGCCGCGCAACTCTGCTCCGCTTCACTTAGTTGCGTCCGGTCTTCGTTGACGTGAAACACGACGGGCGCGCCCGCGCTTCCGCCGCACACAGGGCAGCCTTCTCGAGTATCGCGCGCCTGTTCCAACTTTTCGACTCTCGTTAGTATGTTCATCGCTTCACCCTCTCTTGCTCCGGTAACAAGTCTTCCAACCTCTCTATGCGTTCCTGCAAGTCCATCAATTCGATGGCGGACACTGACTGCTCAAGGATCGTCTTAGCTGCCGCCACACGCGAAGACGCGGGCGCTTCTGCGTCTTCCGCCACTTCTCTAAGCACGCGCACGGCGATGGTGCAATCGGATTGCAGTTGCGCGATGGCCGTCTCGACAAGTTGACGGCGCGCCGCACGGTAGCGCGCCTGGAAGCCCGGCAGTTGTAGCCAGCGCCAAAGCGTCGTCTCTACAACGCCCGCGATCTTGGCCGCTTTTTTCGTCTCGCCACAGTCAAGCAACGCGAGTAGCGCGCGCTCCTGTTTGGCTGATAATTTATCTTCTGTGGTTTGCATTGAATTGCAATGACGTGCGCCAGCGGCACCGTTTGGCGTTAGTACCAATGGCAACTTAGGCCACGACGCTGAAATCATCTAAGCGTGAAGGCGCATGGGGCGCGGCCGCGTAAAGTTGCTCAAAGCCTCGATCCGTGCCAACGGCTTGAATGTAAAGCTGCCGCTTGCTTTCTTTTATGTTTGCTAATGCCTGCGCTTTTGCGCGCGCGGCCTGCTCCGCGCGTCGCTTGTCGGCTTGCTTGGCTTCCTCTTCGCCCAGCACTCGAATTTCGCCCGCGTTAATTCGGTCAACAACCTTTTGCGTCAGCGCGGCGCGTGTCGGAGAGACGCCACCGATCAGCGTTTCGCCGTTCGGATGCGCGCCCGCGCGCTCCCATAGAACAACTGCATTATCAACGCGCGCGGACTGCATCCACAGCACTTCGGTTTCGTCCACTTCGTAATAGAATCTTCGTGTCATTGTTTCTTTCACCTCTTCTGCTTTCAACTAAAATTTAATGGCGGGCGCGGCGCACATTTTTGGAGACGCTCTATGCGCGCCGCGAATAATAACGGCTTGGACACGCCCGCCACTTTTGACCGCGACTTCGGCTTGAGGCGCGGTCAATCCTTTTGTCAATCTCGTTTTTCTGTTTGCGCATACTGCCGTCTTTTCGCTTCGTAGTGATAAAGCGCCAGCTTTGAGGCCGGCGAAATGCTCGCAAACGTGCGCGGATCGGTCTTGCGCAGTTCCGCGAGGCGCTCGTAGAAGCCGTTTCGTTGAAAATGGCAACCGGTTGCCGTCTTTGCTTTTGCTGTCATGCTGCTACCTCAAAAGTAACGATCTGTGCCGCCGCGCTCTTCGATGTCGCGCTCCATTTTCGATGTCGGCGGTAATGCTTCCGGTAGCGCGGCGAGTTCGCGGGCTTGCGCTTCGTTTGACGGAATGTTGCCAATTGGCAACAAATTATCCACAACCGAAGCGGCGTCAAATTCCGTCAAGGTCGGCGCGGGCGCATCCGGCACATACTCAAGTTCGTGCGGCGGCGCGTCCGGCGGCGAAGTGGTCGTTGCAGACGCCACAACCTCGACATGGGCGCGCGTGACTTGCGGTTTATGTTTGGCACTCGCGCATACGCGATCCCAGACAGCACGATCTTCTGGCGTGTGCTCGCGCTCCGGTAGTGTCCGTGTTTCTTCTCTTAATACGCGGACACTACCGGCACCGGTGTCGGGGGGGGGGGGGATACCGGACATTTTGTCCGGTATATCCTTAACCTCTTCCTTTTCAACAGTTGTGGAAGTGCCGGACAAAAGCGCCTCGAATTCTGCCATCTGTTCGCGTATCTGTTCGAGTGCCGCGCGCAGTTCGCCACTTTGAGCGTCGGCGAAGGCTGCGCGCTGCGCGGCGGGCATCTCTTTGAGTGAAGTTTGCGCGGCGATGATCTTCTTGGCGGCTCTATTTAAGTCGGCAATCGGCGTCTGTATGGCGCGCGCCGGTTTGCGTTTGCGTCCCGGCGGCGGGGCTTGCGGAATGTCTTCATAGTGAAATCGCGCGGCCTCCTCGAGCGCGTGGAGTCGGTCTGTCTGATAGTCGGCGCGAGCGCGAGCGGCTGCTACGGCCTGCTCCAAAGGTTCGGCAAAGGTGATTCGATAAAGAGTCTTTTCGTAGCGCTCTTTAGCGTGGTTATATTCGCCCTCGATAATTTCGAGCGGGTGATACTTCTTAACTCTGGCTTCGTCCAAGTAAGCCTTGCGCCAGCGCCGGACGGTGCGCTCGTTACAACCGGCGATCTTCGCAATGTCATCATCGAAAAGTTTGATACCGTCCGGGTTGGCGCCAAGTATGCCGATGATCGTTAGCACAAGGCTGCTTCCGGCGTAGGTGAAACCGGCGAATGAGAAAAAGAATTCGGTTACCAAATTCCCATCGGACATATCCGAAAGAATCGAAGCGGCGCGCGGTTCGATGATTGACTGCTCTATTCGACGTTTCAAGTGGCCGGGCTGGTAGTCTCTGAATGTTGCGATGTTGGTACTCATTACGCGGCCACCTCCTGTTGCGAAACTCCAAGCAAGTAATCGTCAATTCCCTTCCAACGATCCGGCCACGTCCGAACGCGAACATCGAAGCGCGCATGTTCGAGTTGTTCGACGAGCCGAAAGAGCGCCGCCTTGACGTGCGCGTTTCGCCGGAAATCCATATCGAAGGCGACGTACACGGTCTTGATTTGCGGGAAATCTTTTTTCAGGTTGGCGGCGAAGTCGGCGCCGAAGCATGACGGCGCGTTGCCGACGACGGGCGCGTTCAGAAGATGCGCGGCGATCTGCGATTTCAACGCGCCTTCGGTCAAGGTTACTTCGCGGGCATCTTTGAGGAGCAGAGCGTTGGCGTAGTGCGACGGCGCGCCGGATGATGCGCCCGCCTCGCGCCTCGCGCTTGACAGCCAAATATATTTACCGCTGCCCGATGCGCCATCGCGCCGGACCATCAAGGCCTGAATGCGATTAAGCGAATCGCGCACGGGAATGAGCACGCCTTGTGCAAGCGGCACCATGCGCCATGCGCCATGATCTTTGAAGAAGCCCGGCACGCCCGTAAGGTCGTGATGCTCTGATAGGAAGCGCGTCACTGTGGCCGCGTAGAGCGCCGGCGGCGTCGAGCGATAACCTTCACGCGCGATTGCCTCTTCGGATAGACCGCGCGCCATTAAGTCCGCTTTGTGAGTAGCGCATAAGACAAGATGCGCGCGAATGAGAATCGAATAAACCTTGTGAACGTGTTCGACGCGGGCGCGCGGGCATCGCGCTTCGATCATCGGCGCGGAAGGCTTCTGTGGCGCGCATGATGCGCGTGGCGTCTCTTCTAGGATATGAAGCCAGCCACCGTCACGGCCTTGATAGGATGAAGCGGTGCGGCGGCAATATGCGCGCGTGCGATCTTCGGAGACAGCACAGTTGTCAGGCTTGCCGCAGACCGGGCATTTGATTCGCAAGCGATAAATCGGGCGAAGCGGCGAGCGGGTAGCGTGGCTGTAGTTTGCGCTCATGCTGCCACCTTCTTTCCGCTCTGTGCGGTAGTGGCGGCGGCGTGTTGTCGTTGCGGGAAAGTGCGAACGATGGGCGGGTTCGGATTTTCAACAGTTGGCCTGCCCGCGCGCGTGTCAGCTTCCCATCGGTTGGCATGACGCTGTAGCGTCTCCAGCGCATTAACTTTTATGTGCGACGGCGGCAACGGATCGCCGGGCTTATAGTTGTGCGTTGGAAAGTAGTTGTTATTTTTGGCGGGAATCGGTAGTATCTTCATGTTAGTTTCCTGTTTCCGTTAATCACCTAAAAACTAAGAAGGTCAAAAGCGCGATCAACGCTTTGGCCTTCGCTTGTCCGCTCATGCGGCTCGCCGCTCATTCTTAGAGAGAAAATCCGTCACGCTTTCGGGCGAAGTTCGATAGCACTTGCCAACTCTCCAGCCAAAGATTTGACCGGACTCGATTAGCTTTCGTGCGGTTGGCGTGCTCACGCCGATCTGCGCGGCAGTTTGCGTCGTTGTTAATTCAGGCTTGCGTCGTTCGGAGACTTCGGACATAGAAAAATCCTCCACAAGCAGAGGCGTGCGGCGCTTCTGCCGGATACATTCAGTTGTGCTTTTTTAAGAATTGGCGGGAAGGCTTAGAAGATTGGGCTTTACATAGACGAAAGGTTTTGTCTACAATTCCCTTGCTTCAAAGGCTCCGGCCTCGAAAAGCACCTTTGTCAAAAGGAAAAACAAAAGCTGTAGGCCGCGTGTATCTGCCAAGAATTAGCGCGGCCTTTGCTTCTTATGATTCTTTAACTTTCAAACACTCGCGCATGTTAGCATATTAAAAGAATCTCCGGTAACGTATTTTTGCTCTCAAACCGGAGTTTATTGGCAATGCCCGTCTCCGTTTTCGCCACTTGTGGCGTTAGCCTCAAACCTCTGAACCTCTGTTTTCAACTGCCGCCAGCTTAATCCTCGCTCATCAAGTTGCTTGCGTAAAGCCTCTCCTGATTGTGGGGCATCGCTGCCATACGCGGCGCGCAGGTCTTTGTTGACGGCATCGAGATTAAGGTCGCGCCCTTTGACGCCGCGTTGAAGCAAGCGAAGCGTGGCTGTTTGAACGGCAGTCTTTAGCGCGATCTTTGTCCAGGCTCCGCCCCGGTGGTGGTCAGGGAGTTGCTCCAACATTTTCCGCAAGCGGACTTCGGCATCCTTTGTGTGTTGCTTGATAATTTCGGCGGCACCGCCCGCTTCTAATCCCATCATAAAACGAAGCGCGGTGAGTACGTCATGCAGGTGTAAGACCGCTTCATGTTGGAGAGTGTCGCGTAGAGTGGCAAAGTAATTGCGCTTTAGATCAACGAGGAAAGCGTTTAGATTATTGGGCGTGCCGAAGTATTGGAGAGGACGCGGTTTCGTTACTGTGCTCGCCTTCCCTTCGCCTTCGCCTATTTCAAGCGTGATTGTTAACGCATTGTCTTTGACCGTGAAGATAAGATCACATTTCCATTCAAAGCTAAACGTCGAATGCTCTGTACTGACGGCGTTGGGTACTCCGCGCAAAGCTTTCACCACCTCAGGTAGCGTCGCTTCCGCGCTTTCAGTTGTCGAGTTGTCGTTCATCGGCTTCCCCTGTAAGCCTCTTCTCTGATTTAAGATTCGGCTCGCCAATCGTGTCAGAGTAACGATCATGTCCTTACGCTGGCCTGCGTAAGTAAGGCGAGCCGAAATTGTTAGCGTCACGCCACGCTGTCACAGCTTCCGAATGTAAGCCTCTAAGTCCTCGCGCTTCACGCGCCACCCGCGCTGAGGGCCAAATAACGTTTGAGCATATCTTCCAACTGTTCCAGGTTAAAAGGTTTTTGAATAAAGCCGGTGAAACCTACATCATGAGCCGTACTGGTGGGTCGCTGTGCCTCAGTGCCTAATTTACCATCCGCCGAGATAGCGATGATCGGCACATGAGTGCCCAGCTTTGCTAATAAGCGGATGCGGTAAGCGGCGGCGAAGCCGTCCATCTTCGGCATATGCAAGTCCATCAGGATGAGGTCGGGGCGCTCCGTTGTGGCAATACTCACCGCCGTCGGCCCGTCCTCAGCTTCAACAACGCGGCAATTGTATTTCTCTAGCCACATCTTTAAGAGAAAGCGCAGTTCTTCGTTGTCGTCCACAACCAAGACAGTCGGCTGAGTATTGCTCTTTATTTTTTCTTCGCTCAATTGTTATCGCCTTTCTGCGTAGTCATAGCTTGCTCACATAACTATCTAGGTCGCTACGCTTCACTCGCCAGCCTCTTCCGATAATGCGCTTTAGAATAGCCAGCTATTCAGCTATTCAGCTATTCAACTATCTAGCCATTCAGATAACAAAGTCTCCACTAAATCACTAAACTCTCTCTCTTCGCCTGCAAGTCGCATCATCACGCGTCGGTGCGTATCACGGCGCACATAAGCAAGTGCCTGTTTATAATCCGGGTCGGCGCGCTTTGCCGTGCGCTTGGTGCCTGCGATCTTCTGCGCAACTTTCGCTGGAGCCTTCCCGCCTTTCTTCTGCGCGGCGTTAATGAACGAATCGAATTTGCTCACCGCATGATCTCCTTACCGACACGCTCATAGTCTGCCCATGCTTCGGCGGCGCGCGGGTCTGGCACATCGTAAACAGGCACGCCAGCGATCACAGCCTTTTGAAAAGCAACGCGGCGGCGTATCTCGCCTTTGAACATCGGGAGCCGTCGCGCCTTTATCATCTCGCGCGCTTCGTCGCCGTCACGTGATGGGCGCGGCGGCACAATCGTTAAAAGCACGCGGTAAGCGTCTGCGCCCAAAGCATCAAGGGCGCTTACGGTCTGCATTAGCGCATGAAGCGAGAGGCCGTCCGGCGTCGTCGGAATCACAAGCAAGTCACAACCGCCGACGAGCGTGCGTAAATCGCCTTCGGATGGATGCGCCTCTGTGTCAATGATCGTGTGCTCGTAGTCTCTGGCGTAGCGTGCGGCCTGCCGTTCGTCGGCAATCTTAAAGGGAAGTCGCCCGCGCTCCGTCCATGCCAGCGCGCTCCGGTTCTGGTCGCCGTCCAAGAGAAGCGTCGGCGCGCGCTTTTGCATGTACGCGGCCAGATGCACGGCGGTTGTAGTCTTACCGACGCCGCCTTTGAAACTTGCGACTGTAATTATCATGCGCGCCTGAATAGCTGAATAATCAGATAGCCGAATAGTCGCATAGTTGAAAAGGTAAGCGCCGTTTCAACATGCCCGCGCGCGATGGTGAAAAGCAATAAAAGAATTAGGAAATTCTTTTATTGCTTTTCCGCACACATACGGGCGTGATCGTTCGCCATTTCTCGCGTTACTTGATTTCCGCATACGCGCGGGCGTGATGAATTATCTTACTCGCGCGCGCGAGAGTTGCATTGCCGCCACACGCGCACGGGCGTGATGCCGTACATGCAAAGTCTTACCCTCAGGTAGCCATTGCCGCCACACGCGCACGGGCGTGATAGAGGGAGCGGTATCATTGCGATGACGGCGAACATTGCCGCCACACGCGCACGGGCGTGATGCTCGCAGAATCTGTAACTGTGAGTGCAGTTGTCATTGCCGCCACACGCGCACGGGCGTGATGCGTCCGTCTGTGTGATAGTCTGCGTATAGACCATTGCCGCCACACGCGCACGGGCGTGATACTGCCTTTCATTGCCCGCCGCTGCCATTTAGCCCGCGCGCTGTGATGTATCGCTCGACGGTGTTAGAGAGCCGCTCCACAGTGACCGTCAGCGCGCTCTGCTGCATGGCTAATGCTTCTCGCCTTGCTGGACGATCAGCCCTAAATCCTGTGCGCGTTTCTTCAGTTTCTCAGTCGCCTTGTCTTCGATCATTTCTTGCCGCCCCTTTTCTTGGTGACCCGTCCGGCGGGCGTGACCTTCGCCAACTTTGAGTCGGCTTTAATTTCCGCCATCTCGACGGCGACGGCGGCCTGCGCCTCGGCGGCTTGGAGCTTGGCTTTGGCTTTGGCAATCTTCGCCTCCGTCTTCGCCCGCGCCGCTTCGAGGTCGGCCTCGGCATCGACTTTGACCTTTTCGAGTTTCGCTTTGGTTTTGACTGGATTTACCATCGGTGTTTTCTCCTTAGTCTCTTAGTGCGCGGCCCACT
>MWVU01000005.1_pt1 | contig 13706 bp, 17 predicted proteins | sample 1047181 | NCBI WGS metagenome assembly MWVU01 (sample SAMN06349987, study PRJNA376086) | soil metagenome | isolation source: TG1-5 sample Antarctic (ecotone) soil | place: Antarctica | reverse complement strand
GGGTTACGTCTCACTTGGAGCAATACACGGGCCTCGAGCCATTGCTCCCATTTCGTGCCAGGCGTTTCGGCAAACTGCCACATCTCGAGGCACCGACTGTTATTGAGTAATTCTGGCAGGTATTTGCGCCAATAGGTCCGCTTGCGGGGATCGATATCGGCCGGGGCGATGTCCAGAAGCTCGAGCAACTCACGCACTGGCATGCCGTGCTGAGTAAAGACGGCCGGCCGGGCGCGAGCCTCAATCGGTATGAGCAAGTCAAACCGGGCCCGGTATGGATCGTTCCCATCCGGGCCGATGCTGCCCTCGGTGATATCGGCAATTTGCAATGGGAAATGTCCCATCATCTGCAAGAGCGGCGCGCCCAGGTAGATATCCCATTTGATATTGCGGCCATTGTTGCCGAGTCGATCAAGGAATAGCAGGTGTTCAGTGCGCACACTCTCCGAGACTTTGGAGCGCTTCCCTTTCGGCCGGTAGGTGTACTCGAGTCGCTGCACAACGATCTGCGAGAGGGTAAAGAGCGCGGCGTTTACCCGGTCTTTATCGGTGGCCTTGAATCCTTTAGCCGTGCCTTTGCCCCATGCCTTGAGGAAGTCATTTGTTTCAACAATGAGCCGCCCACCGTGCCGCTTATTGTGCTGATAGATTGCGGCGACTGTGGCAAGGGTTACGCCTACCCATTCATTGATACTGTCTACATGGTCCCAGGCGGCTTGAAGCTGGGCTGGGGTGCCCCCAGTCGGTGACTCATGCAAGGTAAACATGACGTGCCCGGGTGACGATCCTGCCCAGTCGAAACGGGCCTCAGGCCAATAGCGTCGATCCCCTTCCCATGGGGTTATAAGATGCCGTAGCGCACCACGTACAAGAGCAATGCTGGGAATGGTGCCCCAATTGTTGCGAAACGCCGGGGCCATCGCCGGCAGGGGTCCGGGAGCCTCGAGGATCTTGCGCAGGTAGTCGAGCTCGAGCGTGGTTTCAGAGAAGGCTGCCCATGATTCAGCGTCCGGGATAAACCGCTCGAGCATGTCCGCAATGCTTGCCCCTTCCCAGGAATCGCCCCACGAGGCCCAGGCCCAGGCCAAGAGTTCAATCGCGGCCCGTTCCTGTACGTCCCATTCCTTGAGACGCTTATCAAGGGCACCGGCCACCTGGGCCCGCTCTTCGATTGCCGTACTCTGTCGGCTATTGCCGGGCGCCTCTTCCGTTTTACTCAGGCTGGGCCGTTGGGCGGCGATGAATGCCGCCCAGTCAAGGTGAGTTATCACATAGCCGATTTGCTTAGGCGTGATGAGGGCATAGGCCTGCCCGCGGTAGAGGTCGAATTCGTCACGCTCATTGAGAAGGTGCTTTGCCAGGAGGGCGATTTCTGTCTTTGGAATCGTGAGAGCGGCAAAGATATCGCGGGCTTGGGTGGGCTCTCCCGCCAGGTCGAGGCGATTGGCAGCGTCTACGGCGGCCTTGAGGTCACTTGCGCGTATCGGCATGCCTATGCCTCTCCCTCTCCCATAGCGACGCCCAGGGCCGCGGCCACGCCATACCATCCGGTGTCGTGCTCACCCTCGAGCCGGGCCAGGTAGCGGCTTGTGGTGTGCAGCGAGCGATGCCCCAGGAACGTGCCGATATCCTCAATGCTCGAGCCGCTTTCGCGCCGGAGCTTTGCGGCGCTGTGTCTGAGCACGTGCGGGGAGACGCCCTCGAGGCCGGCGCGCTTGGCATAGCGTTGGAGGTTCTCATAAAAGCTGTTGCCCTGGATCGGGAAGAGCCGGGCCTCGGGGGCGAGGGTTTCGTAGGGGGTGCCCATTTCCTCGAGGGCGGCCCGGATCGCCTGCCACGCCGGGGCGGGCAGCTCGCGGTATCGTCCGTGCCCGCCTTTCGTTCGTGTCGAGTAGTAGACACGGCCGGCCTTGCGTTCAATGGCGCCGGCCGTGAGGCCCAGAAATTCCGCTCGTCTGAGGCCGGTCAGCACGGCGGTAAGAATGGCCGCCCGGTCACGGGCGCCGGCGGGTGTCCGCGGCGTTGCCGCAAGCAGGGCCTGGATTTGGGCGGGTTCGAGGCCACGGGGCCGGGGGTCCGCGTTGCGGGGCCGCTTCACATCATCGGCCGGGTTCCGTTCGAGCAATCGGCGGCGGCGGGCAAGGTCGTAAAAGCCATGCACGGCCGCGAGCCGCACCATCACGGTAGACGGCCGGGGTTGGGTGTCCTGGGGGGTCCGGGCGTAGGCAAAGTCATGCACCATGCCCGACGTGACGGCGGCCGGATCGTCAATCAGGCGGAAAAAGCGTTTCAGGATCCGCCCGTACTGGGTGGGGGTGTTTTCGGAGCCGCTGCGCTGCCTGAGCTCTTGTCCGTACTCGTACATGATCCGGGCCCAGGGATTATCCGCAGGGGCAAGGGCGCCGGCCGTGCTGGGTGTGTCGATAGCGGTTGTGGTGCTCACTATGCCATCCTCTGTCGCTTGCCCCAACGTTACAGAATGTGACAAAAAAGGAATGTCTGCCCGTGTGGGGCATCCCATGCGTCTGGGGACATCCCATGCAATCCGCGCACTCGGCAACAAAAGCGAAACCGTTTCGCATCGTGTGTGCGGCGCGCCCCCCTTTGCGCTCTTTTCAGTCTATCAGATTATGCGACGATAAGATAAGTTATCGTCGGGTGCTACCCAACGCATGCAGTCGGCAGTATCCTAGGCAGCTGCATACCGGGCGCATGGCGAGCGGGCAGGTGAGCCTGGGTATCCCTGCAGTGAAGGAGAAGGACATGCAAAGGTGGGAGTACTGCTATATCGAGGTGTGGACGTCAGGGAATACATACACTCTATGTACTTCAGGGGGAAATAAAAAAAATAACCGTAGAAAACTGTGGTTCGCTCTTCCGTGGAAGTGACTCGCAGGGGGCTTGTGTCATAGAGCATTTGGGGAGCCAAGGCTGGGAAGCAGCGGGTGCGTATCATGCCAGTCTTATGTGGTTCAAGCGCCCGAAACAGGTCTAGAAGCCGTGACAGAGCATGTCTCGATACAGGAAGCTGCGGAGCGCCTGGGCGTTTCTGCGGACACAATACGACGCCGGTTGAAACGGGGTGAGCTCAAGGGCACTCAGGAGCCGCACGGGAAGAGCGGCTACCGTTGGCTTGTGCACCTGCCCGACGCTGCCCAGGCCGATGCGCCCGGCTTGCCCCCGGCAGAGGCCTACGCGCTTGCCGAGGCCCGGGCCCGGATTGACGGGCTCGAGCGGCTCATAGATGAGCTCGCGTCGCACCGGGATAAGCTCGAGACAGAGCGGGATGATTGGAAAGAGGCGGCCCGGCGTGAGAGTGATGCCGCCCGCGAGCTACGGGTATTGCTCAAGGGGGCCCAGGACAGTACCCGGGCCTTGACGGCCACGCTTGAGCCGCACGCGGGCCCTGGGCCCTCAGAGCCCTCAGACGCGCCACACGGGGCAGCGCCGGCCCTGAGTGCCTGGGAACGGTTGCGGCGCTGGGCTGGGGGCGGGTCGTGATGTTGGGATACCCTCAGAAATGTAACATTTGGTAAAGGTAGTGCCCCCAAAATGGGACACGGTGGCGCATTTGGGGGCACTACCGAATACCTAACCCGGCCTTGAGGGTGGCTATCCGGGCCTCTGCTTCTGCCAGGGCCTTTACGCTCGCCTCTGGATCCGGGCGCGGTACGACATCCTCAAGCGTGGCGACGATCCGGGCCCGCTCGAGGTCGGAGATATCGAGGGTCTCAATGACTTCTATTTATTACTTTATTCTATTACTTGACTATACCTACCCGGATGGTATATAGTATTTACTACTACAAGAAGATGTGTAGGACGTATAAGCTGATAGAACGGAGAGCACTGATGGACCACGGTGGCGATGATCTGGTGAACGTTCCTGTACCGCGCCGGCTCTATTCCGATGTCATTCGGTTTGTGGCCGATAAGCTGGAAGCCGGGAGCGAGGCCCTCCCGGCTTCTGTACCGGAGCAACCACAGGAGGAGAACTTCCGGGGATGGACGCGTGACCATATCCGGCGCCTTAAACAAGAGACTCACCTTCCGTCCGTTGCCGCCCTCCTCGATCATGCCATCAAGACGGACGGTGAGTCCGTCGGCATGAAAGTCCTGGAGCAAGCCACCGGGAAAACGTTCGGTCAGGTCCGAGGTGATTTACTCAGGCTAGGTACTTTCCGTAAGAAGCTTGGCATCGTCGTTGACACGTGGCCGTTCCTGACTGAAGCGGGAGCGGACGGAAAGCTTCAGTATCGGGTGCCTGAAAACGTGCGGCGCTGGTGGGAGGAAGCGTAATGGTGTGGGCTCGGGTGTCATCTTGACACACGGCCCCAGGACGAACGGAGCAAGGAAACATGATGCATACCATTGCCGCGGCCCCAGAGCGGGCCCAGATCGCCCATAGCGAACGAAACCAACGACAACGGTCTGGGCATCATGCTCGGGCCGTTGCGCTGTGCGCCATATCCCCGTGAGTCGACTGGTGGGCTATGTCGCTCGTCCGCAATCATCTATGATGCCGACCATGACAGACATGTCTCGCGACACGACACGACGTGACGCTTCACGACAGTCGTCGCGAGACACGACAACACACGACACGACAAACGATCGCGACGAGCTCCTCGAGGAACTCCGGCGAGACAAGGCGTATCTGCAGGATCTGCTTGACCGGACGCTTGCCCAGTTGGCTGCGGAGCGAGAACGTGCCGACGTCCTTCAGCTACGTGCGATCGGCACCGGCGAGACTTCACCGGAGCCCGCTTCTGAGCCTCCAGGAGCGCCCCAGACGAATGAAACCGGGCCACGAGGGGTATGGGATAGGCTGCGAGAGTGGTTGGGGTATCACGGCGAACGTTAGGCGAACGGCGACCCACTGGAAGGGGGGCCGTAGGAGTTGGCTTCATAGGTACCGCTGAGAAAGCCTTGTTCGATCAAGGCCCAGATCCCACCGATGATAGGAATGATGTTGATGAACACCCAGGCGCCCGATTTGTTTCGATCGTGCCACCGCTTGACGCTTGTCGCCAACATGCTGATGAAGCTTGCGATGACAACGACGATGCCCAGAAGGACCCGTAGGACACCTGGATTGCCATCAAGCAGGGCGAACCCCACGGCGTAAGGGACCAGGCCACCGATTGAAAGCCCCCAGAAGGACGCGCGACCGATACGCCCCTCAAAGCTGAACAGCTTCTTGGTATTCACAGGCCTCCCAGCCTCCCAGCCTCCACCGCATCGAGCCTTCACGTCTCCCTAATTTTCGCACAATCTACCAAATGCGGACGATCTGTCTTGAACGCATAAAGGGCCAACCTTGACATAGCGCAAGGGACGCATACCATCGAAGCGCTGGTCGCTAGTTACTATTTAAGGGGTAGATGAAGGGGGTGCTTGAACCACATAACTTAATTTGGCGAGTGGCTGTTGCGGTGGCGAATCCTTGTGATCACTTACTCGCTCATACAGAGATTGGCACACACTCCAGATGACCACAGGGGGGATGAGGAAGAACCCCAAGACGACAAAAAACACTGTAAAGAACACTATTCTGTCAAACGGGAACGGCAAGAATGGTCCGTCGTCATCTCCCAGCGTGTTGGCCAGATCGACGAAAGTTGGCACCAACGCCCACCACACGAATCCCGAAACGGCCAGTAGCAGTCCGAATCCTATCAGTCTCAACAGTCCGCTGAGAAAGTCCCCCCAAACGAATCCCGAACTATGCGTAGTCGTAATGGTCACGGGGGGGAGACGTGAATACGAAGTTCGGGTCTCGGTCGGCAACTCTCCCTGCCCGTCAACTTTGCAAAGTCGACCGCACCCCTGAGAAATTTTCCAATGTTGTATGCACAGATCGCGACCACACGATCGACATTGTTTCCAGTCAGAACGCTTGCAGAAGGAGCACTCACATTTCATCGCGCTGTCCCTACCTAAGAAGTGCCCCCCATGAACTCCTTGAAAGACGTAGAACCGGTCCTAAGTTTGGGCAAGGTTGATCGACCCTTGGAGAAGTTCCAGTCGTTCGTCCAGTTCTAGCGTCTCCCCTGATCAGTCCTGTACCGGGAGACTGCTGTCTGAGGTGCATCGCCTTTACGTTGATCGCGGTCGATGTCAACGTGGATCCGCAGTCGCACGACATACCCCATTGAGCAGCTGACGGGGATATGATGCCCGCCATGATCGACGCGACGCCGACTGACCGTCGACAGACGGCTATGACGGTTGCCGATGCGGCCCAGATTGGTCCCGATGGCCATCCCCCGACGATGATGATCAGCTGGCTGGCGACTCCGCACTTCTATCAGGCTGAGCGGCTGATCGTGTTGTACGTCGGCGATGACCCAATGGTTGTGGACCTGCTGACCGCACTCCTCGGACCGCCCTTCGCCGGTGGGTAACCTCCTCAGCGGAACGGTTCCCAGAGGAACGTCCACGTCTCGTTTCCTCGTGCCTTTTCACTGAAGGGCTTGAAGAAGAACAGTTGCATTGCTATCTTTTAGGGAGTAGATTCCCAAAAACAAACTATAGTTCAGCGGCATTTCATGGAAGGGCATGGGCACATGAGACGGGCTTTCGAACGTCAGGTCGTCATGTTCGGATTGATCATCGCATTGGTGATGGCCGCGGTCCCGCTTGGGGCGAGTGCGGGCCATTCCTGGGGTAGCTACCACTGGGGGCGCACAGGTAATCCGTTCACCGTCCAACTCGGCAACAACCTGAATGGGACGTGGAGCGGACACTTGGGGACCGCATCCACGGACTGGTCGAAATCAAACGTTCTCGATACGCGTGAGGTCGTTCCAGGCAGTGGCACCTGTCAGACACCGACATCAGGCCGTGTCGAGGTCTGTAATGCCGACTATGGCGCTATCGGCTGGTTGGGCCTTGCCCAGATCTGGATCGGCGGGGGTCACATCGTCCAGGGCACGGCCAAGATGAACGACTATTACTTCAGCATGACCGCCTACAACACCCCGGCTTGGCGCCAGTTCGTGATGTGCCAGGAGGTCGGCCACACCTTCGGGCTTGGCCATACCGACGAGACCCACGCCAACGCCAACCAGGGCACGTGTATGGACTACACGAACGACCCGGATGGCGGTGCTGGCGGGGCCAGTGAGACAGACGCGAGCAACGAGCACCCCAACAAGCATGACTACGATCAGCTGACCAAGATCTATCGCCACAAGGACTCAACGACCACCGTCGCCCGCACAAGCAGTGCGGCCGAAGTGGGGCTCAGCCGAGCGGCGGCGGCGAATCCGTCAGGGCCCGAGCAGGGCGGTGTCGCCGTCTTTGTTACTGAGCTGGGCGGCGGCAACCGGGTGATCACCTTTGTGATCTGGGCGGACGCGAACGTGATCGCGGCGGCGAAAGCGAATCCGAAGGCGCCGATCGTCGACACCACGACCGAGACAGTCGAGGAGGGCTACCCATCGACGGTAGGCAGTACGGAGTTCACGGTCGGCAGTACCGTGGTGACGGCCGATACGGTCAATCTCCGCGTCAGTCCCTCGCGCCAGGCGGACATCGTGATCGAGCTGGCAGAGGATACGGTGGCGACGGTCACCGGGCCAATTGAGCAGGCACAGGGGGTGAACTGGGTGCCCGTCACGGTGGAGACACCGGACGGGACGCTTGCCGGCTACGTTGCCGCCGATTTCATCACTCCCGCAGAACTCGCCGTCTAGCATCGGAAAGCGGTCTGTCTGGAGGGCCCACCGGAACGGTGGGCCGAGCGGTGGGTGTGGCCGGCAATGTCATTCCCGTTCTGCTCGTCGTCGGCTTGCTCATCCTTGCCTACAACGTCATTACCGGGCGTCGCGCGATCTAACCTGGAACGACGACCAGGATCGTCCACAACGAACGAAATCAACGACAACGGTCTGGGCGTCATGCTCGGGCCGTTTCGCTGCGCACGACATACCCCATCAGCGCTCAAGGGGATATGATGCCCGACCATGAGCGATGACCACCCACGTCCGGACATTGGACAGCTAGACACGTCTCCCCATGACCAAACACCGGACGTGTCCCTGGACAATGCCGTGTCCCTGAACAATGCCGTGTCCATTCGGGAAGCGGCGACACGAGTTGGCGTCACTGAGAAGACAATCCGGCGCTGGATCAAGTCGAACCGCCTTCATGCGGTGAAACTCGACTGAGAAGACAATCCGGCGCTGGATCAAGTCGAACCGCCTTCATGCGGTGAAACTCGGCGGACAATACCGCATCACCCTTGCGGACCTCGAGACGGCCCGCGCTGCCAGTCCGGACACCGATGTGCCTCCTGTCCAAGTCACGTGTACCCAGCGACTAGACACCGGACACGACTCCCCATCGGTAAACATGTCTAGTCGTCTAGACAGTGCACACGGTGGACATGGACAGGGTAGACAGGCCAGCGTCCCGGTTGACTTAGCACCGTTGGTCGATCACATCGTCTCGCTGGAGAACCAAGTCCAGCAGTTGACCGAGGTGTCGACCATGTGGCAGTTCCGGGCGCGACAACTCGAGGATCAGCTCAAGCAGTTGTCGGCCGGCGAAACCCCGCCGACCACGTCGTCAGAGGCTCCAGGATCGCCCCAGACGAACGACACCGGGTTGCAAGGGCTCAGGGCATGGTGGCGACGGTTGTGGGACGGATCTTGAGCACGCCCCCGCTTCCGTCCTGGTGGCCGCCCGCAGGCTCCCACGAGATCACGGACGTAGAGATCCGGGAGTTGTTCGCATACCTGCGGACGATAACCCGACCCGTGATGGCCGATTCCCGCCGGCGAATCCGGGAACGCGTCGGGAACGATCCGATCCGGGTGGACCACGTGACGGTCAGACAGTTGGCGGGCAAGCGCTTGGGAACGATCGACGTGGTGACGCTGATCTGGCTATCGGCCCGGGATGGGGCCGATACCGTGTCGGTCACGATCGGCCTGAGACAAGACGGTCGGCTCGTGACCACGATGGGCACGCCGGAGCGCCGGCAGCAGGAGGGGGAGGTGTGGGAGGGGCATCACGGCGCATCATGACACCAGCAAGCGTTCCCAAGCCCCCCACTCATGGAGAAGACCAGGAGTGCTCGAGGAACCCTCATGTCACCTCGATACGTGGTTTCAATGCCGGCAGAAACTCCCCATGTTCACCTTGACCTCTGTACCTTCATCACTCATCGTTGATCACGATTACTGACGCGACGAGGGCGTCACCGGATTGGTGACGCCCTCGTGCCGTGTCCGATTCCCGATGGCGGGCTATGACACCGTGAAACCGGCGATCATGCCCATCGCGAAATGCGGAGCACCAGTCTGCGCGTCTGGCACGAAACAGATGGCAATGTAGTCGCCCGCCGCCAGATCGAGGACCGCATAATTGGACTCGCCTGGACTCATCGGCGCGGTGCCTCCAATCGCTTCGAACGGTGGTCCCGCGGGACCACCCGCGGCGGGCGACGCAGCGGGTGACGCGACGGTTTGGTCGACAATGGGAGAGGCGACGGGCGACGCCGACGGGGGTGGCTCGCTGAACGCCTGCATGGCCTGGTCGATCGTCACGCCTTTCGCCAGCTGCAGGACAACCATTTCGTGGAGCTGGGTTCCGGTGTTGGCAACCTCCCAGACATGGGTGCCTGCGGTCGCGTCGGTGGGAAGTCCCTCGAACGTCATCTCGACGAGGTTGACCGTGGCATCCGCCTCAGGGGGCGTGCTGTCCGCCGCTCCCTCGGTGACCTCGAGGACCGCCTGCATGCCCAACGCGAAGTGCGGGATGCCCTCTTCGTTGGGAATCGCACAGATGACCAGGTACTGGCCTGCCTCCAGGTTCATCGCCACCGATGCCTGGTGTCCTGGGCCGACGTTTGGTCCACCGGCGCTCATGGCCGTGGCAAACAGCGCACCGAAATCGCCCCCCTCGAGCGCCGCCTGGACGTCCTCAATCGTCGATCCTTCATGGGGGCGAAGGAACATCGCGTGATGGTCCATCATGCCCTGGTTGTCGAAGAGGACATGGGTCAAGCCGGCTTCGGCCGTTGCTGGCATTTCAAAGGCATAGTCGACGGCCGTGATGGAGAGGTCTGGGTACTCGAAGGGATCCGCTGCGCCTTGTGCGCTCGCCGCCGGGAGAGTCTGCGTGACGAGGATGCCGGCTGCGCAGACCGCGCCCGCGGTCTGCAGTGCGGACCGCCGCGTGAGTCGGCGGTCGAGCATCTGCCTGAATCGATCCTGATCCATGAGCGTGTTCTCCCCAAAGGTGATATTCGGTTAAGGTGGGGACCCACTTCTACCTTTACATCGGGTGTTCTCTAAGTCAAGCCACTTGCTTCGCCTCAGCCCGTATCTGATCGACCGTGATCCCCAGCTCCTGGGCGAGCCCATGTTCCATTGCCACGGGGTCCGCACCGTACGTCGTTCGCAGTCTCTCGGCTTCGATGCGGATGTCATCGACCGATACCCCAGTCTCAGCACTCAGCCGTTCCAGCAGTGGCCAAAGATCCCGCCGTTGCTTCCGGGCTTCCAGCTCTTCGAGTCGTCGCTCAGCCTCTTTCTGGTTCATGCGCCGATCCGCCTCACGTTGCCGATCCCGGATGCCCGCTCCAGCTCCTCGAGGCGTTTCTCGAAGTCGCCCGTGCTCCTGATCGTCGTGATCGTCTTCGCAATGGTCGCCATTGCGGAGCCGACGCCCGGCTCCATCCGGCCGCTGGCAACCTGCTTCAATGCCACGCACAAAAGAGCGTCGAGGTCGCTGATCGTCAGCACCTGCTCGGCCAATTGCCTTCTTGCTCGAGCCTTGTTCGATCGAGCCATACCCCCCTTCCGCGACCACGCGGCTCGATCATCGGCCCGATCAGGATCATGCCAGCGACACCATGCGGCGCCGTCGTAGACGTGAGCGGAACATGGATCACCGTTCCGGTTGGTGCCTTGGCATTGACTTGCCATTGCCTACGTATCCCGCTCTTTCGATTGCGGCTAGTTGGTATGCCAGGTTTCGAGCTCTGCATTTTGCCCCCGGCACTGGGGCGGGCGGGCTGCCTGGTTCGGCATTGTTCTCCCCCTCTGCACACGCCTACGCACATGTAGGCATCTGCCCAAACTATAGCCTATGCCCGCCCCATGTGGTGCCCTATGCGTAGGCACGTATCAGGGAGTTTGGTGCGTAGTAGTAGGGGAGTGCATGCCCTCGGCAGACGATTACGTAGGATCATCCTCGGTAAGGGAGTTTGCGTAGTGGATCGCGTGCCAGGCGGCTGCCCGATCATCTGCCGATAGGAGGTGCTCACGGCGCATCAGATCGGCCATGAATCGCCCCAGCTCTTCCGGGTCGAATGAGAGCTCGAGCCCGGTTTCCTCTGCCTCTTCCCGGAGCTCTGGCGGCAGGTCCGCGTGGGGCACGACATGGGGTGGTTTGCCCGACATGGGGGGATTAATCGCGCCGGCCATCAGGGCGGGGGGGAGTGTGCCGTGTTGCTCCCAGTAGCCGGCCACATCCTTGCACCCCGCGAGGTCGTCAGGATCGAAACTCGCAACGTGGACCGGCACGGTACGCCGGAAACGGTCTACGGCCTCTCTGCCGGCCGCGTCGGCATCGTTTGCCAGGAATACCCGGGGAATGCCCGCGAGCCACGCAGGGCGGGCCGCAACGCCATTCAGGGCGATCACATGGGGCAGGCCCCCGGCAAGGCAGGCGGCCGCGTCAAACGGGCCCTCCACGATCACAAGCGGCAGCCGGGCCGCCCGGGCCTGGGCAATCGCGCCCCCGTTCACAAGCGTTTTGCGGTAGCCGTCCGCGTTGCGCAGGGTGAGGTACTTCGGGTGCGTCGTGCCGTCGAGGGCCCGGCCGGCGCCCCCGGTCAGCTGCCCGGCCGGATCGGTGTACGGGATAAAGAGCCGATGCCGATGCAGGTACGGGTTCTCCGTAACGTACCCCCAGCCAAGCGCGGCGGCGATATCGTCGGGAATCCCGCGGGCGCGCACGTAGGCCGCGGCGGGTGAGCCGGCGTAGGCCGCTGCCCATGCCTGCGAGAGGCTCTCTAATCGCGCGAGGGCGGCGATGGTGGGCGCTGGGGTATCCGTGGCCCTTTGGGGCGGTTCCGTTCGTCCTGGGGCGATTGTGGCGTTTCTGTTGGCGGTTTGGTGGCGGTTTATTGGCGGTTTGGGGACATTTTGTAGAGGTTTTGTAGAAGGTTTGCCGATGGTCTGCCGATGATTTTTCGTGTCGGGATGATCCTCTACCCGGATTGCCCAGGCGTCCCCGCATGCGTAGCAATGGGCCCAGCCGGTCGCCCAGTCGATTGCGAGTGCCGTTGGGTTGTCGCCAGCGTGGATCGGGCAGCACGCCCGGCCCATGCGGTCATTGCCGCGATAGCCGGGCAGGGCCTCGAGCTCCTGCCGGCTTGCGTAATAGATCGTGTTGCCGTTGCGGCTCACGAGCTCATGCATGGCCGCTGGCCCAGCCGTTCCGTACCCGGCCCGACAGATCGGCCGACGTCGAGAGGGTCGGCCCGCGGGTCTCCACTTCGGCAATGCGAAGGGTTGTGCGGTCCCGGCCCAGGGTGAGCCCGCCCACCGGCCCGAAACGGTTTTTCACAAGGGCCAGCGAGAGGCAATCCGTGTTGCTCTCGGGCGGTGCCTTGTCGTCCGTGTTCAGGCTGAGCACGTGGGCCGCGTCGAATTCGATATCGCCGCTGCCCTTGCCAGAGGCGAGGCCCGCTTTGGCCCCGTTCGCATAGCCGGCGCGGTTCATGCTCGAGATTGCCCAGACGTGCGCGCCGGTTTCGTTGGCAAGGCTCGAGAGCTGCCCGGAAATGCGGCTCACGGCCGCGAAGATATCCTCACGGCCGCCCCCGGTTGCGGCGCGGGCCAGCTGTTGCAGATAGTCAATCACCACGACGGGATGCCCGGCCTCGGGATGCGTGCGCATGATCGTGCGGATCGTGGCCCGGATCGTCTCTATCGTGGTTCCCCCGTTGCCCGCCTGATAGTAGAGCGTGCCGGCACGGGCCTGGAAGAGCCGGGCCGCCTCTCCCAGTTTCTCGGGCCGGATGAGGCCCTTTGCGGCTTGCGAAACGCTCACGCCCGCCAGGCGGCAGAGCGTTTTGAGCGTCAAGTCCTGGGGATCGTTTTCATAGCTCAGGTAGAGCACGGGGGCGCCGGCGTGGGCGGCGACGTGATAAGCAAGCTGATTTGAGAGCGTCGTTTTGCCGGTGCCTGGGGCGGCCTGGAGGATCGTCACCCGGCCCGGCTCGAGGCCCCCTAACAGATCGTCGAGGCGGGTGAGGCCGGTGCTGTGGCCCATGATCGTGCTGCCCGTTCGCTCGAAATGGGCGACACGCTGGGCAATGTCCGCGAGGACCGCCTCAAGGTATGCGGGCGCCGGCGCGAGCGGCGCCGGGTCCGTTACGGCCTCGGTCAGCTCGTGAACGCGGGTACGCAGATCGGAGAGAATCGCGGCCGGCTCGTCTACCTGCAACCGTTGGAAGGCGTCGAGACAGAGGGCAGTCAGTTCGGCCGAAAGTGTCGCGCGGAATGGTTCGCCGGTGTCCACTGTGGCGTATCCTTTTGAGCGGATCGGCGCCGGGGCGGTTTCGCGGCTTGCACCCGGGCCGGAACGGATAAGGGGCGGGGAGTGTATCCCCGCCCCTTACTCTTAGCAGATCATCGGGGGCCGCGTCAGCGGTCCCCCCGATGGGATCAATACCTCAGTAT
>MWVU01000004.1_pt1 | contig 13729 bp, 11 predicted proteins | sample 1047181 | NCBI WGS metagenome assembly MWVU01 (sample SAMN06349987, study PRJNA376086) | soil metagenome | isolation source: TG1-5 sample Antarctic (ecotone) soil | place: Antarctica | reverse complement strand
AAAAATTTTTTTGGGGGGGGAATACATTGCCATTTTTTCCGGTACTTTTTTAAAAAGCTGCATAGAAAAAAAAAGAATGAAAAATATAATACCGGCAAAAGTATTGCCATCTGATGACCTATAAGCCCTAAAAAATTTTTGGGGCTAAAATGCTGCCCCATTGAAGCAGTACGTTCAGAAGTTTGAAAGCGGAATGAAGCAAAATTATTTTGTACGTTCCAAATGATAACCGGCGAAACAGTAAGGATAAAAAAAAGTATACATAACAAAAACCATTTTGAAAATAGTAGTTTCCTGTAATTATGAGACAGTATAAGGAAGAGTACCAATCCGGCAGGTAAAAAAATTGCTGTGTATTTACTGTCAAATGAAAGCCCCATCATTATCCCCGCCCATAGCCAATAAATTTTTTTATCAAGAAAAATTGCATGGTACAGCATCAGTAACGATAGTGTCCAGAATAAAATAAGTGGAACATCTGGAGTGGTTACCAGGGATAAAATAGATGTCATTAGTGTTGAAAACAACAGAAGCGTAGCAATTTGGGCTTTATGCCTGCTTAAAAAGCATTTTGCCAGTTTATAAAATGCTAACAGAGATAAAAAAGTAATAACAGTATTAGCAAGCTTTATTACAAAAACAGATTTTCCGAAAATTGCTGAAAAAAACCATAACATATAAGCAATAGCGGGAGGATGATCGAAATAGGACAGTGCCAGGTGATCACTATAAAAATAATAATACGCATCCTGGGGCATAAGGCCCATTAAGCCCGTAAATACCAGCCGCAATAACAGGATGATGACCACTGCAATCAACAGAAACTTCCTGTTTTTTAATTCCAATGCTATTAATCCTTTGCCCATCTGCATAAAACTAGCTATCAAAATAATTATAATAGTAGATTTGAAATTACAATTAGTTAACACATGCGTGCCATTGTAGATTGCGACAGTTTTTATTGCTCCTGCGAACGTGTGTTCCGGCCTGGGCTAAACGCCAAACCTGTGGTTGTGCTCAGTAATAATGACGGCTGCATTATTTCCCGCACCGATGAAGCAAAAAAACTGGGCATTGGAATGGCAGGTCCTTATTTTAGCATAAAAAAAATAATTGAGGAAAATAATGTGGCGGTGTTCTCTTCCAATTATCATTTATATAGTGATATGAGCCGGCGGGTAATGGAAATAATAAAATCTTTTGTTGGAAACGAAAACGTAGAGGTGTATTCAATAGACGAATCATTTTTAAATCTGGATGGTTTTTCATTTCATCAATTACAGCAAATAGCTTTTGCAATAAGGAGCACTATCATGTTGCATACAGGCATTCATGTGTCCATTGGCATTGCACCCACAAAAACTTTGGCAAAAGTTGCAAGCCATTTAGCTAAAAAAAACAAGGCAGCAACAAATTGCATTGCTATTTTAGATACTAAAGAAAAAATTACAGAAACTCTGAAAAAAACACCACATGGTGATCTGTGGGGTGTAGGCCGGCAATATGCTGCTAAGTTAACTGCGCTGGGTATTGCCACCGCATTTGATTTGCATAACTTATCACAGGAGTGGGCAAGAACGCATTTGGGCGGTGTGGTAGGGGTGCGGTTAATTAAGGAATTGCATGGTGAAGAAGCCATTATGATGCATGAACAATTAGTCAATAAAAAAAATATTACAACTTCTCGCATGTTTGGGAATCCTGTAAGTGAATTAAGCAATATTAAAGAAGCTATTGCTACTTATATTTCCCGTGCTGCAGAAAAGCTACGCCGCCAGCACAGTGCTGCGAATATTTTGCGTGTATACATAGTTCCAAAGGAAAAAACTGATGCACCCGGTTTCCGGCATGGCCCAACATTAAGCAAACATGTGTTATTGCCTTATCCAACTTCCATTACCGGCGATTTAATTAAAGCTGGTGTAAAAATGGCGGAAGAACTTTTTGAAGAAGGTAAAAAATATGTGAAAGGGGGAATAATATTGGGTGGCCTTGTGCCGGATGATTCCATACAAGGTAACTTTTTTGAGTCGGAAAAAAATAACCGGCGGTCTTTAATGCACATGCTGGACAACATCAACTTCAGTATGAGAGATGATATAGTTAAATTTGCATCATCAGGTTTACAGCGTAATTGGAAGATGCGGCAGGAGTTACGATCTCCCCGCTATACCACCCGCTGGAATGAACTTCACAACATACGTTAGCGGTATAACTTGTTCTTCGGTAAAAACAAACATCAATGCCAACAAAATTTTGGGTGAAAAGATAATAAGTGAGTCTGATATTAAATATAGATACTTCTGTAACCGATGCATTTGTATGCCTTGCAAACGAAGAAACTGTACTTGAAGTTGCATCTAATTCTTCACAAAAAGATCATGCAGCATGGCTTCATATAGCTATTGCAGAAGTGCTGGAAAACTGTAATTGTTCATTAAATGAATTAGATGCAATTGCAGTTAGTGCAGGCCCTGGGTCTTATACAGGGTTGCGTGTAAGCATGAGTACAGCAAAAGGCTTGTGTTATGCTTCTAAAAAGCCGCTTATAGTAGTAAGTACTTTGAAAACAATGGCACTTGCAGCCATTACTCAATTAACCATGCAATCCCGCAACTCCACAACTTTCTTTTGTCCCATGATTGATGCCCGGCGCATGGAAGTTTTTACTGCCGTGTTTGATATGGATTTTAATGAAATACTGCCAGTACATAATAAAATACTAGATACCGGTTCTTTCATGGATTTGCTACACACGCATGAAATGATCTTTTTGGGAAATGGAAGTGAAAAATTTAAAAATATCATTACGCATTCAAATGCAGTCTTCAAAAACATACAGGCAACAGCAAAACATTTAGCAATTCTTTCTCATCAGCAATACGTACAGCAACAGTTTGCTGATCTGGCCTATGTGGAACCTTTTTACGTAAAAGAATTTTATTCCCCGCAAATAACCGTTCATATTAAAAAAATTGATGTTTAAACAATTAAGCGTCAAAAAAAACGTTTTATTAATATTTTTATTCACTTCAAATTAAAGTATGGACACAGTTTTAGCAGAAAAATCGGTAAATATGGAAAATGACTTAAAGATTGATATTTTACAATTAAAAAAAGGAGCATTGGTGCTCCGGGCAATAAATCATAAATTAAGGCAGGTAATTCTTAAATTAATTAATGAAAATAGTAAAATGACGGTAACTGAAATTTATGTTCAGTTAAGATTAGAGCAATCAGTAGCATCTCAGCACTTAGCAATACTCCGCAAAGCCGGCTTCGTATCAACCCTCAGAGATGGTAAATTTATTTATTACTCAGTTAATTATAAAAGATTAGAGGAGGTTAATGCCATAGTACAGGACTTGTTGAAATAATCTTCACTTTTCACAAACAGCAGCTGCCTTTAAATAAAGTAGTTTTACACTCAAATTATTTTATGTTTATAAAGCAATTGTACACCAGCTGTATTAGTGAAGCAGCCTATTATATTGAAAGTAAAGGTGAGGCTGCAGTACTTGATCCGTTGCGGGATATTGATGCATACCTGCAATTAGCTAATGAGCGGAATGCTAAAATCAAATACATTTTTGAAACACATTTTCATGCAGATTTTGTCAGCGGCCATATTGATCTTGCAAAAGCTACAGGAGCTACAATTGTTTATGGCCCAAATACAGAAACAAATTTTCCAGTACACGTTGCCAGGGATAATGAGCAATTTGAACTTGGTAATATTTCTATCACCGTTTTGCATACACCGGGGCATACACTGGAGTCAACATGCTATTTATTAAAAGATGAAGAAGGCAAAGACAATTGTGTTTTTACCGGCGATACTTTATTTGTTGGTGACGTTGGCCGGCCAGACCTGGCACAGAAAGGAAATGATTTAACTATGAATGATCTTGCCGGAATGATGTATGATAGCCTTCAGAACAAAATTATTCCTCTGGCAGATGATGTACTTGTTTATCCTGCTCATGGACCTGGCAGCTCCTGCGGTAAAAATTTAGGACCGAATACTTACAGCACAATTGGTGAGGAAAAGCAAACGAATTATGCTTTAAAAGCACAATCAAAAGAAGAATTTGTAAAGTCAGTAACGGAAGGCATCAGTGCCCCACCAACTTATTTTCCCATCAATGCTAAAATAAATAAGGAAGGCTATGACAGCCTCGAAGCAGTGGTTCAAAAAGGTATGACTCCTTACTCTGTACAAGAATTGAAATCTGCCTTAACAAAAGATATTATTTTATTAGATACAAGGAAAGCAACAGAATTTACACAGGGCTTTATTCCGGGCTCTATAAGTATAGGTTTGGAAGGAAGGTTTGCTGAATGGGCGGGTGGCTTGTTGCCATTTGATAAGCCAATGATTATTGTTACCGAAACAGGGAAGGAAAAAGAAACAATTGTTCGTTTGGCAAGAGTGGGTTTTAGCAATGTTATTGGTTTTGCAGACGGAGGGTTTGAAGCATGGAAAAAGACAGGTGAAGAAGTTGATATGATTATAGATGTGGAAGCAGATGAACTGGCAATGGATATGCCGTTTGATGAAAATTTAGTTGTATTGGATGTACGCAGGCTAACCGAATTTGCTGACGGCCATATAAAAGGTGCTCAAAATATTCCTTTGAATGAAATGACAGATGTAATTAATATTGCCAACATAGAAGAAGACCGGAATGTATATGTGCATTGTGCAGGCGGTTATAGAAGTGTAATTGCTGCATCGCTAATGAAACGTCAGGGTATTCATAATTTAAGAAATGTTTTAGGTGGCTGGAATAAAATAAAAGAGCAGAAAGTTGAAATTGTAAAAGAAAGCAGTGTATTGAATTGAGTTTTTAAACCTCTGCATGTTTGATATCAAAGTAATCTGTACTGTTGCAGTTTGGAGCCGATGTACGGAGACTTGTCATTCCGACGAAGGAGGAATCTGAGAGAGTGCCAAGTTAGTTATTTCAGTTGTTTGAGATGCTTCTTACCTCGGCATGGCAAGACCCCGACAGTTTGAAATTTATAATGAAGGCATATTGGGGCACTACCAAGTAATCCATCCTTATCAAACTCTCCCCAATTAATTTACCTTTGCCGCTTCAATTTTTTTTGAAATATAATTTATGTGTGGTGTTTTAGGAATATTTGATTTAAAAAAATCAGCAGATGATTTGCGTCAGCAGGCATTGCACATGTCCCGCATGCAAAGGCACAGAGGCCCCGACTGGTCAGGAATATTTATGAATGAAAATGCCATTATGGTGCATGAACGATTATCAATTGTTGATCCTGCATCTGGCAAGCAACCCCTTTACAGCAAAGACGGCAATCTGGTTTTAGCAGTAAATGGAGAAATATATAACCACCGTGAGTTGAGAAAAAATCTGAATGAGCCATATGAATTTCTCACCCAATCCGATTGCGAAATCATTCTTGCATTATACAAGCAAAAAGGAATTAATTTTTTAGAAGACCTTAATGGCATTTTTGCATTTGCCCTGTACGATATAGAAAAAGACGAATATTTTATTGCACGGGATCACATGGGCATTATTCCTTTGTATACTGGTACCGATGAATGGGGTAATTTTTATGTTGCATCAGAATTAAAATGCCTCAATGGAGTTTGCAACCGCATACAGGAATTTTTAACCGGTCATTATTTATACAGCGCCGATGGTGAATTAAAAAAATGGTACAGCCGGGAATGGACAGAATATGAAAATGTAAAAAACAATACAACAGGTATTGATGAATTAAAAAATGCTTTGGAAGATGCTGTGCACCGGCAGTTAATGTCCGACGTTCCGTATGGCGTTTTATTATCCGGCGGATTAGATTCATCCATTGTATCTGCAATTGCAAAAAAATATTCAGCCCGCCGTGTAGAAACAGGCGATTTGAAAGATGCCTGGTGGCCGCAGTTGCATTCGTTTGCAGTAGGTTTAAAAGAGTCGCCTGATTTAGTTGCTGCAAGAAAAGTTGCTGACCACATCGGCACGGTGCATCATGAAATAAATTTTACAATACAGGAAGGGCTTGATGCAATACGGGATGTTATTTACCACATTGAAACTTACGATGTAACAACCATTCGTGCATCAACTCCCATGTATTTATTAGCCCGTGTTATAAAATCAATGGGAATAAAAATGGTGCTGAGTGGCGAAGGTGCCGATGAAATTTTTGGCGGCTATTTATATTTTCATAAAGCACCGGATGCAAAAGCATTTCACGAAGAAACTGTTCGCAAATTAAGCAAGCTGCATTTGTACGATTGCCTGCGTGCCAATAAATCGCTTGCTGCATGGGGCGTTGAGGGCAGGGTACCGTTTCTTGATAAAGAATTTATGGATGTAGCCATGCGCATAAATCCTGCAGATAAAATGAGTGGCAATGGAAAAATTGAAAAGTATATATTGCGAAAAGCCTTTGAAGATTATTTGCCGTTGGAAGTTGTTTGGCGGCAGAAAGAACAATTCTCTGATGGTGTTGGTTACAGCTGGATTGATACTTTGAAAAAAATAACTTCTGAAAGTGTAGCTGATGAGCAGTTGAAACTTGCAGCGCATCGGTTTCCTATAAACACACCACGGTCTAAAGAAGAATATTTTTACCGCTCAATTTTCAGTGAACATTTTCCCGGCGATGAGGCTGCTAAGTGTGTTCCATCGGAGCCGTCAGTTGCATGCAGCACGGCAATTGCATTGGAGTGGGATGAAGCATTTAAAAAAATGAACGATCCTTCCGGCCGTGCAGTGAAGAGTGTGCATGAACAGGCCTATTGATAAGAAGTTCGAAATCTGAATTTCGTGGTTCGAATGTTAGTACGGTGTCAGCCTTAGCTTGTCGAAGGCTTTTCTGTACTTAGCTGCATTGCTACTATCATCTTCCGTTGTGTCACTCACTTCTACGTTTTGTTCGCTATTGAAAATTATTTGAATATTCTTTAATTGCTTTAGCAGTTTTTTATACCAGAATGTGGTCTGAACACAGCCGACACTTGCGTCAATGAAATACTAAGTTCAAAAACTTTTCTGCCCTTTCATTTCACCAACCAAACGATCATGAATAATCTGCGCAGCCATCAATGATTTCATCATAATGTAGGGAAAATCATCAGCTAGCTTTTGTCCCGCAGAGGTTTTATAAAACTTCGCCATCTGCTTCAGCTCTTTGTATGTAAAATGATCTCTGTAAATATGAATGACCGCATTGTCTAACCAGCGTTTGGCATTTCCGCTTTCAAATTGTTGCTTTACAAAAGCCAATTGCTCTTTTGGCACTTCATTCTTGCCTTCATCTTCCTGCTGCTTAAATGCAATGGCTTCATTAATGTTGAACCCTCCTTTCAGGTTACGCAATTCAATTATTACTTTGGTTATTTTATCATTAGGAGCATCAGATGTATCAAGCTTTTAGTTTTTTATATCAGTGGTAATTCTTTCAAAAATACTTTTCATTCTTGCTGAATCCTGCTGTGAAAAAGCTTCCGATAAAACGATTAATAACAGTAATAATAAAATTAATTTACGCATTTGGCAAAGGTATAAACAAGTAGAATTCTTATTTTGTACTTTTCTGCTTATGCGGAATTTTATAAAGAAGCCATAAACAAAACAATCCCCATATAACACCAAGGCATAGGCCTGCTACCACATCAGAAGCATAGTGAAAACGAAGTACAATTCTACTTATACCTATCATCAGGCAAAACAGTAATAGCGATATGCAAATAATCCATTTCCAGGTTTGTTTCATATGGCTGTTCCATATGATGTAAGAAAGTACACAGCAAAAAATAAAAGATGATACTGCATGACCACTCGGGAAACTATAATTATGCAATTTTTCAAGTAGCTGTTCATCGGGTCGGTTGCGACGGAATAAATTTTTTAGGCCAAACATTAATAAAAAGCTACTTGTACCTACAATGGCAATGTCCAGCGCATATCGTTTTCTATTCTTCCATAAAAAATAAATGACCATCAAAGCATAAGCTGGCAGAAAAAAATACGATGAACCAAAAAAGCTTAAAAAGGACATTATTTTGATTAGAGCAGGTGTTGTTTGGTTTTTTAAAAAAGTAAAAACTTCTGAATCAAAAAGATCTTTTTTTCATAAACAGCCTGGTGAGCTAAAAAAGCAAACATGCCTAATGCGGCAACAAAAATTACAATAACAAGTGTTATTTTTTTAGAGACTTCTTTTGCAACTTTTTTTGTAGACTGTTCCATTTTAAAAGAATAAAAATAAGGTGAATAGTGGCTAGAAAGCACAAGTGAGTGACACAACAAAAGCTGAATAAAGTGAATAAAAGCTTGTAACACAATCCACACAACTTAATTAAATTTGCACCTCCAATATGCAACGTACACAGGAAGTATTACAGGATGTAGTAATTAAATTCGCCGGCGACAGTGGGGATGGTATGCAATTAACAGGTAGCCAGTTTACAAACAACACCGCATTGCTTGGCACAGACCTTTCCACTTTTCCTGATTTTCCTGCAGAAATTCGTGCACCACAAGGTACGCTGCCTGGAGTAAGCGGCTACCAGCTTAGGTTTTCAAGTGAAAGTATTCATACCCCCGGCGATGCATGGGATGTGCTTGTGGCCATGAATGCAGCTGCGCTTAAATCAAATTTAAAAGACTTAAAAAAGGGCGGTAAGATCATTACCAATACTGATGGATTCGATGCTAAAAATTTGCGCCTTGCAAATTACCCCGATGGTATAAATCCTTTGCGGGATGGAAGTTTAGAAGGCTACGAGGTTATTGAAATGGATATTACAAAAATGACCCGTGAAGCTTTGAAAGATCACCAGATGGGAATTAAAGAAAAGGACCGTGCAAAGAATATGTTTGTACTTGGTTTTTTGTATTGGATGTATGGCCGCGAAATGCAGAATACTGAAATTTTTTTACAGGAAAAGTTTGCAAAAAAACCGGAAATTTTAGACAGTAATTTAAAAGTTTTGCATGCAGGATATAATTACGGCGATACTACAGAAACATTTACCACACAATACAAAGTTGAAAAAGCAAAAATTGAAGCAGGGAATTACCGGAGTATTATGGGCAACCAGGCATTAACTTATGGCCTCATTGCTGCTTCAATTAAAAGCGGACTTAAATTATTTTTAGGCAGCTACCCAATAACACCTGCATCGGATATTTTACATGAATTAAGCAAGCACAAAAATTTTGGTGTAAAAACATTTCAGGCAGAAGATGAAATAGCAGGAATCTGTGCAGCCATTGGTGCCAGCTACGGCGGGCATCTTGGTATTACCACAACATCAGGCCCCGGCATGGCTTTAAAAGCAGAAGCAATGGGCCTTGCACTGATGCTTGAAATACCTTTGATTATTTGTGATATTCAACGTGGAGGTCCTTCAACAGGCTTGCCTACAAAAACCGAGCAAAGCGATCTGCTGCAGGCTTATTATGGCAGAAATGGTGAAAGCCCTTTGCCTGTTATTTCTGCATCAACGCCAAGTGATTGTTTCGAAACAATTTATGAAGCCGTACGCATTGCTGTAGAGCACATGACGCCGGTTATATTTTTAAGTGATGGATACATTGCAAATGGATCTGAACCATGGAAGTTTCCGCTCAGTGAAGATCTTCCACCAATTCATGTAAAGTTTAAAACCGACCTGGGGCATAATGAAGAAAAATTTCAACCCTATTTACGCGATGAAAATTTAGTGCGTCCCTGGGCATTGCCCGGCACTCCCGGCCTTGAACACCGTATTGGAGGACTTGAAAAAGAAAATATTACGGGTAATGTTAGTTACGAGCCGGAAAATCACCAATTGATGGTAAAGATCCGACAGGAAAAAGTGGATAAAATTGCTGATCACATTCCCGAACAAAAATTGGATAATGGCCCGCAGGAAGGAGAAGTGCTTGTTTTGGGATGGGGCTCTACATATGGAGTTATAAAAACTGCTGTGGAAGAATTGATAGCTGATGGTTATTCGGTTGCGCATGCGCATCTACGTTACCTTCGGCCGTTTCCAAAAAACTTAGCTGAAATACTTGATAATTATAAAACCATTTTCATCCCGGAAATAAATAACGGCCAGCTGATAAAAATCATCCGCGATAAATACCTTGTTGATGCAAAAGGTTACAATAAAATAATGGGTGTGCCAATTACTAAAATGGAAATGGTTGAAGAAATTAAAAAACTTCTTTAATTATTGCCCGCCTAAAAAAGATGATAGACCAAACGCAATAACTGAAGCTATCAATCCATACATAAATATTGTATAGGAAATTCTCAGGAAACGGTATTTACGGGCAAGTACTACACCTAAAAAATAAATATCTTTTACCATACTGTCATAAATGTAGTCACGGTCTTTAAGCAACTCACCCATTGCCCAATGGTATTCATCAAGGTTCATTCTGTGGAAGTTGCCAAAAAATAAAAGGTTGGTTTTTTTATTCCTGATGTCATCTTCAGTAAAACGGCCGCCGCTAACAGATGGGCGGGTTGCTAACACAGAAAAAATAATTGCCAGCAAACAAACAGTAGATAAAATTAAAGTTGGATAAATAAGATGTGGGTAATATTCCAGTCTTCCTAAAATAACGGAAAACAAAATTGAAATAATAATTGAGTTCACAGAGATCATTATATTAGCCTTGCTGTCGGCCATAGCACTAAGGCTAAAATGATTATTAGATGTTGTGCGAAACAAGGTTTGAATACTTCGTTCGGCTTCTTTATCAGCATTTTTTGCTGTTCCTTTGTTTTTATTGTCCCCTTTATTTGTATCATCTTCTTTAGTAAATGCGTAAGGTGATATTTCAGTTTCTTCTGTATGCTTTATTTCTTTACCACCCAGTTTTTTACGTAACTGCTTCAGCCATTCCTGCTTTTTTGGTTCCTGCTTTTTTTGCGCATAATCTGTAAAATATTGGTGAGATTCTAAAAATTCAAGATTTCGCTGGCGCCAGTCTTTTTTGGAAACTTCTTTTCTAAAAAATGCTTCCTGCTCCTGTTTCAAACGCTGTGTCCATGCTTTAAAATCATTACCTCCAAGGTGAAAAAGGTCTGCATCGCATAAAATTTTTTCTATCTGGCTTAGAGGAGACTGAGGCATTCGGGTGGCCTGAATGCAGGATGACACTCTTTGTATCATATCTCCATCTACATGGTGCTGCTGTAAAAATTCAGTAGCAATCCGAATACTTTCTTTTTCATGATCTTCCGGCCTTCCACTGCTGAAACCGGTATCGTGAAACATAGCAGCGATTTTAAGAATAAAAAAGTCATGTTCGTTTAACTGATATTGTGAGCCTATTTCTTCCACTGCCGTAACTACCTGCTGTGTATGTTCAATATTGTGAAAAATAAATAATGGATTTACTTTCTTTTGGAAAATTTCCTTAACATAGGACTGTGCCTCGGCTAATATCTGATTTAGATTTTCATGCATATAAATGAAAATTACTTTATAAATTTAATTTAATATCAAATTATTTATGGTGAAAAGTTGCTGCAAAGTTCTAAGTACCGTTATATTATTGATTTCTATTTTTTATTTTCAAGCCTGTCAAATGCTGTGGAAGCCTAGATCGCCGGATGGCTACGTAATGCCAAAGCCGGAAAAAATACGCCTTAATAAAAAATTAAATGAAATTTCCGGGCTTACGTACGACCATAAAGAAAATGTGATACTAGCAATTGCAGATGATAAAAGGCAGGTATATAAATTAACCGATTCGATTAAGGAAAAAGAAGAAGTGCCAGAATATTTTAATGAAGATTTTGGTCCATCAGAAGATTATGAGGATATAACCAAAGCAGGTGACGACATATTTGTTTTAATGAGTAATGGCACTATTGGAGAAATAAAAAAAATTGACTCAACTATTAAAACAACTTTCTACCCGTTTTGGTCGAAAGATAAAAATGATTTTGAAACACTCTATTACGATTCTGCATCTAACGGCCTTATTATGTTATGTAAGATGTGTGCAATAGAAAAAGGAAAAAATGTAAAAACGGCTTATCGTTTTGATCTTGCAAGTCGTAAATTTGATACGCAACCATTTTACACAATAAGCGAAACTGAAGTAAAGGATATGTTGAAAGATGGGAAAGTTGAATTCAAACCTTCTGCTGCCGCCATCCATCCTTTGTTAAAAAAACTTTATGTATTAACTTCAGCAGGCCAACTGTTAGTGGTTACTAACATGAAAGGTAAAGTAGAGGAAGTTTACCGTTTAAATCCAACATTATACCCACAGGCAGAAGGAATTACATTTGCCCCCAACGGCGATATGTATGTTTCCAACGAAGCCAAACTTGGAATACCAACACTTTTGAAACTCGTTTATAAACCATCAGAAAAATAATGCACATGAAAAGACTTGTTTACTCATTCATGTTCCTTTTGGGTGGAGCATGCATACATACAAATGCACAAAACAGTGCGGTAATTAAATCAGCATTCTCATTTACAGGGTATGCGCACAATGTAAAAGCTGGGCAGCCCTTATATGGCAGGGTAAAAAATTCTACTACATGGCATATAAGCCAGCTAAATGAATTGAAAGTATTTGCCTTTGCTGATTCAATTACTTTACCTGCAAACCTTAAATTAAGAGGCGGTGTTTTAAAGCGAATGCTTATGGGAAGAAATTATCGTGCAGAATGGACGCAACCTATAACAGTGCCCATACTTAATTTGAGTACTGAACAAGGTGGCCTTACACCTGTTAAAAAAGGAGGCGGAAAGCAAACAAAATCATTACGGCTTGCAGATAAAGATGGTAAAGAATGGACATTACGGTCAGTTGTAAAATACCCCGAAGCAGCAATACCTCCTGACCTGCGGAAAACATTCGCAAGAGATATTGTAATTGATGGCATCTCGGCTTCGTATCCATATGCTTCACTCTCCATTCTACCTTTTGCAGAGGCTGCAGGTCTCAATCCAATTAGAAGAAAACTGGTTTGGGTTCCCGATGCCCCCGAATTAGATACTTTTAAAGCAGACTATGGTAACACATTGGCTATTTTAGAAGAACGTGAACCTGTAAACATAAAAAAAACAGATGATACATATGAGATTATTGAAAAGTTAGCTGGCGACAACGATGACAGGGTAGATCAACGCAGGGTACTAAAAGCAAGATTGGTTGATAATTTTATTATGGATTTTGACAGGCATGAGGGACAGTGGCGCTGGGCAAGTTATGATACAGGCAGGGGTAAAGTGTACTATCCTATTTCCCGCGATCATGACCAGACATTTTTTACAAATCAGGGATTGATACCCGGGTTAGCAGCAAAACCATGGCTTGTACCTGAGATACAAGGTTTCGAAGCAAAAGCAAAAAATATAAAAACATTTAATAAACCTGCCCGCAATTTCGATAGATTTTTTCTTACAGATCTTGATAAGGAAGATTGGCGTATACAAACAGATACGTTTGTAAATGCTATGACAGATGCTGTAATTGAACGGGCACTAATGCTACAGCCAAAGGAGCTGCATCATTATTCTGCTCAATCAATTATAAATACTTTAAAACAACGCCGTGCAACCTTCATGGAAGAGATGATGGAGTATTATGATTTTATTTCGAAAGAAGTAAATGTAGTTGGCTCCAATAAAAAAGAACAATTTACAGTTACCAAAAATAGCGATGGCTTGATGCATGTTCTGGTAAATAAACTAACCAATGAAGGTGTAAGC
>MWVU01000003.1_pt1 | contig 14376 bp, 24 predicted proteins | sample 1047181 | NCBI WGS metagenome assembly MWVU01 (sample SAMN06349987, study PRJNA376086) | soil metagenome | isolation source: TG1-5 sample Antarctic (ecotone) soil | place: Antarctica | reverse complement strand
TTCCGTGGCCTTCAGGCGGCCCCCTGTCAAACAGCGGTCCCGGTGCTTCGCGACCACCTGGCGGGTAACACCCCAACGCTGGGCGACGAATCGCGGCCCGTAGCCGACGAGTAGCAGCCGGTCCACTGTTTCAGGCTCCATGCCCACGCATATCGGGCACCTACTATCCCGTTCGCTACGCGGCATCCTCGGCATCCTCCCCGCCGCCCTCTACGACGGTCGGAGCGCCCAAAGAGCTGAGATATTGAAGCGTCCCTTCGAGGGTCCCGCGTGGCGGCCCGCCGGTCAGGTTCTGTGTGGTCAAAGCGCCCCAAACTACGGACACACTTTCAGGCCCGCCGCTGTTCTCCAATGCCGGTGCCGGGTGGAGGCGTTGGAGGTTGCGGGCTGCATCCTCGGCCCCGTGGTAGGCCGCCAGCGCGGCCAGCGCATCCGATGCTGCGGCTGCTACGCGCTCACCCTCCAGCGCATGGGCAGCCTCCAGGTGGGCCAATATCTCCGCGTGATGCTCGGATAGATAGCGGGCGCGGTCGCCCTCGGCAAGCCTTAAGCGCCGCTCCAACACTTCGCCGTCGCGTCCGGCAGCCTCCAGCTGCTCCCGGAGTCCCGGCTCACTGGCATTCGGCACCTTGCGCCCGGAGTTGAGGGCGGCGGCTTCCCGATTTAAATCGTCCTCGCGAGCCTGCCCGGTTTTGTGGGCCAGTGACTGGACGCGGGCCTGTGCCTGCCCGTGCTTTGCCTCCAAATCGGACACGGTGCTTTCCAGCTTCTCTAGGTCGGGAAGTTTCCCGATTATCGTCTCCAGCATGATTACCTCCGCCCTCTTCTCTTGCTCCGATTGAGGTCGGCGAGTACTCCGGCCAGCGTCGGCGGTCGGGTTTGCTCAGCGGCGACGGCGGCCACGGCCCTGTTGGCTTCGATTACTTCCCGCTTCGATTCCACGAGCGCCGCGTCAAGCTCCGCCTGCGTCATTTGCTCTACCGGCTTATGTGCGGGACGGGTGGGCTGCGTCGCCGCCCGCGCCCGCGCCCTTTCGATTTGCTTGATGAAATTGCCTGACATCATGCTCCCATCGTTTGCTTTTCCATCGGCTTATTTTCGCACTCCAGCACGGCTAAAGCCGCCTCTACAGCCCTCGCCGTGGGCTTACCCTGGACGCGCTCGTATGCCCACAAGGTGCCCGCCAACCACGACGGCTTCTGGCGGGCCTCCCGTGGGTTAAGAGTGAGGTATTCACGCAGCGCGTCCACAAGCGCGGGTGCTGGTTCGGGTACGCGCTCCAGCTCCGCAAAGGTGCCGGAGGCGTGCCGTTCCTCCGGTCGGATACGGTCCCGGTCCCGACGGGCGCGGCGTTCCTTGCTTATCACGTCGCCACGCGCCCACGCATCGGCGAAAGCGTCGCGCTGGCCTGCGTGGCGGGCAATCTGGCGGCGGTCGGCTTCGGGTTCGCCGCCCAGCTCGCGGGCATCTTCGATACGGCGGGCGAAGTCGGCGGGCAGGGCGTAGACGCCACGGGACACACGCTCTAGCAGTTCGGCGTCTATCAGCCAGCGGAGCGGAGCGCGGAGCGACGCGGGTTTGCGGCCCAGCCTGGACGCGAGTTCGGCGCGGGATAGCGAAGAGTCACATTCGACCAGGGCGTGTAGCAGGGCCGCTCGGCTCTTACCGATACGGCCCGGCCCAAAGCGGAGGCGCTCTAGCGTCCTCGATAGGGCACTAAGTGGGACACTAGAAAAAGCTTCCTGTTCTATAGATACCCCCCGGGTGGACGAGTGTCCCACTTGATGCCCTATCGCTTTCGGGACCTTAAACAGCACGGTTGCGCTCTTTTTCCCGCGTCCCGGCTTGATTACCCGCATAAGCGACGACCGCTTGAGGGCGCGGGATAAGGCGCTCTTGGACGTTCCCGCCCGTTGCGCCCAGCTGCGAACGTCAAGCGATAGGGTGACGCCCTCCGGGTGTTCCTGCCCTAGCTCCGCACACGCGGCCAGCCCGGCCCGGTAGACGCTCCAGCCCGTAGCGCCCGCCATGCCCTTAACCGGGTGCCGTGCGGCCCGGAGATAGTCAACAGCGGCCTCTACACGCGGCGTGATGGTCGGCGCGGGCTTGCACGGTGCCTTGCCGCCGATGCTCTTTGCGATGGCTGCGACTTCGGCGGCCTCCAGCGGCGGGACGCAACGGGCGGCGGAGATTTCCAACAGGTCGCGGACTAGGGCCTCCAGGTCGCGGCTGCCGTCGTGCAACCTGCCCGCTATCCGGGTTAGCTCGTGGTTGCGCCCGCCCTCCGGGATGGGCGGCCCCGCCACGTCCAGGACTACAGGCGTGCCGCCGTATCCCTCACGCGGCGTGAGGGCTTGCCCTCTAAGGGCCTCAGGCGGCTCCAGGAGACACGGCGGCGCGGGTGACGGCTTCCCGTCCCGGACCACGCGGTAGACGGCACCTGAAGGGTGCAAGCTGCCCGGCCCCACGACGTAACAACGTTCGGCTTTTAGCTCCAGCCCCGGCGATAGGGTGCGGCTCTTGACCTGGACGCCCGGCTCCAGGGTGAAGTACAAGTGAAAGCCGCCGCCCTCCGGTCGCCCGGTCTTGACCACGTAGCCGCTCGTAAGGCCCCGCCGCTTCGCTTCGGCTGCCGCCTCCGGGCCGTCCACGTCCACGACGATGCTTCCGGACGCGGCCCCGGTCGCAATGCCGTAGCCGGTCGCCCGCTTCCCGGCCCGGTTGAACATGGCGGTGATTCTGGAGCGGTCGCGACTGGCATTCTCGTAGCCTTTGGGCGTCGCGCCCGTCGTCGGCTCTTTGCCCTGGAGCGGTAACACGGCCAGCCCGGAGGCGGCGGCCTCCAGGGCGAGATACAAGGGTGAAGTATTGGGTGAGGCTTTTGGTTCGGCGGGTTCGGCGGGTTCGGTGCGATGATAGGATGATTCCCGCATCGGACCTCCAGACTTTTAGAAGAGGAGAGGTTGGCTCGGTGCTTTTTGCCTCTCCAGCGATGTGCTGTCGCTGGAGAGGCGTTTTCTATCTACGACACGGCCACGGCCCTTGGTCCCGGACCCTTCCCCGGAGGCGCGTAGCCGTGCGGCAGGAAGTCCCTTACTTCGCAATCCAGGGCGTCGGCCAAAGCTTCCAGCGTGTGGAGCGACGGGCACCGGCGGCCCATTTCTATCTGGGACAAAGTGGAAGGGTTAATACCCGTGGTCCTGCTAAGTTCACGTTGGGTTATCCCGCGCAATCCCCGCAATCGCCTCAGTTCTTCCACCGCTCGCCTCCCGTGTTTTGGGCGTCGCCCGCCCTTATTGACGCAACCTAGCACGTGGATTGTTGTTGACACAAGGCAAACTTAACGCACTAATTGAGGCTTCCCGCCCTTCGGCGCGGCCAGAATAGGGATGATTGCGCCAACGCAACGACGCATAATGGTAATTCCCGGAAGTTCGCGGCCCGGAAAGTGTAGCAAGCGCCCGGCTTCTGGGTGATTCTTGCCCTCTACGGCGTTGGATATGAGGCCGCTTGATACCTTGTATCATCTCAAACCGCGTCGGGAATTCCGGAATACGATTCTTTGGCAACCTACGTAATTTTTACGGAGGTAGGGCCAGTCCCACATGTGACACTGGGATTCGGCGGGCTACTTTCGGTCACAGTGACCGAAGCACTACGCAACCTCGCTCACTGTTAGAGAGGTTGGCGGGTGGGTACAAATGTACCCATAACGTGCGTCGCGCTCTGCGGGCGGCCATGCACCGTACGGGTGCCGGGCACCCCCGTACGGTGCATGGCCGCCCGTTAGACGGCATTTTCGCGCCGCTCAGCCTGATTCGGATAGGTCTCCCGCATCTTCGGCCACTTCCAGAAGGCCTTCGGTTTCCACGGCCCGCCGCAAGAAGCTGCCAGCGTCGCCGGACGCTGCAAGCCGCTCGATACGCTCCCGGGTTGCAGGCGTCGCGCCGTTGATGGCATCCGCAACCGGGCCTTCAGGGACCACGCCAGCGGCCGCGTCAGCCTGTGCGCAGAATAATCCCAACCAGAAGCCTTCGGCGGGGAATGTGGCGATGGTGCCGTCCCGCTGCGGCAGGCTGACAAAATCCCTGGCGTTCTTGACTGCCAGCCTCCGCAAGCGGCCCCTAGAAAGCGGCATAGGACCCTCGCTTTTGCCCCTCTGGACGTTGCTCTAGGCCCGCCTCCAACGCTTCCAGGCGGCCCACAAGCTCCTCTTGCTCGCGGGCGGCGAGAAGGTCGCGCACGCATGACCGAGCCCCGTTCAGGCATTGCGCGGCCACGGCACCGTCCGCACGCTCAACCTCGCCAGCGAGCACCTTATCGGCCAGCTCCTCGAAGCGGTCTTTGAGCCGGGCCAGCTCTGTAGTGGGCCGCCCACGCCCGCCTGCCTTGCCACCCTTGCGGGCCGCACGACGCCGGTCCTGCTCGTGGTCCGGGTGATGCGAATAGCACAGGCCGGAGCCGTCAATAGCTACCCCTCTACAGCGGCCGCCTCCCCGGGTGATTGCCGTACATTTAGCCATTAGCTACCCCACCCCCCGCCATGCGGGCCAGGTCGGCCTCCACGCGCTTGCGGCGGTCCCCCTGAAGGCAGACGTCCCGGTGCCTCTTCACGTCCCGGCGGGTATGACCCCACCTCTCAGAGACGAAGCGGATCCCGTGGCCGGCGAGGAGGAGCCGGTCTATGGTTCGTGGCTCCATGCCCATGCAGACCTGGCACGTACTGTCCCGTTCGTCAAGCGGCGTCCTCGTCATCCTCACCCTCTTCCGCGCCAGCCTCGATTACGGTCGGAGCGCCCAGGCTGATGAGATATTGAAGCGTCCCCTCGAGATCGCCACGCTGGGGCCCGCCCGTGAAGTTGCGCGTGGTCAAAGCGCCCCAAACGACTGACGTGGACTCAGGGCCGCTCGTGTTCTCCGGGCTCGGGGCGGGATGGAGGCGTTGGAGATTTCGGGCGTCATCTTCCGCACGGTGGTATGCCGTCAGCGCGGCCAGAGCGGCCTCTGCTGCGGCGGCTACTCGCTCCCCCTCTGTGGCATGGGCGGCCCCTAGGAGCCCCAATATCTCTTCATGGTGCTCTGAGATGTAGCGGGCGCGGTCGCTGTTCGCCAAAGCCAGCCTACGCTCGAGCACCTGGAGGTCACGCTGTGCGCCCTCCAGCTGTGACGCAAGATGTCCCTCCGTGGGATTCGGCACCTTGCGCCCACGGTTGAGCGCCAGCGCCTCCCGGTTGAGATCGTCCTCCCTAGCCTGCTGGACCTTGAGGGCGAGTGCCTGGACCCGCCCCTGTGATTCGGCGTGTTTGCGCTCCAGGCCATCAATGGTCTTTTCTATCGTCTGTAGCTCGGGAAGTTTCCCGATAATCCCCTCGAACACGGCTACCTCCGATTCCTTCGCCGGCTCCGCTTGAGGTCAGCGAGTACTGCGGCCAGAGTCGACGGCGGTCGGTTGTGCTCAGCGGCTAGGGCTTCGGCCACGGCCCTGTTGGCCGCGGTCGCTTCCCGCCGGGCCTCGACGAGCGCGGCGTCAAGCTCGGTGCTCGTCATCTCCTCCAGCGGCTTGTCTGCCGGCCGGGTGGTCTGTGCCGCCGCCCTCGCCCGCTCTATGGACTCCAGAAACCTGCTCTTCTTGACGGCCACGCCTACCGCCTGCCCTTGCCGGCGAAATTGAAGAACCGGCCGCCGACGGCGCGGATGTTTCGCGTGCCCGCCGCCTTGCCGCCAGTCTCGTCGGTGAGGCCCGCTCGCGGCACCTTCGACCCGCTGATGTTCTCCGCGTTGACGCGCCCGTCTTTGCTCTTGTTCATCGCCATGCTCGTACTCCTTATCTAGCTTCTCTGTCTGACTACTCCGACCAACCACGCCCCGCTACATAGCGGCACCCAGCCGCTCGGCTTCGGCTTCGTGGTGGGCCACCAGATCGGTCAAGGTTCGTCTGTGCCGCTCCGCTTGGTCGCAATGCCACGCCGCCCACGCCTGGCGCAGTCCGGCGCTCCTGGTGGCGTCACGCGACCGCTGGAGATCAGGCGGCGGCTTATCGTCCTCGAGCTGTTTTCGCCGCGTGTCGATGAGGGTCCTAAGGGCGGCGGCGTTTTTGTTTTCCCGCGCAACCGCTCTGTTTCGCGCCAGCTGCTCTTTCTCACCGATATCGCTCCAAGCGTTGTCCGTCTGTTGTGTCAATGCCACTCCTCTCGTCACGCCGTTACGCCGCCATCTCCACAGCCGGGCAGTAGAGGGTGTAGACACTTGTCCCTATTGTTATCCCTATACGCTTTTTTACCTTTTTTGCTCTATTTCTTACTCTCTCTTTAGAACAATTTAAGAAGAAGTATCTACACCCTCTACCAAACTCTGTTTTTTCTGCTTGACTAAAGCGAATAAGCGAAATCCAACCCTCTACGCAAGTATCTACCAACCCTCTACTTGTGGGTACCAACCCTCTACTTGTGGGTGTAGAGGGTTGCGGTTCGATAAGTAGATACTTCGGTAGACACTTGACGGCCATCAACGCTCCCCTGCGAGAGGTAACCCGACACCTCGGTAGAAGCGCCGTCCGTTGGAAGTCGTCTTCTCGAAACCGAGCCTGGCCCAGTCGTCGGCCACGCGTGTAGAGGACTGTGGCCGGTGTCCGTTATCGACGCACCAATCCTTATACTCGTCATAGAGTTGGCTGGCCTGGATTTTGAGGTCTGCTCTGCGGAGACACCGGTCCTCAACGAAGAGGGCGGGCACGTCGTTGTTCTCCCTGAATTGCTTGGTGGCGTCCTCAACACCTGCGGGGATCTCGAAGTAGCCGCGCTCCTTGAGACGACGTAAACCCTCGAGGGCCCAATTGAGGATCCCGGTTCCCTCCTGCTCGATGTGCCGCTTGATCTGCGGGTCTCGCTCGCTCTCCGGTAGCTGCGGGAAGGCGATGACCTTGACGCGCCGGAAGAGGCCCGAATTGGCGTCCGCCACTCTCGGCAGCTCGTTCATCGCCCAACACACCTTTGCGCGGGGTATCACGGTGAACGGGTCATGGTACTTGCGCTCGACTTGGAGCGGCTCGCCGGAGATGATGGCATTAAGCGTGTTGGTCGAGGCAAGGTACGACGACGGCTGTTCGCTCGCCACCACGAGCGTCTTGCCAGGCAAATCCGCCAGCGTGAAGCGGCTACGCTCCAGGTCCGCTAAACCGAGGATCCCGGCGCGGTGACCGAGCATGGCCGCAAGTCCGGCGATAAAGGTACTCTTACCGCTCCCGGGTGGTCCGTAAAGCCATACGCCTAGTTCGTGCCCCATCTCCGTGGTGAGGGCGTAGCCGGCGAACTCCTGCAGGAAGCGTGCCGACGCCGGTACGGTGTTCTGCAGGAAGTAGCTCCACATAACCGGGCGGGCTCCGGGGTCGTACTCGTAAGGAACGGCGCTCGTGGCGTAGTGCCCGGGGCGATGGTCGACCAGCTCGCCGTTGGAGATGCGCAGGGTGCCATTCTTGCAGACGAGCACGTCCGCGTCGGCGTCCCATCTCTCGTCAGGCACGAACACCTTGATCCGGGACAGCTCGGTGACGCTCGCCAGGACGCTCGCTGTGGGCTTGATGCCTTCGGGCTTGGCTTCCTCGATAACGCCTGAGATGTCCGCCTTGACCGAGGTCTCCGATACGTTCGGCCATATCCCGGCCTCGTACCGCCGCCACTCTCCGAGACCGTGGGCGTGGTGCGGGTTGCCTTCTATCCACCGGTCGCGCAGCTCATCATGAGTTGGCGGGGACGGTTTGCCCGGGGACTTCTTGGCTCGCGCCCCGTTGCCGTTCGCGGAGCCCTTCTCGCTCGGTTCGTAGAACTCGGTCCTGCCCTCGAGAACCCTTTTGAACGTCCTCTCCCGGTAGTCGTGGCGGTTCCACTTATCTCGCATGAGCCCCGACTGCCTGAAGAGCCGATCCATCCTCTCGGTATCACCCTCCGCCCAGAAGGCGAGAAGAGAACAAAGCGCGAGGTCGGCCCTCGAATCGTCGCCGGCGTAATCCCCTGTGTCCCCCCTCCACAACCGGGAAAACTTCTCGCCATTCTTCGCCCGCATGGCGAGCTCGAGAAGGTCCTCGTCTTTCATGTCCAGCGAAACCGTCCGCGTCCGGTGGCCGTTGGTGGCGTCGGCGGGCTTGTCCTTGAAGACGTGTCGGTAGAGACGCTCGAGCACGTCCTGGCGCTCGTGGATATCCGCCGGAGTTCCGGGCAGGTGCTTACCGGTGAGGGTGAAGTATCTTCCGGACTCGTACAGTTCGAGCGGTCCCCTACGGTTTTTGGGGCCCGGTAGCGTGGCCTTAACGAAGATGTGTAGGCCGGTCCCAGAGGGCGAGACCTCGGTGTAGCTGTCGAGCGCGTCGATGATCTTGCGGGCCCACTGGTCTATTTCGCCGGTCTCGGGATCTCTGCACTTGTCGAGGTCCATGCCGGCGTAGGGGTCGTCTTCGGTGAAGACGAAGCCGATGCCGTCGTAGCGCGCGGACACGGCTACGGCCTCGTCGAACGGCCCCCACGTCTTAGGGTTGGTGCTGCTCGCCCGTCCGCCGTGGATGGAGTAGGGAACTTTCGTGACTTCGCCGTTGCGCTCCTCTTTCCGCCAGCAGACGAACTGGTCCACCGTTCTCAGCTCCCGCGGAGCTTGGTATACTGAATTAGACGCGGATTGCATTGGACTCCTTTCGCGTCACCCTTGCGCCGCTATTGCAGTTAGCGGCCTGCCTGTCAACGTCTTAGGAATGGGTCCGCTCTTGTTCTCGGGCGGATGAGAGTTCTTCTCTTAGCTGGGTGTTCTCATGTTCCAGCTGGACATGATGACGCATGAGTTCGATATAAGCGTTTTCTACCTCGCCTGCCGGCTGGTTTAGCAGGTAGTGCAGGGTGTCGTTCTCAGGGCTCATATCAATCGGCATGTCCTTATGGCCGCTTTCTTGCAAGCGGTTCATTGCCTGCACATTCCGCTGGGCCTGCAGGAGGGCCGCCTTATGCACAAAATCGTAAATCGGGACTTCCCTGTTAGTAGGCCCCGTCTCCGGGGCCTCAGCTTTTCCCGCAAGGGCCGCTTCTTCTACCGCCGCCAGCTTCCTAAGTTCCTGTGGACTGACAACTAGAGCCTGCGCTAGTTTTCTAAGGGTGCTCGGCCTGGCTATGCGCTGCCCGTTCTCAATCTTCGAGATCGTGTCGTCCGAAACACCGCTGGCCTCTGCTAGTTCATGGACCGTCAGTACGGCTTCTTCGCGTAGCTGCTTTAGTCGAGTCTGTGGCATTCACCGCCTCCTCTTCGTGGTCACTTCGGCGAAGAGTAACAGGTGCACGCTGACCTCGCAAGGCACGTACGCGAGGTATAGACTGGCAAAACTGAAAATAAAGCTGGACAAACGCTTGACAAACACTTGATAGGCCCTCATACTTCAGGGTGTAGATAGCAGATAGCCCCCGGCGCCGACCAAAGCAATCCGGGAGCGCGACGACCAGAGAGGAGGCCGCCGAAGGTAACAACTCGAGAGTAGCACACCGGCCCGCAAGGCAGACCACGGCACATAGTGCCAAAGGCCACAGAAAGGGCAACGAGAATGCCTTTACCGCGCAAGAAAGACGACGGGACGAACGGAGCTCCGGTCCTCGACATCATGAGCGCCCACGTCCGGCTCATTGACGTGGAGGAGCACACCGAGCCCTACAGCGTCACGCGCAAGAGCGACGGTTCCCAGTTTGAGCTCGATCCGGGCTTCAAATGCACCGTCGAGGTCGTTGACGATGGTGAGGACGGCGCCGACGACGGGACGAAGTTCTACGAGTCCTTCAAGTACAAGCAGGACAAGGCCGGTGAATGGTTCCTGAAAGAAAACTCGAAGCTCGGCTCACTGACGAAGGTCGTCAAGCCCGACTACTTCGAGGACGCGAACGTCCCGGACCTTACCGCGGACGACCTCGAAGGCTTCGCGATGCGGTGTCGGATAAAGCCCAAGAAGAACCCGCAGAACGGCCAGGTCCTCGGCTCTACCGTGGACTGGGAGACCATGAGACCGCTTCCCGGGGGAACCCGGCGTGCGCCTCTCGCCGCCGCCGGTTACGTCGAGGGCGAAGACGTGCCCGATCCCGTCGAATACTAAGTACCTGAATATCGAGCCGGGCGAGTGCTCTAACACTCCCCGGCTCCGGCCCACAGACCTTGGAGGTTCACTGTGGACTTTGAGAAGGATACCGTACCGCCCGTCCCCGACCACGAAAGAATCAGGCGCGACGCCGCCGCTCATCCCGAGCGTTCCTACAGCGAGCACGTGGCCGCGTCCAGGGCCATCTTGGGAGAGCAGTACCAAGAGGACCTTCGCCGCATCCGGCGCCGTGAACTAGAAGAGGAGGAGAGGTAGATGGAGCACAAAGGTGTGAGGGTCATCCTCAACCGGGAGGAGGCCGCACAGGCCCCGCCGGACGTGAAGCAAGAGGACAAGCTGATTGACTGGTCGGAGAACGTCTATCTCGCTTCGATGAGGACCGCCGCCGCCGGCGTCCTCGTCACCGAAGGTTCGCTCGATAAGGCCGCGAGCGTTCTATGGTGGGCCGGCTTCTCGGTCCCGTCCGGGTACTTCCCGTCAGGCCACGAGGCGAACGACTACATCGGCCACGACGAAGAGCCGCTGAAGATGTGGGTCGAGGCCGACGCGGAGAATATCGACAACATGATCGAGACCGACTTTTTCCGCCTGGCCGCGACCGGGAGGCTTCTCGACAAGTTTGAAGTCTAGGCCAGCGAAACCGGGCCGGGTATCCTTTAGGGTGCCTGGCCCCTGTCTTTGCCGGGCGGGGAGGTTAGGGTGGAAGACAAGGATCGAAAAATCGTTACCGTGGTGGAGGCGGCCGAGTACCTCGGCATCAGCCGCACGACGGTCCAAGAGATGGTGGACCGCGGGGTACTCAAGGCTGACAAGTTCGCCGGCGCGGTCCATATCCCCCGAGAGGAGGTGGAGCGCATCGAGCGCGAGACCGCCCCGTGAACCATCTTCCCTCCAAACAGCCACCGGCCTAGGCTGAGCTAGGCCTCCAGAAGCTTCACCACGGGCCGGGGTCCTTCGGGGCTCCGGCCCTTTTTGTGAAAAGAGACGTGGCCGAATGCCCCTACGGAGAACTTGTTCACGCTCTCTATGTGCGTCACGCATATAATCAATCTGCAATGTTGGAAACACCGACTTAGACGGAGGAAAGAGATGGGCATTTTGAAGCGTGCAAAGCGTCTGTGGACCTTGCTGACCACGGAGGAAGTCTTCCACGAGGACGGCACGAGCGAGCGGCGGGCGATGGTCCGTAGAAGCTCACGCATTTAGTCAGTTAACCGCTTATTGAGGCCGGGGCCCTTCGAGGCCCCGGCCTCTGTCGTGGCGAAACTTTGCCGGCCCCGCGGCGTAGTCGTGTGCAGCCGGGGCCCGACTTATCACCCCACTCCTGTTCGGTCCCGGCTTTCTCTCTGCCCCGGTCCAACCGGGCCGGCCCGCAAGGGTGCGTAATACCGAGGAGTATTATGTGGGAGTTGGCCCGCCGAAGCCCTGTAGGACTGGCCCGGAGCGGCATTCATACGCTTTGGCCGAACTTCGCAATCGGCGCTATGTTCTCGGAAGTACGCATCCAGAATCCCGCATAAGCCCGGTCCGATAGGGCCAGAAACGCCCCGACGGGATCCCCTCCATTGGACCGGCCGCGACAGGAGTTTGCGCGGTGGATGGATATTCGGTCTCGTGTATGCCCGGGCGGCCAGAACGGGGGCGGCGCCCTAGCCCGCGTCTTCCCGCAGCACCTCCGCGCCGCGTCCGGTGATCCGTCGGACGGGCATCCCCACCTCGCCGCGCCCGATGGGAACAGCCCCAGGGTCCGGCTCAATCCAGCCGGCGACCTCCATAAAGTCCACCAGGGCGGCTAGGTGGGGGCTGTCTTGTCCGACCCCGCGCTCCTCGGCGGCGGCGGGCAGGTCCACCCCCAAACCCACGTCGCCGCCCGCCAACTCCCGCTCGTAGGCCACCCGAAGCAGCTGTTTGGCGTCTTCCCTTATGCGTTCGTCCTGCATCCTGTCCTACCCCCTATCGGTGGTTTGTTGGAGTGGGATGTGCGGGTTAGATTGGCCTGAAACAGGTTTGCTCAATCCCCGCAAGTACGCTTCAATTCAACCACAAATCAGGCCTTTTTAGATCGCTATCGGACCCTTTCTCCGAAATCAACAAACCACCGCTATAGCGATGTGCAATGATATTGAACCCCCGCTCGTTTCTGCGTCCGAGTCCAGCGTGCCGGGTGTCCCGCAGCCTCCTGCGTTATGCTTAAAGGCACGCATCGTAAGGGTGGGTCAACTTCATTGACTACCGCTTTAGCGCCCTAGTAGGGGCCGATAGCCTCCGTTAGTCGTCCTTCAACAACCGCTCTACGGTTTCCCTAATCGTCGCGTGCGCCCGAGCCCGGTCCAACTCGGGTTTCTCTTGCAGCAGCACGGCCACGAGATCGTCTATCTGCTGGTCTATCGGCTGCGGTTCATCCGGGTCCATAAGGCGTCTACCCGCCACGGCGGATCTCCTTCTCTTGGTAGGTGTGGTGCGTAACATCCGTCCTACGTTCCCCGACCTGTACCCCGACAAACGCCGGGGCCACAGGAGATTACGGCTGCCCCTCCGGCGCATTCGGCACCTCCTATCGGTAGTTTGTTGCTAACGGACATAGAGATGAAGCCCTCGCCCCGAGAACACCCGCTCAAGCAGCAATCTTAGCTCCGCTGGCGGGGGCAGATCCGAGAACGCCCTCCAGTAGCGCCATAGCATCACCCACGGTTCCAGCCATCCCCTTACCGCTCTCAAGGCCTCCGGCCAGGACGCCGGGATTCTCCCTTTCTTCCCTTCCCGACGAGCCGGCGGGTAGATCGTCCTCCGGCCGTTGCGCCGGCTCGTCCGGCGAGGCCGGCAAGCGCCCGTAGGCCCACCAGCAGAACGAGAACGCGCAGCACGCCAACTGCCAATGGCGGCGGATCGCAACGTCGCTTCTGACCTGGTAGTCGCTGAAGCCCAGGACGTGCTTGACCTGCTTGTAGCTCTGCTCCACCCACATCCTCAACCCGTAGAGCCTCACCACCTCATCTACGCTCGCCGGGGCGAGATCGCCGCCGGTTTCCCCCTCGGAGCGATCGCTAGGGGCGGGCAGGTTGGTGGTCAGGTACCAGGTGGCCAGATCGGGCAGCCCTTCGGGGTCGGTGGTGACCACGAGAGCCCTTCGGGCCCGTTCCTTGCCGTAAGGTCCGGCCTCCACCTCCAGCACCCACCAGTCCTCTCGATGTCCGTCGCGAAAACGCCGTACCACCTTCGTCCACTCCCCCGTCTCCTCGGCATCTTCCCATCCGGCCGCAAGCGCCGCCTCCCACAAGGCGCCGATGGTTCCCTCCATATGCCACCAGCAATGCGACTTCTTGAGCGAAAGCACGTAGCCCACTCCCAAACCTTCTAGGGAGCGCTTGAAACCCCGGTCTTCGCCGTAGAAAGAGTCCGCGACCACTGCCCTGAAGGGAACGCCCATGGCGACCGAACGCTCCACCAGTTGGCCCGCTATCTTTAACTTCGTACGGAACTGTGGGTCTGTCTTGCCGCCCTCGAAGTGGTGCGCCGGGGTGTAGGGCTCGACCTCCAAAGGGTAGTACGCTTCTTCGTCGGCAAGCAGGCTAGAGACGCTCACCACCCCGCTGTCGGTCTTGCCGATGTTGGCCAGCCACTGCCTGCCTACGTGGGCGGTTCTCTTGCCCCACTTGCGGTCCCCGTGCTCGTCTATGACCAAAACGCCCTCCTCGCTCGGCGCGGTCGTAGGGTCTTCGAGCAAGAGTTCCAGCCGCCGCTCGTTGACCTGCTGGGGGTCCCACCCAGATTCGGACAGGAACCATTGCAAGCTCTGCGCCTCCCGTCGCTGCGCTCCGGCCACAGGCTCGGTGTTGGCAAGCGCGGTCAGCGTTTTGTTACGCTCTGCCGGGAGCAGCAATCCCTCCAGGTAGCGGCGGAAACCTTCGCGTTGAGCACGAGTATGGAAGAGGCCGTCGAAGCGAGTAGCGTACTCTTCAAGAGGACCTGGGGACGGATCTACGGGAAGCCTTCTGGTCATAGCGGCACCTCCTTATGCCGCCATTGGAGCACAGCCCTTCTCCCGCTTCAACAAACTACCGATAACGTCCCCGTTCGTCGTCCAACCTCACCCGCCCCCGGCCCCGCAAGCGCGATCATTCACCGGCGCCCGAAGAGCCGCCGGACGAACATGCGTAGCCTCGTGGTTAGATCCCCCCTCCCCTCTTCGACCTGTTGCTCCCTCCCCTTTTCGGCCTGCTCCCGTATGTTCTCCGACGAGATCGCCGGCCTGCCGGGGACTT
>MWVU01000002.1_pt1 | contig 17977 bp, 16 predicted proteins | sample 1047181 | NCBI WGS metagenome assembly MWVU01 (sample SAMN06349987, study PRJNA376086) | soil metagenome | isolation source: TG1-5 sample Antarctic (ecotone) soil | place: Antarctica | reverse complement strand
ATGCTTATTGTCATTGCCCTTTTACTTTGCTATAGCTATTATGAAATGCATAATTTATTTAATGCTGCCGGAATAATTTTTTTGATAGCTCTCATAGCTTTTATTATCGTCTTTCATTTTATAGAGTTCCGGGTGAAAAACAAAAAGTTTTTACTGATGATGAATGAAAGTTTTTAAGCAGGTGGTGTAATGAATTTTCTTCTGCAGAAAAGTAAGCATATCAGTCTTTGACGCTGCGTGCAATCACAACTAAAATTGAGTGAACTTTTTCTTCGCCCAGTAAACTGCGCAGATGTGAGGAGCCATGCAGCGGGCCAGATATATCAGTGTTTTTACTTACCGGGCACTCGTACATCTCCGTATTCAATCAAGCTTTCACACTCCTTCTTCTTTTTTTATTTTTTGCAGCACTATCTTTTACGCATTAATCATTTAACCCTAAAGAAAATTCATGAGACAAAGTTTATTTATTTTAAGCGCCGCTATTTTGTTAGGTGCCTGTAACAGCAAATCAGAAGTCACAACCACTAAAACCGATACAGTTGTAGTGAGTGAACAGAAAAAAGCGGAGCCTGCGGAAGAAAAGAAAACTACAGCCAGGAAAACTTCATCAACCAGTTCTACAGCGAACAGTTCTAATGCTATGTCTTCGGAAACGGATAATGCGGCTAAGAAAAACACCGGGTGGAGTAAAACAGCCAAAGGTGCAGTTATTGGTGGTGTAGTAGGTGCCGGAACAGGGGCAATAGTAAATAAGAAGAACCGGGCGGCAGGAGCAGTTATAGGTGGTGCCATTGGCGCAGGTGCCGGGGCCATTATCGGAAACGAGAAGGATAAAAAAGACGGACGTCATTGATCCTTAAAAAACGTAATAGCTAAAACGCAGTAAAAAAAAGACTGCGTTTTTTTTATGTAGTTAAATCAATGAAAGCCTAACCAAAACCGTGGAAATAATAGAGACGAGAAAGTGCTTTATCTTTTCATCAAACGCTGTTATTGCAAAATATAAGTAGTGCCACTAATTACCTGCCGGTAGTTATTCGTTTTCAACCCGCCTCTCATGTAAGTGTGGTTTAAGGGAGAGTACCAGACGTAGGATACAGCGCCAATGTTTTTAATTTTTCCTATATTGTACCTATCATCAAAGGCTGAAAAGTAAGTGATGACCGTGCTGCCAATGGATTTCAGCTTTCCCCGAAAAGCTTCATTTTCGTATGGCCTGTAATATTCCAAATTAAGACTTCCCAACAATTTCAATTTGCCTTGCAGGTTTTTTTCATCATAATTAGAATAGTAATCTAAGAACAAACTTCCAAAAGATTTTGGTTTGCCGCGTTTTTGTTCAGTTTCGTTAACACCATAATAGGTAATAAAACACGTGCCGATGCTTTTCACTTTGCCTTTGAACGAAGGATCTGAATATTGATCGTAATATTCCACTCTTGCCAAAAAGGGTTGAAGACGGGGTGCATAATAATTGGAACGGTCCGACATTACTTCGAGTCCCCACTCCAGCACCTTTCCCTCATCAGAAATACGGATCAGCACATTCTGATCAGTTTGAATAGAAAAATAAGAAAGTTTGGCACCATCCGGGAAGCTTACCTGGCCTAGCTTCTGCGAATAACTGCAGGTTACAAAGAGTAAAAATAAAATGGCAGTAGAAAACTTCGTCATATTTTTTTATGGGTGATGAAGTTAACCATTTTAAAATCCCTATTTCTATAGCACCTTAGGCAAATCTTATATTGTTATGAGGATCCGATCTTCAAGAACAGATAGCGAATTGATCAATTTATCTTTAGTGCGATTACTCTCGTCCAACTCCGATATGTGAATAACATCATGTCCCATAAAAAGGCAGCAATTAATTTTGGCAGATGGCATCAATAATAAATTTCATGCAGCGGGAACTTGAATATCCCTCAATTTCATAGATGCAGAAGCATAAGCAAAGCAAGCAAGAATATCTTCACGCTCAAGGTCAGGAAACTCATTTAAATATCTTCTATCGAATCCCCGGCGGCAAGGTATTCAAGAATAGAATCAACAGGGTAACGCAATCCACGAATGGTTGGTTTGCCATGGCAAATTTCAGGATCAATAGTAATTCTTTCGATTAAAGATTCTTGCATGTTAAAGAATTGTGGAGAGCAAATTTGAGCAGTATTCTACTTGTTTAAAAATGCTATTAACGCTGTAGCATTCTCGTGTGTTTAGTTTATCTTTTGATGCACTTTGCATGGCTGTTTAGAAGTGATATTGGGTCCTTAATGATTGTAGACGGGTTAATAATAACAAAGTTCTTTTTTACTATACTTGCCAAGAAAAAAACATACGGTGAAACCCGTTTAAAAAATATTTTCTAATTGTTTCAAAGTCGTGACGGTATAAGTCGGTTTAATATCCTGCGGGGTACTGCTAAAATTTACATGCACCTGGTCCATGCCAACGCTCATTGCCCCTGCTATGTCCACATCAAGTGTATCGCCAATCATAACGCTTTCAGTAACCATTGCACCTGCTTTAGCAAGTGCATATTCAAATATTTCCTTTTGTGGTTTCAGGCTGTTTGATCCTTCGGATGTAATAACTTCTTTAAAAAAAATATTCAATCCGCTGCTTTCTAATTTTTTATGCTGTGTTTTTTCAAAGCCATTGGTAATCAGATGAAGATGATAGTTTTTGGCTGTTAAATATTTCAATACTTCTTTTGTATGCGGAAATAAGATAGTACGGGTAGGCAGCAACTGCAAAAAAAGATCGCCCATTTCCTTTGCCAGTGTTTCATCTGCAATCCGAAAATCAAGAAGGGCAAGCCACATTCTTTTTAGCCTTAGCTCCTCATGCTTTATCTGGCCTTTGCGATATTTATCCCATAGTCTTTCATTATGCTGCAAATAATTTTTATGAAAAAGCTCAAAATCATAAATTCCTTTATCATGCAGCTTTAAATCCCGATGCAACTGCTTCAGCGTCTCTCTTGCATTGGCATCAAAATCCCATAGGGTATGATCAAGATCAAAAAAAATATGTTTGTACTTGCTGCGTACATGGCTGTTCATTCGCTTTTAGAATTTAGATTTGCGATTGCACATTCGCTTTGTAAATAATATTACTTTGTAATAAACAAAAATAAGATGAACGCAGTTATTACCGGGGCATCAAGAGGAATGGGGAAGGCTATTGCAAAAATTTTTGCTGTACATGGATATGATCTTTATTTAACTGCACGCACTGAAAGCACCTTGCTGCAAACAGTTGAAGAATTAAAAACCGATTTTCCTAATATTATTATTGATGCAAAAGCGTTTGACCTCGGCAATAAACAGCAAGCGCAATTATTTGGCGAATGGATAGTGAATGTTGTTGATGTAATTGATGTATTGGTTAATAATACGGGCACCTTTGTTCCTGGTAATATTTCTGATGAACCGGATGGCGCATTAGAGAGCATGCTGGGAGTAAACCTTTTCAGCGCATATCATGTAACAAGAGCTTTATTACCTAAAATGATTGCAGGTAAAACCGGGCATATATTCACCACTTGTTCTATTGCCAGTTTAGCTGCCTACCCTAATGGAGGCGCCTATAGTATTTCTAAATATGCCTTGCTAGGATTTACAAAAAATCTTAGAAAAGAATTAATACCGCACAACATAAAAGTCACCGCTATTATTCCGGGGGCAGTTTATACTGATTCGTGGAAGGGCAGCGGTGTAAGTGAAGACCGTATTATGGAACCGGAAGATATTGCTACCCTTATTTATACAACCAGTCGCTTATCGCCACAAGCCACAGTTGAAGAAATTGTCATTCGTCCACAATTAGGTGATCTTTAAGAAACAGCTCACTTAATCCCCCATCCGACTGGTAATCCCGGCGGGCTTCCTAAAGGAGGACTTTGTAACACACGAAGCCTGTTTATTTAACTATATAGAAGATTGAAAACTTTCTTATAAGGAAAGATAAAAAGCGAATAGTATCTCACTTAAGCGGTCTTAGTGCAGTTGGGAAGCCCCGCCTTCGGTCTCGCTGAACCGGGATGGGGAGGCTTCTGCATATTTATAACCTACTCCGCGAACGGAATAAAAATATCTGGGATTGCGGCTGTCCTCTTCGAAGTATTTGCGAAAGCTTAAAATGAAGTTATCAATAGTGCGTGTGGTGGGGTAAACATTGTAGCCCCAAACAGACTGCAGGATCTTTTCTCTTGGTACAACTTCGTTTTTATTTTCAATCAAAAGCTTTAGTAACATCGTCTCTTTTTTGCTCAGCGCAATTTTTTCACCCGTCTTTGTTATTGCCTCCTGTGCCTTGAAGTTGAGACTGTGCCCGCCAAACTTATAGCTATCACCCATTGTTGATTTATCCTGCAATTTTTTATTTTTATGGATTAGCTTTTTTACACGTAGTAATAGTTCTTCGAGGTTAAAGGGTTTGGTTAAATAATCATCGGCTCCTTTTTTTAAACCCAACACCCTGTCCTCGCTGTTGTTCCTGGCGCTTAATATTAAAATCGGCACTTCGTTATTGGTTAGCCTTATATTCTGTGTTACATCAATACCGTCAATTTCGGGCAGCATAATATCCATAATGATCAGGTCAAAATATTCATCTCCCACGGCCTTTAAGGCAGCAGCCCCGTCATATGCTGAGCTGACTTCATAGCCCTCCAACTCTAAATTCAATTTTAATGCTTCGTGCAGGTTTTCTTCATCCTCTACCAGTAATACTGATTGCTTTGACATTTGATTTAATGTTAGATACTTTATTTCATTTAAAATTTACTGTAAAAATACTTCCTCCCTGTTCATTATCTGTAATAGTAATATCAGCTTTATGACTTTGTGCAATTTTTTTACAAATAAACAACCCAAGCCCGGTACCCTGCGTTTTTCGGGTTTGCTCATTGCCTGACCGATAAAATTTTTCAAATACTTTTTTCTTTTCATCATCAGCTATACCTACTCCTTCATCAATGATTTGTAATTGCACCTTATATTCTTTTTTTTGCAGGCGGCAAATAATCCCGGTATGCCTGTCAGCGTATTTGTTTGCATTTTCAAGCAGGTTGCTTACTAACATTTGCAGTAAAAGTGGGTCACCTTTTAATTCCACCTCAGGCGTAATTTCAAAAAGAATATTTTTTTCAGCATAGCGGGTTTGAAATTGATGAATTGCATCCGTTACCAAATCAGAAAAATTTAATTCTTCCTTAGATGCTTTATATACATCTCCATCTAACTGGGAAGAAATAAGAATATTGTTGATCAAGGTATCTAACCGCATTGTTTCCTGCACTGTCATTTGCAAAAGCTTTTTCTGCTTACCTTCTTCCAGTTTATGCTTTTGCATAGTTTCTAAATTTAACCTGGCAACAGAGATGGGTGTTTTCAATTCATGTGTTACTGCCATTACAAAATTCTGTTGCTGCATTTGCAATTTAAACTGGCGCTGTACCAACCTGTAGATATAAGCGGCTCCAAAAATAATGAGCAACAAAAAAGTGAGGCCTTCTGTTACGTATTTAATAGTTTCTCTCTTTCGCAAGTTTTCAATTTTTGCCACCTCCTTACTGTATAGCCAATTATTTTGTGAACTGATGTTTAAACGATCTTTTCTAAGTTCATAAATGGTTTTATTTTGTTGCTCCAGCGAAAAGAACCACCAGACCAACGCAGCAATAATATATAGAAAGAGGATCCAAAAAATAATGGTGGCACGGCGCAATCCTTTTTTACTTTCCTGCACTATCTTTTAGCATTTACTTTTTTTCAATACGCAAACCTACGTTCAATACATTCTCTAATGGATCCTCCCGCATAATTTGCTGCAGGCTAAAAGTATAATTTCCGGCTTTTTTAAAATAAAACTGGCGATTGAGTGGGGTCAGGGCAATGCGGTGCTCGTATAGGTCATCCATTCCGGTGCCTAACCATCCTTTTTCATTTGTAGCTAAGGGCATTTCATAAGGTGCTTTTGAAACTGTACCATCGGGAGATTTTGTATAAAGGTTTAGCCATATGTTATTATAATTATATTTTTCGTTATGACGAATAATAAAATATAGCTGGTAAGCAGTAGTAGTATCTTTTATTGAAAACGTAAATGAGGGCTTATAGGTTGAAGTCCATTTATTTTTAGGAATGGAGACAACTTTTTCGTAAAGATCAATCGTATCGCAGGAAGCTAACATTAAACTACAATACAGCAGACATAAATAATAAATTTTCCATACGGGTGTGAAATCTGTAAAAATTGTTTTGCTCCGTTCAGGAAACATGTTATTATAAATTGGGTTAATGTTATTGAGGTGGCTGCTGTAAAGCTTTGCCTACAAAACATTCAATACCTGCTCCTTTGCTTTTTCTAATTCATCTTTCATCAACACTACAGATTTTTGAATAGTAGCATCGTAGGCTTTTGCGCCGGTTGTATTTATTTCTCTGCCGATTTCCTGTAAAATGAAAGAAAGTTTTTTTCCTTTCGACTCTTCCTCATCATTTAATACCGTGGTAAAATAATCGCAGTGATTTTTTAATCTCACCTGTTCTTCTGTAATATCAATTTTCTCAATATAATAAATAAGTTCCTGCTCCAATCTATTGCCATCGTAATGCTCTTTGCCAACATTTTCCTCCAGGAGTTTAGTAATGCCTTCCCGTATTTTTTGCTGTCTTATGGGCTCTAACTCCACAACAGTTTTTTGCTGCTGAAAAATATTATCAATACGAAATTTTAATTCCCGTTTTAGCGATCTGCCTTCATCAAGCCGATGATCATTCAAATTATTTATAGCATTCTGCAGAATTTTTTTGAATTGCTGCCATTCATCATCTGTCAATGTTTCGCTTGAGGGAGTTATGACTTCCGGGAGTTTGAGAATAGTACTCAGCAGGTCGCCTTTTTCTAAATTAAGGTCGGCAGCTAATTGTGAAAGTGGTTGGTAGTAAGCCTTCGCCAGGTCGGTGTTAATGGTTATAGGTTTTGCATTCCCTGTTTCTTTTAAGCATATCATGCAATCAACCGAACCACGGCCAAGCCCTTCTGATAATACCTTGCGAATATCAAATTCAAACGGCTTTAAGAAAGCAGGCATTTTTAATTGCAGTTCAAATTGCTTTCCATTGAGCGATTTTATATCAATTAAAAAAGTTTTATCCACTACTGTATCTTCTGCTCTGCCAAAGCCTGTCATTGATTTCAGCATCCGTGCTATTGTTTTTTGATGTGCGTAAAGTTATTCTAATAGTGACTATAAATGTTGCGGGTATGTATAAATAAAGAAGCCCCCGATTTATCAGGGGCCAATATGAAGATGGGTTAGTAAGTAAGGAAATAAATTTCCTATCACAATATTAAAAAGATTTTTTGCTAACTAAAAAAAAATATAAACTTTTTTATCAACATTTTTTTTGCCTGGTGTTAATACAATGACACCATGAAGGTTTTTTTTCAATCAATAATTCATTTTCTTAGAACGGTTTTTTTTAAAAAATCATATTGCATTTCTATAAGGATAATATTTTCTTTGATTTTCTCTGTCCCTGATCATTGTTAATATATGCACCTACTTCTTCATTTACCTTTAAGTTTAAATTCTTTTTATGCGTTTTGAACAACCGGTACCGCTGACAGAAATAGCAAAAATTATTGACGCAAAAATTATTGGCAATATTGAGGCAAGCGCCACAGGCATAAATGAGATCCATAAAGTAGAGGAAGGCGATCTTGTTTTTGTTGACCATCCCAAATATTATAAGAAGTGTATTGGCTCGGCGGCATCTTATATCATCATCAACCAGGAAGCAGCGTTTCCTTCTCATAAAGCATTGCTGATCGTCGATCAACCTTTCGAGGCTTACCAGCAAATCGTAAATCATTTTCGTCCTTTCGGTCCTTCCTTAAAAAACCTTAGCGATTCGGCTTCAATTGGCAAAGGCACCATCATCATGCCTGGTGTTTATGTTGGTAACTATGTTTCCATTGGCAGCAATTGTATCATTCATCCTAATGTAGTTATCATGGATCATTGCATAATTGGTGATGGTGTTATAATACAGGCAGGAACGATTATTGGCTGCGATGCTTTTTACTATAATAAAAAAACGAATCGTGCGGTACACTATAAAAAAATGCTAAGCTGCGGTCGGGTGATTATTGAGAATGATGTAGAAATTGGCGCGGGATGTACTATTGACCGTGGTGTTAGCAATGACACCATTATTGGACCAGGAACAAAAATGGATAACCTCGTTCATATTGGGCATGATACTGTGATAGGAAAAAATTGTTTGTTTGCAGCTCAGGTTGGTGTTGCGGGTGCCACTTCCATCGGGGATAATGTAATTCTATGGGGGCAGGTAGGAGTAAGCAAAACACTCCAAATTGGTGAGGGGGCGGAAATATATGCGCAGAGCGGCGTACCAGCTTCTATTGAAGGAGGAAAAAAATATTTTGGCACTCCCGTACAGGAAGCGGCACTAAAAATGAAAGAACTCGTTTGGATTAAACGCATACCGGAATTATGGCAAAAGATGATGGGTTAAGACTCGCCTCATTCCTCCCCCGTCCGAACCGGTCATCCGGGCGGGCTTCTCCTCATGGAGAGGGAACAGGCAATAACAATTTTCAATTCTCAGTTTTCAATTCTCATTTCGATTACATATTCCTTGGATTCTTCCATCCTTTTTCCAGCCTTTCCATGGTACCTTTTATCCGCCCATGTCTTGTCTCTTCGCGTTTGGCTGCAATGATCCATTCTAGGTATTCTTTTTTGTTGGTGAATGAAAGTGCTTCCAAAAAATTTTTTGCTTTTTTGTTTTTTTCAAAAGAGATGGAAAGATCACCAGGCAATCGAACCAGTTTTTTTACAGGGTCAACGTAGTTGAATATTTCACGAACGTTTAATGTTGATTCCTTCTTTTTATCTGCTTCGGACTTCATTCTAAATCCAAATGCCGACCAGGTTTCGTCAAATGCAATTAAGCTTATCCAATGCAGTTCTTTATGTTCCAACAATTCATCCCATCCTTTATCACGTGTAAGGTCTGTTTGTATTTTGGAAGTTCCTTTTGGATAATATATCCAGCAGATGACTTTATTCTTTACCAGCTTCAGCACTTTGTCAAGTTCTTTTTCCAACTGAGCTTTATTAATGACAAACCAATGAATTTGATCAAAAGTTTTTGATGATGATTTAATTGAAACATTTTTAGGTAATGGTTCCAGATTCGAATTAAAATTTTTAGGTGCATTTAAACTAAGAAGGCTCATCCCTTCTTTTATTTTTAACTTCTGTGCAGTGGTATTGGCCATGAGAACTACCGGTTTAAAAAGTACGTTTGAAAATTTAATATTTCCGGCATTTCTAACTCCAGCTTTATTATATATTTCTTCACCTACTTGTTCTTTTAAGTAAGATATACCTACATCTATTAACCTAATACCTTGTTCTGTAAAAAGAATGTTGTCGTAATGGAGTCCGTCCTGATCAGAGGGCCTTAGAATATCCCTGTGTACAAATTCAGATTTGTGAAGTTGCTCCAATTCATCTCTGAAACCATCAAACCAAAGCTCTCTTTTTTCCACTTCATAACCCCGTAATCAATAGGATAAATCCTTTTCAATACAGGCATATTGGCTTTTTTGCATAATCGGCCATATAAAATTTACAGTTCCTGACCTTTTGATTTCGATGTTGAGTGGAAAAGGATTGCAGTTTGACGCTATATTAAATTAAGTTTATGTAATATGAAATTCAAGATGCGATCAAAGACTAACTACTACCGTCATCTCTCTTGCACACTCCAACTCATCTCGCCATTTTTTTCATCTTTCAAGAGCACACCCACCTCAGCCAATTGATTACGTATTTTATCGGAAGTCACCCAGTCTTTTTTCTCGCGGGCTTCTTTGCGCAGGTTTATTAATACCTGTACCACTCCTTTTAATTTATAAGTTTCGGTAGCTGATTCATTTGTCAGTCCCAGGATATCTTCTACATATAGTTTCATTTTTTGCTGCATCAATTTTATCGTGTCAGCAGAAATTGCGTCCACAGCAATACTTTTATCCCTTAAAGAATTAATTATAGGTACTATTTCAAATATATTCGCTAACACTTTAGCGGTATTGAAGTCGTCGTTTATAAATTCATCAAATTCATCTAACAGGTTTAAAATTTTTGGGTTTAATTCGGCGGTCTGACGATGGTCGACGGTCGACTTTCGACTGTCGAAAGCCAGCTCCTTCAGCCATTCATAAGCATCCATCAAGCGGCGCAAACCCTTCTCCGCCGCCTGTAAAGCCTCATTACTAAAATCAAGTGTGCTACGATAATGTGTTTGCAAAATAAAAAACCTGATAGTCATGGGGGAGTAACCTTTTTCAAGCAACGGATGATCGCCGCTAAACATTTCAGTCAGTTTGATCTGGTTATTATAACTCTTTCCCATCTTCCTGCCTCCGATAGTTATCATATTATTATGCATCCAATATTTAACAGGAGGCGTATGATTGCAAATAGTGCTTTGCGCAATTTCACTTTCATGATGCGGAAATTTTAGGTCCATGCCACCGCCATGAATATCAAATTGTTTACCTAAATATTTAGTTGCCATCGCAGAGCACTCGATATGCCATCCCGGAAAGCCGTCACCCCAAGGGCTTTTCCAACGCATGATATGCTCAGGAGGCGCTGCTTTCCATAATGCAAAATCTACTTTATTCGTTTTTTCTTCCTGCCCTTCCAGGTCTCTTGTTGTTTCCAGCATTTCATCAATCACCCTTCCGCTTAATTTTCCATAATCATTATTTGCAGCATATTTTTTTACATCAAAATAAACACTCCCATTTTTTTCATAAGCATAACCTGCAGCAACAAGTTTTTCAATCATATTTATTTGCTCCACTATATGGCCTGTGGCAGTGGGCTCAATAGAAGGAGGCAGGTTATTAAACTGCTCCATGGCCCAGTGAAACATATTGGTATATTTCTGTACCAGTTCCATGGGTTCAAGTTTTTCTATTTGGGCTTTTTTAGAAATTTTATCTTCTGCCTCTCTGCCTTCTTCTTCAAAATGACCGGCATCTGTAATATTGCGTACATAACGCACCTTGTAACTGAGGTGAAGGAGGTAGCGATACACTACATCAAAAGTTATATAGGGGCGGGCATGGCCAAGATGGCTTTCGCCGCTCACTGTTGGTCCGCATACATACATGCCAACATGGCCTTCCACTAATGGTTTAAATTCTTGTTTCTCGCGGGTATAGGAATTATAAATTTTTAAAACGCTCATTAAGTAAATGTGAAAATTTGAAAATGTCTCAATTGCTCAATTGAGATACCTGCAAATATATTATCAATCAAATTAGCCATTTACAATGAGTGGAGTCATTGAGAAATTGAGTTATTGAGGAATTAGCTTCAAATCTGCAACCATCATATAATGGTCTGAGTAATTTTTTATCACCCGGTTAAATTGCTGCACCGAAAATGCTTTTGAAGCCAGGATGTAATCAATTCTAAGTGTTGGTGAAAGCCCTGAGTAAGTTCTCCCAATACCAAACCCTTTTTTTAAAAAAGCATCCTGCAGCTTTTGTCTTATTGTAAAATAAGTATAGGAATTCGGAACATCATTAAAGTCTCCAGTAACAATATAGGGATAGGGAGTATTAGATGTTATTTCTTTTACAATGCCCGCCTGTCGCGATCTAAATACAATTGCTCTTTTTAGCTTAGAAAATATATTTTTTGAATTTACGAGTAAACTATCCGTCATTTTTATTTCTTCAATGCTTTCATAATCCCTTTTTTTAAATTGTACAGATTGTAAGTGTGTGGTGTACAGCCTAACGGTATCCTTATTGAAAACAATGTCAGCTTCTATTAATGCTTCTGGCATACCTGGCCGCGGATATCTTACTAATCCGCTATCTATAATAGGATGTCGCGAAAAAATGATTTGTCCTACCCACTGCTTCCATCCATCTTCGTCCCACGAATAATAAAAATATTTATACCCCATCTCTTTCATTACATGATTCAAATTATTGTAATAAATAGAGTCAGTTGAATGAAAAAACTCCTGGAGACATAAAACATCAGCGTTTTGTTGTTTAATAAGCTCCATCATTTTCAACCTGGTCTGGCTTCCCTTGTTATTATTTTTTCGCCACTCTACAAAACGGGCAACGTTCCAACTGCATACACGCAATACGTCTTTTGGTTTATTGTAATTAAACTTAGCAGTTGAGCTGACTGCAAAAAAAACGGAGACGCTTTTCCAGCCAATCAATAAAGGAATTAAGGATATAACAACATACCGGGGCTTAAAAATGATCCAAAAAAAGGTGAATAATACAAGAAGAATAAATAGAAAAGCAAAACCCAAACCAATTAAAGAAACAAACCACCAACGCTCCGGATTAAGATAAGGAGAGGCACAAGCCAGTAAAAAAAAGATGACCGTAGTAATATTGATAAATATAAATAACCTGTTTGCAAATAATTTATACTTACGGGGCATTAATGCAATTTACAACACGAATTACACGAATTGAAACGAATTACGCTAATGCTTTTGTGAGGGGATAAATGCGACACGGATTACGCGAATTACGCTGCTGCTTTTGTAAGGAGAGATGCGTATTTGAAATGGATAGTAATAACTTAAATCGAAATTGGAAGCAGTTAAAGCAATTAGTAGTAATTAGTGTAATTCGTGTTTAAAATTCTTCTTTGCTAGCCTGTTTCAATATTTCTTTTTCATCAGGCGACAAAGATTCATATCCCTTTTGCCCTATCTTATCTAATATTTCATCAACACGTTGTTGTGTAATAATAATAGTTTTTTTATAAGGAGAAACGGTGCTTTTATAAAACAATTGTTTTTTTACAGGCATATTTTTTTTTGGTTTTTCAGGATTAAAAAGATCGTTTACCCAATCAAAGAAATTATTTATCCAGATACTTCCATCTTTATTATTACGCAGCATAACCATAAACAAAAACCCCATCCCTGCTCCTGCTAAATGTGCTATATGACCGCCGGGATTATTATATGGGATGGTGGCAAGGTCAATAATTACAAAAATCATAGTAACTACCCATAGAGGGATACCTCCATTTATCATTGGAAAAATCCGATAACCCGGCGCTAACACGGTAGTAGCAATAGCTACGGCCATTACACCCGCAGAAGCACCAAGGGCTTTTGCACTTACCAAATCAACTTTTAAAGCAGGAATAATATTGAATGAAACGATAAATGCTAAGGCACCCGCAAATGCACCATATAAAAAAATGGGGATTATTTTCCGGTTTCCTGAAAGGTCTTGTAAAATATGGCCAAAAGCCCATAGCCAAAGCATATTGGCAATAAGATGCCAAACATTATCATGCGTAAAAAAATGAGTAATTAAAGTCCAGGGGCGGCTAAGCAAATCAGGAAGATAGGCAGGTAAAGTAACCCACGATAGTATATTTTGATGGTAAAGATTCAGTCCTTCCTGCCCGGTAGTGAAATAATAAATCACTTTTGTAAAAGCAAGGAGCACAAATACTATTAAATGAATGGCAAGGAGCGTAATCAATGCGTTACCATCTTGCCCAATACCTAAGTGGTTTTTTTTTCTTTGTCCGTAATAATTCATCTGCAATAAAATTACTTAGAAGCTGTCTAAAAAAGCCAATAAGATTATAAAGCCGCCAATGGAGGCATGCCACGGTTTCAAAAAACTTTATATGATCGCGAAGACTACACACAACCGTGGCACGCCTTGACAGCGTACCTAGATATTGACGCTAATAAAAACGTTTCGGTTCGGTTTTATTCCAAATTAACACTAAAATAAATCCAGTGATGGCGCCCCCGAGGTGGGCAAAGTGTGCAATATTATCTCCGCTAAAATTCCCAATTCCAAAAAACAGATCAATAACAACATAACCTATTACAGCCCATTTTGCTTTTATGGGAAAAGGAATAAACATAATAAATAGCTCAGTATTTGGGAATAAATAGGCAAATCCTACTAAGATGCCCATTATAGCGCCGGATGCTCCCACTGCTGCACTATATCCACCAGTAAAGTATTGAACAGCTAAGTGTGCTACCGCCGCCCCTACACCACATGCAAGGTAAAAAAATAAAAATCGCTTAGGCCCCCAAACGTTTTCCAGCACCTTGCCAAACATCCATAAAGCAAACATGTTAAACAATATGTGAAAAAAAACGATATTCCCGCCCATCGAATAAGCAGAATGAGCGAACATATGGGTGGCTATCTGATAGGGTTTAAATACGTCGCTGTTAAAGGGATATAATGCCAGTTTCCCGGTTAGGTTGTACCCCTGCCTATCAAAAATTATCTGGCATATCCATACCAATACATTTATAATAATCAGGTTTTTAGTAATTGGAGGAAAGTTATCAGGTCTTGTAAATCTAAAATCACTCATTCGTCTTTGTTTTTAATTTAGCCTGCACAATATTTTCAATATGATGGGTGTGTGGGAACATATCTACTGGCTGCACTTTTGTTACTTTATATTTTTCATCTAGCAAAGCCAAATCTCTTGCCTGCGTGGCAGGATTGCAACTTACATATACAAGAATTGGTGCTTCAATTTCTAAAATTTTTCTTACCAGTTTTTCATGCATGCCCACTCTTGGAGGATCTATAATAATAACATCGGGCTTGCCATGCTCATTAAAAAAATCTGCATTGCAAATATCTATAACATCTCCGCTAATGAAAATTGAATGTTTAATACTATTTAACCCCGCATTTTCTTTTGCATCCCTGATAGCTGCATCCGTAATATCTACACCAATAATTCTTTTGGCATTGCGACTGCAAAAAATACCAATGCTTCCCGTTCCGCAATAAAGATCATATACTGTTTGTGTGCCATTTAATTCTGCGAATTCTCTTGCGATCTTGTAAAGATTTTCAGCCTGCCTTGTATTGGTTTGAAAAAAAGAGGTAGGGCCGATCTTAAATAAAAAATCTTCAAGTTTTTCAACAACATAACCTTTCCCAAAAAAAATGCTGGGCTGCAGGTCGTGCATAGAATCATTCATTTTTAAATTAACAGTGTAAAGCAATGTAGTGATCTGCGGAAAGTTTGACTGTATGAAATTCAATAAAAGATTTTGCTGTTGTTCATTTTTTTCTCCAAAAACGATATTTACCATTACCTCTCCTGTTTCACAAATGCGCACCTGCATGGTACGAAGCAGGCCTTTGTGGTTTTTTATATCATAAAATGAAAAATTATTTTCAAAAGCAAATTCGCGAATAGCATTTCTTATTTCATTTGTCAGGTCATTTTGCAGCCAGCATTTTTTAATATCCACTATTTTATCAAAAAAGCCTTTGGCATGAAAGCCTACAACATTTTGAAAGCTACTTTGCTTGTCTTCCTTTTTAAAAATACCCGCCGGGAAAAAAGCTTTAGTACTAAAAGTATATTCAAGTTTATTCCTATAAAACTTATCTTCTTCCGCACCCACTATTGGTAACATTTCAGGAAAGGAAATTTTACCGATCCTTGTAAGGTTATCAAAAACCTGTTTGTGCTTATATTCCAACTGTTTTTGGTAAGGAAGCATTTGCCATTGGCAACCACCACACACACCAAAATGCTGGCAAAAGGGTGAAACTCTCTCTGGAGAAAATGAATGAAAATGTATAGGATACCCTTCGGCCCAATCTTTTTTATTCTTTAGCAAGCGAACATCCACTACATCACCGGGTACTACATGCTCAATAAAAACAACCTTACCATTCAATTTTGCTAATGATTTACCTTCCGCCGCATAATCATCTACCACCAGCTTTTCTAACACAATATGCCTGTTGTTTTTCAAGGCGGTAAAAATACAGTCTTTCAATTTTGCTTTTTATATTCCTTAATATATAGTACGGCCATTAAATGTCACTAACTTATGGCTGGATGAACTAAACCAATAATTAAAAAATTGGGGGTTGTTTTGCATCTCTTTAACCATTGTTGTGCTCCTTTCTATTATTTTTACCGCTTATCCGTTTTCGTCATGAAGCTTATTGCCACTATCTTTTCGCTGCTTTTTACAAGTGGCGTTTTTGCCCAGGGAGGTTATGAAATAAAGATTTCTTTAAAACCTTTTAAAAATCAATACGTCTATCTTGGCCATTATTATGGCAAGCAATTACCGATCATTGATTCTGTAAAACTTAACGAAAAAAGTGAAGGTATTTTCAAAGGTGATAAAAAATTAGGTGGAGGTATCTACCTAATTGGTTATCCTGATAAGGCTCGAAATTTTGATATATTGATTGATAAGAATCAAAAGTTTGGTATCGCAGCCGACACAAATAATATTACAAAAATCATTTTTACTAATTCTCCGGAAAATAGTGACTTCCAGGCTTATCAAAGCTTTATGGGAACAAATGGAAAAAAGCTGGAAAATTTGATTAGACAGCGACAGAATGTTGATAAAAAAGATTCTGCGAAATTAGCAACAGAAATAAATAACATAAACGCTGCCATAAAAGAGTATCGAAATACTATTATCTCCAAAGAAGCGAATAGCTTATTGCCGGTATTATTAAAAGGAATGAAGGAACCCGAATTGCCGCTAAATCATCCGGATGCAAAGAAAGATTCATTGTTTGCTTATCATTATTTCAAAGCACATTATTGGGATGATGTCAATTTTTTCGATGATCGTTTAGTACGAACACCTTTTTTTGAAGGCCGCATTGATAAATATTTTGAACAACTGGTTTATCCCGCTGCCGATTCCGTCATTAAAGAAATTGACTGGATGCTAAGTTTTGCCAGTGTAAATGAAGAGATGCAAAAGTTTTTACTGCTCAAATTTGTCAATCGCTATCTTAACCAGAAATATATGTGGGAGGATGCTGTCTTCGTGCATCTTTTTGAAAAATACTTTGCTCAAAAAAACTATGCCTGGTTTAATGAAAAAGGTAAAAAGATTATTACTGACAGGGCATATAGTTTGATGGCTAATATTTTTGGCTTACCGGCATCGGATGTACAACTGCCCGATACGAGCGGTAAAACAATAAGCCTTTATAGCATAGAAGCACCTTATACATTATTGGTAATATGGGATCCCACTTGCGGGCATTGTAAAGAAGTATTGCCTAAACTTGATAGCATGTACCTGGCTAAATGGAAAGGGATGGGGCTTAAGCCATTTGGGCTTGCCAAGGAAACAGATGGTAATAAAAAAGACTGGCTTAGTTTTATAAGTCAACATAAACTAAATAGCTGGGCGCATGTATATTATTCAAAAGAAGATGACAAAAAAAGAACCTCCTCAGGAATTCCTGGTTACTCCCAGTTGTTTGATGTTCAAAGTTTTCCTACCTTATATCTGTTAGACAAGGATAAACGCATCATTGCAAAAAAAATTACAGAAACGCAAATTGAAGAAATTTTAAGCTACCGCCAGAAAAACGGTAAATAATCCAAACTATTTTAATGAAGAAATCTTTTATCATTGCTATTTGCTTTTTCTTTTGCATGCAAAGTGGTTCAGGCCAAACTTTATTTACTTATGGCAATGAAAAAATAACTGTACAGGAGTTTGAAAAGGCTTACAATAAGAATAATCCAAAAGCTGGGAACATTAAAAATTCTAAAAAGATCGAGGAATACCTTGACTTATACATTGCCTCAAGATTAAAAATTAAAGAAGCAAAGGCAAGGGGCTACGATACCTTGCAACGGTTAGTAGAGGATCTTCACAACCTTCGTGCGCAAATTCTCCCCGGGTATTTAAATGATGAGGAGAGCATTGAAAAGCTGGTAAAAGAAGCATTTGTACGTTCTCAAAAAGATATTCATTTACAACATATTTTTATTGAAACAGATAACAGCAAGGATACAATTACCGTCAGACAAAAAGCCTTAGAAGCGTATAAAAGATTGCAGAAGGGAGAAAGTTTATCA
>MWVU01000001.1_pt1 | contig 18153 bp, 30 predicted proteins | sample 1047181 | NCBI WGS metagenome assembly MWVU01 (sample SAMN06349987, study PRJNA376086) | soil metagenome | isolation source: TG1-5 sample Antarctic (ecotone) soil | place: Antarctica | reverse complement strand
CCGTCGATCCCCTATCTGAAGCCCATTGAGGAGGAGACCCAGCGGCATCACGACGCCTACTAACGCGTAGAGTAGGAGGATTCGTGTGGTCCAGGTAATAAGGTTGAAAAGACCTCCCTGCACACCACGCATTGAGATCGCGGACTCCCGACCAAAAGTCGTGGATCGCGGCCCGCGGCGGTCATGCCTGCACCCCAAAGGTCTGTTCTCGCACCCGCCGCAAGATCTCACCCTGCCACGGCGGGTGGTGACGCAGTTTCGCGGCGATGGTGGCGCGTTCCAGAAGCAGGATGTCGCTCGCTTTCGCGCTCGCCTCGATGAGGGCCAGGTCGATCGCCTCGATCCGCTGCTGGCGCTCCTGCTGACGCCGGCGCAGCACATAAGGCTTGTCCGACTCCGCGGCGTACTGATCGCGGAGACGATCTCGATCGTCATCAGCCGGCAGTAGTGTCAACCACCCCACGATCTCAGGATGCTGGGTCAGGTCGGCAAGTTGGATACCCATGGTTGTTCTCCTTAGCTCGCCGTCATCGGCGGGCGGTAGTCGACCCGATCGAGCAGCTCAGTCAGGCGTTCGCGTTCGGTCGGTGTCATTGGTCGGGCGGGCGCATCGCCGCGATAGGTCGGTTCATCCCAGCGAAGCAACTGATCGAGCTCGAACTGTTCCCGCAGGCTCAATGCCGAGTAATCCCACGCTCCTGTGTGCTTGGGATCGGGCTGGCGGTAGACCTGGGTCAATCGGTCGAGACGGCGATCGTGGGTGCTCATCGACGGCCCTCCCTGGCCTTGAGGGTGAGAGCGGCGGCACGCTCCACCTCGTCGTCACGGAGTGCCGACAAGTCACGCTGCGATGTGCCTGGGATCATCCGGACGCGGGCGGCGATGCGGGCCAGCTCCTCACCCTCTGCCGGGGTCAACCGCGCCAGATCCATGCGGGACGGTTCACCCGATGGGCGCTGCCAGAGACAGGCGAGCCGGTCAAGACGGTGATGGTGGGTGGACATCTACACCATCTCCATTCGCGACAGCCGCGCCGCCTCGGTCAGCACGGCATCCGCGTCCAACCCCATCGCCTCGGCCAGCACCGCCGCGATCTGCTCGGGCGTCCTGGCCCCAGCCGCTCGACACTGAGCCCGCAACGCGGCAACCTCGGCGCGCACAGCAGCCGGCGACCGGCCGAACTCGTGCGCTATGCGGTCGATCCGCGCCGCTTCCCGCGCGTGTCGGTCATCCGGTGGCCAGATGGTCATCAGCTTCTCGATGCGTCCCTCGTTGGTCATGCGATTCCCTTTCTCGTGATACCGGCGCGTTGTTCCAAATCGCCGATGCGTTGCTCTAACTCACTCACCTCGCGGACGGTCATCGCCGCTCTTGCGAGCGCCGCGAGGGCTTGGGCGGCGCCGGGCGTCAACCGGCCGCCCACGACGTCAGTCATCGCGGAGCCGAGCAACCCCTGGACCTCATTCGGGGTCAGGCCGCCCGCTTCGTACTGGCGGCGCGCTCGGGCCTGGTTGCTCCGCTCCTGACCACCCTTGCGCCGCCCCGCATCACGCTCAGCTGCCAACGTCGGGTCGTGGAACCAGCACCACCCCGAGGGACGCACCGGCGTAGCTGAGCACGGGGCACCGGCCGCGTTCGTCGCGCTGCATTTCCCAACCATCGCTATACCATCCCGCGTTTCTGATCGGTGGGGATGCGTCGCCGCGGCAATCGCGGGCGCTCGACCGTGCCGGACCACAGCTGGCAGACCGGACACTTGGCCATGGTCATTCCTCCTTCCTCACCATCCGGTGAATGGTTCATAGGTTCATATGTTCGGCGGCCGCCGTGGCGCTCGCCTCCCTCTCGCTACCATGTCCACGCATCATCGCCAGCGGTCTCGCCCGGCTTTGGCACGGGGTGGCGGCCACGTTCACGCGCCATCGCCCCTAAGTCGGCAGCGAGTTGATCGGTGGCGTTGTGGAGATCACGGCGGGTGGCGGCGCGATCGGCTGCGGCGAGAGCGTCCTGGGCGACTTTACGCCGTTCGTTATCGACCCTGGCCTCTGTTCTGGTGACCGGTCCCCGGCGCGATGCAGTCGCACGGTCAACTAGGCCACACGAGTGATCGTCCCTATGTTCCTCTTCGGTCGCGTTACTAGGGGCGTCAAGTAGAGCGTGCGAGTAATCGACGGCTGCTGACGCTGGTTGCGGAGCGGCTCGGTCTACTTGATCGCGCGACAACGCTTCGGCTTCGGCGTCGATCGGGACCGCGTACTCGAGCATCGCGCGCTCGAGGTCGGTGAGATCCACCGTGACTGATTCAACGATCGCGCCACAGGTTCGGCAGGCTGCCTGAACCGCACCCTGGCAATCAGGGCAGGTCGTCGGGAAGACGTTGACCCTGGTGCGTGGTCGGGCACCGCCGCGATTGGGGCGGCTGTCGTCGTGAAACTTGGTTGCCGGATCTAGTTGGTCTGCCAGGCTGCCGGCGTAGCGAATCCATGGCACGGTGATCGGGATCACCTTATCGACGAGCTCACCGGTGCGATGGTCGACGGCCTGCTTGGTGATCGTGTCGGGGCGGTAGTCGATGTCGAGGATGCCAGCCTCGCCGAACTTCTTGGCATACCGGCGGATCGTGCTTTCGCCGATGATGCTGGGTCGCTCTTCTCCCTCACCATCCCAGCGGTTGGCGATGTGCTTCGGGTTGGCGTTGTAGTAGCCGTCGCTCGTCGGGCGCTCGGCCGCTTGCTTCTGGAGGTCAGCGGCGATCAGCGTCAACACCGCGCCGCCGCTGTCGCCCAGGTTGCGGTTCGTCACCGTCTGCACCAGCGTTGAAACGGTGCGCTCTAAGGTGGCGATCTTCCGCCGTTGCTTGGCAACGAGCGCGCCGCAATCGGTCGTCTTGTCACTGGTCGTGGCCGTCACGGGCTCAAGCATCGGCAGGACGCCGGCGGCGAGCGCGTCGTCGATGCCCTTGTAGTTGGCGGGCCAGGTTGCCCGGTGGACCGTCACGCCGGCGCCGGTCAACTCTTGGATCAGCGCGCTTTCCGCCTGCCCGACGTGCGGGTTGGTGGTGCGGTCGGCGTCGTAGGCTGAGACGACATCGGTAGCGCCGAGCTGGCGGACCAGGGGCAGGACGCCGGCGGTGATCGTGGCCCCGGGCATGGTGATGACCGGGATGCCGAGCTTCTGGGCGGCGACATAGCCCTTCAGGATGCCTTCGGTGACGACAACCCGCCTCACCGGTGACGCGGGATCCCAGCCGACCGGGAAGGTCACGCCACACGGCGCGCCGCTGCCCACGCCACCGGGACGCTTGGCACTCGATAGCCATCTGTACTTGCCATCACCCCGGATGGCAGGGTCATGAGGTCGCATCGTGAGCCCCACGAGGCACGACGCCACCTCGACGCCGATCAGCAGTCCCGGATACCCCGCGAGACGAGCGGCACCATTGTCATTGGCGTAGAGTCCAGGAACGGCGCCGAAGGCACGAGGACCGAGCTCAGTGACGACGGCGGCGGCGATGGCGTAACGACTCGGGCCATCCGCGGGCAGTGAGCCGAACGGGAGCGCGTCGATCTGAGCGTCGGTGAGTCCACGGCGCCGCAGATCAGCGCGGTCCGCCGGTGCCAGCGGGCAACGATCCAGGATGATGCGGAGCCCACCGTCAACCAGGACGGGGTCCAGTGGCGGGGAGGTTGGCGCGGTGGGGCGCGGTGGGAGTGGCCGATCGCGCCAGTCATCAGTGTCGCTCGGGTGCATCCAGCCGATCCCGCTCAGCGTCCGCCGCGGGCTCTCCACCCGCAGGCAAAGGGTGCCACCATCCTCGAATGTGAGGCACCTGGAGCCGCCACAGGTCGGGCAGGGATTCTGGCGAGAGTGGGTGACGTGGGGACCAAGGTGGTCGCTCACGACGCCACCGCCACTTCCGCGGCAAGCATCTCGACGGTCAGTTCATGCAGGCGGAACCTGAGGTAATCGAGCGTACTTTGTGGCCAATCCCAGCGGTCGGGGCGGCGCTCAATCGACCGGATGAATCCGACGAATTCGGTCGCCGCGAAGGTGATAGGTAGACATAATGTTGTGTGTGGCATACGATGGTCCTGAGCTTTTCTGCCGGGATTGATGGCCCGGCCTACGCTCAGGTATGGACTCTGCTACATTGTTTCCGACCGGTGCGGTCGGACGAGGCCATACCTGAGCTTCCGTCCAAGCAACGCCGGCGCGAGGAACTAACTCGCGCCGGCGTTCTGCGTTTCATGCGGCAGTCAATGGCGACTCCTCCCGGCGGGGCTTGCCGTATCGCACCAGATCCCGGCGTCGGAGCAACCGCTGGCGCCGGTCAAATGGGTTGACCCACGTTTGCAGCTCGCCCGCGACGACCCGCTGATAGAGGGTGGTCCTCGATAGTCCTAGCTCCCGCGCCGCTTGGGAGAGCGGGACCCAATCCCGGCCAGCGTCGTCAATGCGGTCAATCGCCATTGTGTTCTCCGCCGCTGAACGCAAGCGCCCCAACTTGTACGTACCCTATTCTAGCACACGGATGAAACCGATTCAGAAGTGTCTATCGACGGGAGTCTGGTGGGAGGGGAAATGAGTGCTTCAAGACCTCGCGGCCGGTGTCGTCGGTGAACCGCACTTCGGCAACAGTGATAGGGTGGTCCACGCCAACGCGCTGTTGGGCCTCAGCCAGTTTGACGAGGGCGGCCCGGACGGCGCCAAGCGATTCAGCGATTGGGTCGAGCCAGCCGATGTCCTGGAGTGCCCAGGCGCGGGCGAGGGCCAGCGTGTGCGGGCCAATGTCGCGAAGTCGGCGGCCGGCGGCTTGGTGAGCTCGTACTTCGCGGATGACCGGAGGCGCCCAGCGCGGATACAGCGCGCGCACGGCGCCATCGCGTTGACGTCGAACGGCGCGCGGCAGGATGCCGGCCTTTTCCCAAAAGACCAACGTCACCTCGTCAACGTCAACACCCTGGTGGCGCAGATCGTCGAGCACTTCGTCGCGTGTCAGCAGCTCGTCAAGCGCTGGGGCGGGTGCGCCATCGGGGAGTAAGTCGAGCCACTCAACGCGTGGCGACGTGGCTTTCGGCATGCTGGGGATGACCTCTGCTGCTACCATGAATCTGCCTCCACCTGGCTCTTACCCAGGTTGGGGACTGCTACCCGTTCCCGTGCCGTTTCAGGCTGCCACGGGAACGGGTTTTCCCCGCCCATCGTCCGCGTCAATCGCGCGCGGTTGCGCCAGGCGCTCCAGGTCAACGACGCGGACCAACTTCTCTCGCCGGTCCAACTCCGACTGAAAGACTGGCAGAGCGCCATCCCTGACTAACTGCGTCAGCTTGAATCGTGAAACGCCAAAGCGCTCTTGGGCCTCGCCGAGCGTGATGAGTTCGCCGTGTCTCTCTGACATTCGGTCCTCCTTGTCGTGGAGCGCATCCTGTCACTGATTGTACTTGAACACTGACGATTACTCAATAATGATGTTGACGATTATTCTTAAATGTGAGAGAATAGTGTCGTTGGGAGAAGCAGTCCCCAACCTGGTGTCAGGGGGTCGCGTGGTAAGAGCCGCGACCAAAGCAGAGGAGGAGTCCAGTCATGGACCAAGGAACCGAACGTCGCATCGTCACCCAGCGGAGCGAGGATTTGCTCCGGCTTGCCGGTCAGGCCGAGCGGGAAGGCGTCATCATCTTCTGCGAGCCGGTCGAGGGTCGCCACTTTGCCACCAGCCGCCGCGACGCCACTCGCCTCTACCGCGTCACCCCGAGCTCCTGCGACTGCCCCGGTTTCACCACGTGGCGACGATGTGGCCACGTGGCCCTCCTGGCAAGCCAACTCGGGTGGATTCCCGACCCGGTCGAGGCCGCCCCGCCGGCGCCGGTCCCGGTCCTCGAGCTCGACCCCGAGCGCGTCAACGAGCTCACGGAGCGCCACCTCCGAGCGGCGATCGCCCGTGGGCGCATGGCCGCCCGTGCCGCTGACCCTGGCGCCGGGGATCGGGCGTTGGCCGCATGCACCGCGGCCCGAATCGCCCGCGTCGCTGCCGGTGTCACGGTCGCGCGCGTCTGACGACGGAGATTCTGCACCGTTCGGAATTTGGCAACGGCCCTGGGCTCCGGCTCGGGGCCGTTTCCTGTGCCGCTTGTGTTCCCCGCTCCGCTCGGCGACCATGCCAGCCATGAGCGAGGGCACGAACGAGCGACCGGGCACCAACCGGGCAGCGACCGCCGATCAACCGTCGAGCGATCGGAGCGAGGTGACGGTCGGTGAAGCGGCTGTCTTACTCGGTCTCTCAACCGATGCCGTTCGCAGTCGGCTCAACCGTGGCACGCTCGACGGACGCAAGGATGCCGGCGGTTGGGTGGTCTTTCTGCCCCGACCGTCGCCGACCGTCGAGCAACCGTCGCCGACCGGGCATCGACCGTCGTCCGACCGGGACGCGATCGCCGCCTACGAAGCGCTCGCCGAGACGCAGCGGGCCGAGATCGACTTCCTGCGCGATCAGTTGGCGCAACGGAGTCGGGATCTGGCCGCGGAGCGAGAGCGCTTCGATGTGCTCCACCGTGAGGCCCTCGGGCGGATCCCGGCGTTGAGCACTGGCCGGGACGCCACCACGGAGCAAGGGCCAGCGGAGCACCAGCCGCGACCGTGGTGGCGTCGACTGTGGGAACGGTGACCGGCATCACACGCACCGAGGGCGCCACGGGCATGACACAGACGGCCATCCCGTGAAGAGCAAGAGGGTAAGGGTAAGGGTATCACTCGAGAGTAACGGCGTGACTAACGCCCCTGTAGCAACCGCCCACTGACTATCCCGGTGAACGGCAACGAGGGTCCAGTCCTGGGCCTCGCAGTACGCCCGAATGCGCGCTTCCTGAGCGTCGAGGGAGAGGGACGTTTCGTTGGTCTCGTTCTGGAGGGTTTTGGACTGGCGGACGTAACCGAGCGCGCGGAGTGTCACAGTCAACCGCCGCGTTCTGCCGTTGGAGTGGCGAACGACCCACCCGTTCGGAGCGCGGTGACAACAACGGCGTCGGATGCTCGATGGTCATGGTTACCGCCAACTTCACCCGTAACCGCCGCGACTAGGATGATATTGGGTTCGGCAGCGCACATCGTGAGTGCCCCAAAAAGACCGAATGAGCCATCCCATCCCTCGAACCTCTTGGCTTTGTTACAGCCAACGGGCGGGGGGATGTCCTTGAGCGCTTCGGTTTTATGGTAATCGTACTTATCGGTAATCTTCCTGCGGTATGTGTCAAAGGTCTTCGTCGCCGCTTCCCACGCACCGTGGATTGACGACGGTCGCGCAATGAAGATGTAGAGCGCGATCCTCGACCCAGAGGGACCGGCATAGGTTGCCCCTGACACCGACTCGAAAAGCTCCGGGGACCAATCAAACCCCTTAGATGACGGGGAGTACCAGTCTGGTCCAAACACGGATGCTGCGGGGAGGAACGCCCCTGATACATCGTCGGGATCATCACTGTCCTGTGCATAGGCGAGTCGCAAGTCCCCACTTACGAACAGCAGCAGTCCAAGGCACAGCACCGCAACTCTCACAACGCTTTCCTTTCCTTGATTGATTTACACGAGACAGAACCCTACTCGAATCGCCCACGAAGCCGCCGCGAGAACACCTCTACAATGTCGATCAGGATAACGCGGCCCTCATGGGGTAACTCTCGCCGTAATGGCTAGGCCATCGGCCTGGTCGCCCCGCCCGCATTGCGAACAATGATGAATCGCCGCCAAGCCATCCGGACAGACTATCTATTTGCCGAGAAGAGGAGTACGGTAGAGGTCCCTCAGGCACAGTGATCCGCGCCGCGGTCCCTCCGGATCGCCTTGGCGGCGCGGGGAGTGAGTGGCGAACCCGGCTGGGGCCGTTGTGGCCTGGCCGGGTTTTCGTGTGCCCGGTGCTGGCCCCGCTGCCCCCCGGCACGGGGGCCCGAGGAGAAGGAGGATTGGCATGCGCCGCCGGCCTATCGTCACGACGTTCGCCCTAATCGCCGGGCTCGCTCTCGTAGGCGTGCTCAGCAGCGGGCTCGCCCACCGCGGTGCCATTGCCCAGGACGCTACCCCCGTCGCCATGGCGGGCCACCCGCTGGTCGGCACCTGGATTGTCGATCCGGAGCCTAACAACCCGGCCAATGTGCCGTCGCTCGTCAGCTTCACAGCCGACGGGATTGTGATCGATCCCGTGGCGGGCTTTGCCGGGTCCTGGGAGGCTACCGGCCCACAGACGGCGACCCTCACCCTGATCGGCATCGACGAGGCGGCCGGGAGCTATCTCATCATCCGTAGCATCGTTGAGGTCGATGCGGCCGCCGACACGATCAACGGTCCGGACACCGTCACCATCGTTGGGGCCGACGGGACGGTCCTGGCGACGGTTGAGGAGACGGGTCGATTGACCCGTCTCCCTGCCCAATCGGGAGAGGTGGGAACGCCGCTGGCCGGGTTCCCGACCTGGATCCCAGCCACGACAGCGGCGGGCACACCGGCGCCGTAACGAGCATCCTAACCGACCACGATGATGAGCCGGGGATGCTCTCCGGCTCATCGCACACCCCTCGCTTCCGGGCGGACAAGAGAACTTGTCCGCCCGACCGTCCGCGCCTTGACCTGGCGGTATTCGTGGGATCGCTCCCGAACCAGATCGTCCATGACGATCTGGTTCTTTATCTGATCTAGATTCCTCCCGGTCGTTTGGACCCCCACGATCCGGGCAATGTCAGAGGCAGTCCAACCCGAGACGCGTGTCTCACACGCTGCCACAGCACCTAAGTATCGATACGTTGATTCTGAGACGGGTTGTGAGACACCTACGTAGGCGTGGACGGGCCGCGTGATAGCAGACTTCGCCGGAGTCTCGAAAACGAAGGTATTTGAGACAGCAGGCGACAGGCCGGGGATGCTGCCTACGTACCGCGTAAGCGATGGCGCAGGCGCTGCCAGCGTGACGGCGTAAGCAACGCCTGCCCCCCGGCCGGGATGGTGGCGCCGGGCGGAATGGCACGCTCGAACGCCTGTGCCCGCCCCAGCAGGACGCGCAGCTCACGCGCCGCGTCGGCATCCTGGGCGGCCCGGTCGCGCCAGGCGTCCCGGTCAGCGGCCAGCTCGGCGCTGAGGCGCTCTAGACCGGCGCACCGCTCCCGTAGTGTGGCCGCATCGGCCGGGGACCCGGCACCGGGCGGCGCAGGCGTCCGCTCAGTCGTGCCCGGCAACAGCACGACCCACCGGTACCCCTGCGGCGTCGGTTCACGCTCACCGGGCAGTTCACCACGAACGAGGCGCCGCCGGATGGTGTCCGACGACACGCCCAACCGCTCGGCTGCCGTTTTGATGCCGAGACGCTCAGTCATCCGCCCACCCCTCGCCCACGCACGGTTTACGCGCCGCATAGGTGCTGGCGCCCTGTTTGATGTCGTGTACGAACACCATGTATACTACCGTGTAGCGACTCACGAGCGCGGCGCCGATGGCCGGACCGCCTCTGGAGGAAGCGAATATCCTGGTCGGGATAAACGGGGGCCCCGACTGGACACAGAGACTACCGCGCTCATGGGCGCGCGATGACTCTATCGTCTGGTCGGGGCTTTGTTGTATCCGGCGTTCGTGAAAGGGTGAGAGGATGGCAGCTAGGGCCCCAGAGTTCATCACGACCACCGCCGCCGCCCGTATCGCTGGGCTTAGCCAGCAGGCAATGACCCGGAGATTGAAGACCGGGGAACTGACGTGGTATCGGAATCCAACCGACCACCGCATGCGATTGATTGACGTCGATGAGCTCAAAAAATACATGGCGCCGAAGCGGCGAAGTGAGCGAGAGGAGGTGTCCGCGCCTTAAAATGCGAACGGCGACGAGATGAATTCTCGTCGCCGCTGCTGGATTGGAGCTCGGAAACAGCCCAAACCGTCCTTGCCAGGGGACGGGTCCATCGTAGGTGATTACCAAGAACGTGTCATCACCCCGGGCCGTTTCCGAGCGTCGAGACGTTCGGAGATGTGTAATGCAGTATACCGCGTTATGTCTACCTATCACCCTCGCGGCGACCGATTTTGCCGGATTCGTCCGGTCGATTGAGCACCACCCAGACCGCTGGGTCTGGCCACAAACCTCCCTCGAGTACTGCCGGTATCGGCTGCACGAGCTGACCGGCGACCTCCTCAGCGCGGACACCGGAACGGCGGTGCAACTGTGAGTGCCGTCAACACCGGAACCATCCCCATTGAACTCCAGACAGTGCCCCATTGGGTCGCCGCTGACGCCGCGAAGCGGCCGATTGACGTCAGGACCGGGGCGCTTGCCTCCCCGACCGACGCCGCGACGTGGGCGACGCTCTCCGAGGCCGTGAGCTTCGCCCAGCGGCGCAACCTCGACATCGGCTACGTCCTGACCCGGGACGGCGGCGTCGTCGCGGTTGACCTCGACCACTGCGTCAACGCCGCGACTGGCAGCATCGAGCCGTGGGCCCAGGCGATTGTTGACCGGCTTGATAGCTACTGCGAAATATCCCGCTCTAGGACCGGGTTGCACGTCTTCGCTATCGGCACGCTGCCGCCCGGGAGGCGCCGTCACGGGCGCATTGAGACCTACAACGATGGCCGATACATCATCGTCACCGGCAACGCTCTACCAGGCCACAGAACGCTGCAGGAGCGCACCGCCGAACTGGCCGCGTTCCATGCTGAGACCTTCCCGGCCCCGCCACCGACCGCACCAGCACCGCGCCTAATCGCCCCACTGAACGTCGATGATGATGAGATTCTCTCGCGCGCGCGCCAGTCACCGAAATTCCGCCGATTGTTTGACGCCGGCGACCTCAGTGACCACGCCGGCGACTGGTCCGCCGGCGACCTCGCCGAATTGGACCGCCTGGTCCACGCCGGTTGCACCGACCCCGAACAACTCGACCGACTGCACCGCGGCGGCCGTCTCAATCGCCCGAAGTGGGACCGCGATGATTACCGCGCACGCACCATCGCCACGGCCCTCAACGGGCACGTGGTGCCGGCGTACCACGCCCCCCCCCCCATCATCACGACATCGACCACCTCGCCCACCGGCGACCCTTGTGGCGACCCTTGTGGCGCCACCCGCGACGAAATCGCCCGATTGCGCAGCGAGAATGCCCGCCTCACCCGGGAACGAGACGACGCCAAAAACACCGTCTCGAACCTCATCACGATGTTTCTCAATCCCCACCTGAAACCGACCGATAAGCTGGCACACGCAGCCACGATGGCCATCGTCAGCCACAAGCGGCAGCGCGGGGCCGTTGAGGCTGACGGCCGCGTCGTCATCACCGCCGCCGAGGTGGCCAACGATTACCGCCCCGTCCCGCCACCGGGAGAGCGGGTCGCCACACACAACGGGGACGGCAGCCGACCGCGCATGTCCCGGTCGCAGGTGGGTCCCATCCTAGCCGCGGCCGCGGAGCGCGGCACCCTCACCGCCGCCGCCCGTCCAGCGGTCCGGCAGAAGGCCAACCGGTCCACCTATCTCGACACGGAATGGATTGTCACTCCAGCAGCGTCACCGGCGGCGTTCCTCGGCCCGGCGGCCACCTGGAACACGGACCAACCCAAGGAACGCAAACCACGCACGCTCACGCCACGGTGCCCCCACTGCGGAGAGGTTCACAACATCGTTCGTAAGGATTACTGCCACGGTTGTGGCAGTGAACGCGCCTCAACGATGGTCCGCGCGGCCACCCCGCCCCCGACCCCAGACGTAGACATAATCATCTCAGATGATTTATCTCAGATGCCCCACGGGCCGGAGAGGGCGGCCGCCGCTTGTGGCGGTGTTAACTATTCCTCAGATAAATCATCCGAGATGAATTCAACCATCGCCGCCCGTACTGACATCGCCACCTGTCGAGACGCGGCGGCGTCGCTCTTCAATCCCGCTGCGTTCGAGACCGCTGCCGATGCGGCGGGAGACGACGGTTGGACACGATAGGAGGCAGACCAGTGGCGAAAACGTTGACGACCGCCAAGATGATGGGCATTGTCGCCGCCGAGGGATGGTGCGTCACCGTGAGCCACTGCGGCCGCCATTTTCATTGCACCGTGTGGAGTGCGTGTCGCACGGCCCGCGTTGACGCATTTCACTACTCGCACGGCGGCGCCCTGCATCGTGCGCTCTCGCGGGCCCTACACGGTCAGTGGCAGCAGGAGGGCGCGCCAGAGCCCCAGGAGCGGGACCGCCAGCCGGGGCTGGCGCGTCCGAGTCCGGAACTGCTGGCGACGGTGATGGGGACGGCGACCGAGGCGGTCGCATGACGACCTCACCCACCCACCAGCCGACGATTCGACCACGATTGCGCCGAAAAACCGACCGGACAACCGGTCAGGAGATACGAACCGATGGCGACAAAACTTGACATAACCCGACGCGAACTCACCGTGTCACAAGAGAATGCCCTCGACTGCCTAGTCGGTGGCATGAGCGATCAGGAAACGGCGGATGCCGTAGGAACGAGCCGGCAGACGATCAGCGTTTGGAAGAATCACCTGCCGGCGTTTCAAGCGGAGCTCAATCGGCGACGGCAGGCTGTGTGGGGGGCATCGACCGACCGCTTGCGTTCGTTGGTCCCAAAGGCATTGACGGTGCTGGAGGGGGCCCTCGACACCAGCCCCGACGCGCGTGTCGCGCTCGACGTGCTCAAACTCGCCGGACTCGCCGACCCCGCCGCGCCGCTTGGAGCGACCGGGCCCACCAGTGAGGAGGCGATTGTCAATGCGGAGATTTTGCGGCGCCGGGAAGAGGATTCTCCCATCGAGGCGCTCTACAGCGGGGGCAGGATTAGCGACAGCGAGCGACGGGCGCTCGCGACCGAGCTGAAGGCCCTCACGGCCGGCATCTCGTGACCCGGCGACGTCCCGGTGTCTCCCGATGTGGTGAAACGCTACAAAACGGACGAAATGGACACCCGCCCGGACACGAACCCGAACGCATGAAGCCCGGACAGACGGCCGAGGTCGGCCGAGAGGAGCACGAGATGACGACAGCGCGTGAATACCTGAGCCGGGGGCATGCCTGGAACGACCCCGTCCACGCTCGGGAACGCCAGCGCATGCTGGCCAATCTTTACCAACCGAACGCGGAGTACGACGCGATAATCGCCCGACGCGCCCTCCTGGGGGACGCCTTCTGGTCCACACTGCCGACGACGACCCACATCGCCCTTTCGCACTACCTCGAGCAAAAAATCCGCGTATACCGCCGAGCAGGCGGAGGAGCGTCGGGCATCATGACCGCCACCGTTGACCGCGCCGCCCTGGTCACGGCCCAGGCGAAGGCCTGGGCGACCGCAGAGCAGGCCCAAGCGCGCGCCGCGACCGCATCGGCCGAACTCGCCGCGGCGGAGGCTGCGCTTGAAAGCGAGCGCCAGGAAAAATACCGAGCGTGGTGTGTGCAGGTCGTCGCCAACCGCCGCGCGGATGAGCAGGCCGCGCGGCAGGCCATCGTCGACATGCGCGCGTCATTCGTCGACGCCGTCGCCCTCGGCGACCTCGGCACGGCCCTCGCCGCGTACCTTGATTGGGCCGAGGCGGCAGCCGCCCAATCAGGATTATGGCGGCGGTTGACGCACGCATTGAACCAGGTCGACCCGACCGCCACGATGCCCGAATTGAGCTATCGCCACCAACCGGGCAGCTTCACCGAGGAACTCAGCAAGGCGGTGGCATCGGCGTCCGCCCGCCGCAACGCCGACCTGGACGATGCGACCCAAGCAGAGATTGACAGGGCGATCAAGGGTGAGGTGGTGATCGATGCCCCGGAGGCGCCGCCCCGACCACGGAAGGGTTCCTGATGGCACATGATGCGCTCGACCCCGGTGCCGACGGCACGTATCCCTACTTCCCCCGCGACGCGAACGGGGCCCCCCTGTGGTCCGACGAGCCGGAGACCGATGGCACCGGGGTCATCGTCAATGGCGTGCTCCGGGTCAGGATGCCGAGGGGGACGCGGCACACGCTCCGCGGCGGGCAACGCCTGGTGGTCGATATGACGCCACGGCAGACGGACGGCTCGCCGCCCACGCCGCTGATCCTGGCGCCCTCGATCGCCAGCTCGCCGCCTGCAATGCCGCGCGCATCGGTCGGTGTCAGGCTGCCGGGGTGAGGCTGACCGCCCGCTAACCATCACCGCGTGATTCAGACGATACGGCGACGGCCCTGGGCATCGGCTCGGGGCCGTTCGCTGTGCTCATCGCTGCCCTCCCCTCTTGCGCTGGCGTGATCGATCATCGAGGATGCGCGGTCATGATGGACACCACGGACATGACCGCGCCGGACACGGACAGGGACACGGACGCGGCCACGGTCACGTTGGTCACGACCGAGGAAGCCGCGCAGCTCGCCGGCGTCTCGGCTCGCACCATCCGGCGATGGATTCAGCGCGGTCTCTTGGCCGCCACCGAGGGCGCCAGTGGCCAGCTCGTCTCTCCGGCGGACCTTCCCACCGCGAAGCAGGCTGCCGGACACGGTCGCGGTCATGGACGTGGCCACGGACACAAAGCTCCGGACATGGTCATGGACGCGGACATCTCGGACGTGGCCGTCTCGCCGGCGGCGCGATCGCAGCTGGAAGCGATCCGCGACGAATGGCTGCAACCGTTGGTCAACCAACTGCGGGATGCCGAGCGGAGCATCGGTCGTCTGGAGCAGGAACGCGACCAGCTCCGGGGCGAGCTCGATCGTCTGCATGCTGCTGCGGAGCACTCAGCGGGCACGGGTGAAGCGGAACGCCAGAACATGAGTCACACGGTGCCGCGGTCATGGTGGCGCCGTCTCTGGGAGCGGTGATCGAGTGCCGGGCCTCCCCAAATGGGGGTGTTCGTGCATCTTGACGAGATATGCCAGTACTAGCATAGTGGGGATGCGATGTCGCCGCGGGTGGTGATCTGGGTCGGCTCAAGCAGGAAAGACCTGAGCGCGTTCCCGGAAGATGTCCAGGACGTGATGGGGCACGCCCTCTGGCTCGCACAAACGGGAGACAAGCATGCCGACGCGAAGCCATTGCGGGGATTCGGTGGCGCCGGCGTCGTGGAGATGGTCGACGATTACGATGGCAACACCTACCGGACGGTCTACACCTTCACGCTCGCGGACACGGTCTACGTGCTGCACGCATTCCAGAAGAAGTCAAAGCAGGGCGTGGAGACTCCAAAGCAGGATCTTGAACTCATCCGAACCCGTCTCAAACAGGCGGAAGCATGGCATGCGTCGGGGCGATCCCGGCGATAACAGGGATGGATATGAGGGGCGACCAGGACACAGCGTTTGAGGTGAGCAGCGGCAACGTCTTTGCCGACATCGGGCATCCTGACCCCGACACCGCACTGGCAAAGGCACAGCTCGCCCGGCAGATCGCGACGATCATTGAGCAACGCGGGTGGACACAGGTTGAAGCCGCGGCCGCACTCGGGATCGATCAACCGAAAGTCTCCGCTCTCATGCGAGGGCGCCTCCGTGAGTTCTCGGCTGATCGACTCCTGAGATTCCTCACGCGCCTCGATCGTGATGTCGACATCACCGTCTCTGTGAATGAGTCATCTGAGCGCAAGGCCCGGATTGCGGTGTTCGGTGGCGAGGAGCCCATCGCGGCATCGCCGTCCACACGAAGGGCGGAGCAGGTCCAGTTCGAATAGCGGAGCAGCTCACCGAGGATGACATCACCGCGGCCATGGAACGGGCGGCCACGCGACTCCGCGCCGGCAGACCTGCTCAACGCCTGACCCTGATGCCGAGCCGACCCGAGGATGCGCTAGCGACCCTGACCGCCGATGGCTGGCTCGAGATCGGGGTGCTGGTCGACTCGGACCACTCGCACGACTGGAGGGTGTGGCTCAACGTCGAGAGCGGCGAGGGGCGATTGCGGACGTGGGGGCGTGCTTGACAGTCCGGTGCTTTCCGCTACCATGAGGAGACCTCAGGCACGATGATCCTCGCCGCGGTCCCTCCGGATCGCCTTGGCGGCGCGGGGAGTGAGTGGCGAACCCGGCTGGGGCCGTTGTGGCCTGGCCGGGTTTTCGTGTGCCCGGTGCTGGCCCCGCTGCCCCCCGGCACGGGGGCCCGAGGAGAAGGAGGATTGGCATGCGCCGCCGGCCTATCGTCACGACGTTCGCCCTAATCGCCGGGCTCGCTCTCGTAGGCGTGCTCAGCAGCGGGCTCGCCCACCGCGGTGCCATTGCCCAGGACGCTACCCCCGTCGCCATGGCGGGCCACCCGCTGGTCGGCACCTGGATTGTCGATCCGGAGCCTAACAACCCGGCCAATGTGCCGTCGCTCGTCAGCTTCACAGCCGACGGGATTGTGATCGATCCCGTGGCGGGCTTTGCCGGGTCCTGGGAGGCTACCGGCCCACAGACGGCGACCCTCACCCTGATCGGCATCGACGAGGCGGCCGGGAGCTATCTCATCATCCGTAGCATCGTTGAGGTCGATGCGGCCGCCGACACGATCAACGGTCCGGACACCGTCACCATCGTTGGGGCCGACGGGACGGTCCTGGCGACGGTTGAGGAGACGGGTCGATTGACCCGTCTCCCTGCCCAATCGGGAGAGGTGGGAACGCCGCTGGCCGGGTTCCCGACCTGGATCCCAGCCACGACAGCGGCGGGCACACCGGCGCCGTAACGAACATCCTAACCGACCACGATGATGAGCCGGGGATGCTCTCCGGCTCATCGCACACCCCTCGCTTCCGTGCGGACAAGAGAAGCTCACCGCCAGCCCAAAGCAAGGCGTCAGTACACGAACGGAATCAGTTGGTACGTGCGTGGTCCGTCAGACGCCGCGCCCAATGCGTCTGACGTCGCCTCGATGACGTCACAGTCCTCTGGAACCGTGAACTCCACCGTCTCCCCTGGTGGCAAACCCACCCCCAGCAGCGCGAAGCACTCGCCGACGAATCGATCGTCTTCGTCATAGTACGCGGCCATCATCAGAAGATCCTCGATCGGCACCGCGCCATCGTTACGCAGCGTCCCATCCTTCCCAGCGTACTCATCACGTTGCCCCTCTGCCGGCACGCCGTCGAACCGGAGTACTGAGAAATCAGGGTCGTCCGCGCTGACTGCTGGTCCGGCGGTGAGCGTTTCGGATGACCACTCCCCGGGGTGGAACCGACCGCTCAGGACCTGCTCAGCCTGAAACGGTGTGCGGCCACCAGCCGGCACGAGGGCGCGGGTTGGCGAGATGGCGTCTTTTCCGTACGAGAAGCCGTTCTCGTCGAAGTACTCGATGACGACAAGAGGAGCCAGCGCCGGCTCGTCGCTGATGTTGTGCAGCTCCCCCAGGACATAGGTCCGGTTCGATGCTCCGCCCGCCGCGAAGTAGTAGTAGAGGATCACAAAGTCCTCCGAGATTGGTATCGGCTTGGTTGCGAAGGGAGGGCTGGCTCCCGCTGACGGTGTCGCTGTCAGTAAGCTCTCTTGGAGAATGGCGATCTGCGTGGACTGCGTGGCAACGCTGGTCTGGAGCGCAGCGATCGTCGCCTCCGTTTCGACGGGGTCGCCCTCTTGAGCGGCTAAGGGGTGGGTGGCTACCCCAAGGACCGCACTCAGCAACAAGGTGGATACAAACTGGTTCTTAGATCGGTGCCAGGAGCATCGCATCGTCACCCTCCCGTCGACCCCGCTTCCCTCAATCAGCCGCTCACCGTCATCATCGCTTCGCTCTTGGCGTAGGACCAGCACAGCTGGCGACGCCATCACTCGGCTCGGCGCCGAGGTCGAGCGGCGACCGTGGTGGCGGCGACTGTGGGAGCGGTGAGTCTGTCGCCGAGGGTGGCCCGCTTAGGGTGTGCACCTTGAGGGGACCCCTCGGTGGACTCATGGGCGCGGCGATTCCTCCGTCGCTCCAACGTCAATGACGACCTGAGGTCGCGGGGGCATGCGGGCCAGGACTTGGGTCGCCCACTGATCCACGTCTTGGGCCACCTTCCGGATCAGTGCTTCCTCGCCGAAATGGAGGGACTTCGCGACCGCAGCGGGATCCAGCGAGAGGAGTCCGTCGTCCACCTGCCCGGCGCGCAGGAGAAAGGCCGTGCGTGTCTCCTCTCGTGTTTGCGCAGGCCTTGCTTGGCGGGGATAGCCCTCAGCGCGGAACTTGCGCGCATTGCGCATTGCATCTGTCTCTTATACA